>Ga0081455_10000366_pt1 | contig 59625 bp, 59 predicted proteins | sample TabmetS3T2R1_FD_70207 | JGI IMG/M metagenome (GOLD analysis project Ga0081455, IMG submission 70207) | Tabebuia heterophylla rhizosphere microbial communities from the University of Puerto Rico - S3T2R1 | ecosystem: Host-associated > Plants > Roots > Rhizosphere ...
CGCCAGTGTAACCGCGGTCACGGCACGGCAACAAGCCCGCTCGCGCCGCCGCCTCAGAATGGCCAGCAGCTGATGCGGATATGCACCAGTCCGCGCGACCACAGGTCGGCGTTGAATTGACCCCGGGCGTCGCCTACAAGCGCTGGGATCCCAGCGTCCGCATATGGCGCCGGGGCGAGACCCGCACGGAGAGTTGACCATGGGTTACAAGGTCGCAGTCGTCGGCGCCACCGGAAATGTGGGCCGCGAGATGCTCGAAATCCTGGCCGAGCGAGCCTTTCCCGCCGACGAGGTGGTGGCGATTGCCTCGCGCCGCAGCCAGGGCGTCGAATGCAGCTATGGTGACCAGACCCTGAAGACCAAAGCGCTCGACCATTTCGATTTCTCCGACACCGACATCTGCCTGATGTCGGCGGGCGGCACCGTATCGAAGGAGTGGTCGCCGAAGATAGCCGCCCAGGGCGCCGTCGTGATCGACAATTCGTCCGCCTGGCGCACCGATCCGGATGTGCCGCTGATCGTGCCCGAGGTGAATGCCGAGGCGGTCGCCGGCTTCCGCAAGAAGGGCATCATCGCCAATCCCAACTGCTCCACCGCCCAGCTAGTGGTGGCGCTGAAGCCGTTGCATGACCGCGCCCGGATCAGGCGGGTGGTGGTGGCCACCTATCAATCGGTGTCGGGCGCCGGCAAGGAGGCGATGGACGAGCTGTTCGCGCAGACCCGCGCCGTCTTCGTCACCGATCCGATCGAGCCGAAAAAGTTTCCCAAGCGCATCGCCTTCAATCTGATCCCGCAGATCGATGTGTTCATGGAGGACGGCTCGACCAAGGAAGAATGGAAGATGGTGGTCGAGACCAAGAAGATTCTCGATCCCAAGATCAAGGTTCACGCAACCTGCGTGCGCGTGCCGACCTTCATCGGTCACGCCGAAGCAGTGAACGTCGAGCTCGAAAAGCCGCTCGATGACGATGAGGCGCGTCGCGTGCTCGCTGCCGCTCCAGGCGTGCTCGTGGTTGATCGCCATGAACCAGGTGGCTACATCACGCCACAGGAAGTTACAGGTCAGGATGGGGTGTTCGTGAGCCGCGTACGCGTCGACCCGACCGTCGAGAACGGCCTGTCGATGTGGGTGGTGAGCGACAACTTGCGCAAAGGCGCAGCGCTCAACGCCATCCAGATCGCCGAGGAGCTGATCAAAGGCTACCTCTAGAAATCATTCTCATGCAGATGCTTGACACGCTGTCTTGATGTAAGATGAGAGGGTGAACGAGGCACCATCGATCCACCCTCTCAGACGTGAATCGCCGGTGTCGTCGCCGACCCCGTTGTTCGGCGGCGATGCCGACAGCTTCGTCCAGCAGCTGCGTCTTGCCGCTCAGGCTCAACGCGCCGGCCGGTTTGATGAAGCCATCACCTCGTACCTACGGTTGCTTGCCGTGCGGCCCGATCATGCCGAGCTGCACAACAATCTCGGTGTGGCGCTGCGACTGACCGGAAAGCTGGACGCTTCCGTTTCGCATCATCGGCTGTCGCTGGCCGCCGACCCCAACAATCCGGCATTGCAGTCCAACTTGGGCAATGCCTTGCGCGCCGCCGGCCGGCTCGACGACGCGGTCAAGCATCATTTCCAGTCGATAGCCCTCAACCGTGACTATGCCGAGGGCTTCTTCAATCTGGCGCTCTGCCTGCGCGATCTCGGCAGGCTCGACGAAGCGGTCGGCTGCTTTGCCCGCGCACTGACGCTCGCGCCGAACAATCGACGCGCGAGGGTCGAGTTCGCCATTGCGCTGTTGATGCGTGGCGAGCTGGCCGAAGGCTTCGCCGCCTATGAAACGCGCAAGCGGCTGCCGGAAACACCCATTCCCGATTTCACCAAGCCGGCTTGGGAGGGCGAGCCGATCTCCGGCAAGCGGATCCTGCTCTACTCCGAGCAAGGGCTGAGTGATGTGCTGCTGTTCGTGCGTTTTGCACGCGAGCTCAAGCGCCGCGGCGCCGCCGTCCTGGTGCTCTGCCAGGCGTTGTTGAAAGAGCTTCTCGCGGCAGTCGATTTCATCGACCAGGTCGTTGCCGAAGGCGAGGTGCTGCCAGAGTTCGATGTCCATGCCTCGGTGGTGTCGCTGCCGCATCTCTGTCGCACGGACTTCGCGGCGCCGATCCCGGAGCCCGCCTATCTGAAGGCGCCAGCCAGCACCCGCATCAAGCTTGGCAACCTCGAACGAGCGCGTCTGCGTGTCGGTATCTATTGGGCGGCCCTGCCGGACCGGCCGCAGGATCGACGGCGCTCCGCACCTTTCACGCAGTTCCTGGCGTTGACCGGCGATCCCGAGCTTCTGGTCTTCAGCCTCCAAGGGGGCGTGCATCAGAAGGACATCCAGCAGTTCGGCGCCACCGGGCTGGTCCATGATGTCGGCCGCGGCATTTTCGATTTCGCAGAAGCCGCAACGGCGCTGTCACAGCTCGATCTCTTGCTGTCGATCGATGCGCCGATCGCTCACCTCGGCGCAGCCATGGGGTACCGTACTTGGGTGTTGTCGCCCTCGGTCGTCGACTGGCGCTGGCGGCTGGGCGGGAGAAGCGCACCCTGGTATCCCTCGGCGCGGTTGTTCGTTCAGCCAAGGTCTGGCGATTGGGACTCGGTATTTGCCAACGTTCGCGGCGAGCTCGAGCTTCTCAAGCGAAGTCTCTCCTGATAGCGGCGCAAGTCGTCGGCGTCGTCGACGTCATCCAGCCTGTCGGCAAGGCCGACGGAAAATGCCGATGGGATTGTCCTTCTCGTATCGGCGAGCGCCTCGGCGGTCGACCATCGCACGCGTGCAAAGAGGCTGCGCGGCAGCGGCCTGCCACGCCGGGCACCCACCAGCCAGAAGCCACCGTCGCTCGCTGGCCCGAACACCAGATCATGGCGACCGAGAAGATGGAAAGCCCGGGCAATATGGTGCGCCCGCATAGCCGGGATGTCGCTGCCGACCAGGACCACGGGGCCGGGAGGCAGGAGATGGAAGGGGCGCTTCATGCGTTGGCCGAGATCGCCCCGTCCCTGCTGTCTGATTCTCGATCTGGGAACCGAACGCCACGCCGGGTGGTCGAGCGCATCGTCGGGTGTCGCGAACAACCAGACGGTCCAGCGGCCATCTTTCGACAGCCGCGTGATCTGCTCGACCACGGTCGCGCGATAGAACCTCGCCGCGGCTGCCGCGCCGATTTGTTCTGCCAATCGGCGTTTCACACGACCGATCTGCGGTGCTCGCGCAAAGATCACGAGATGGCGGGCGGTCATCGGTAGAGGCGTTGCAGAAGGGTCGGCGGCATGCCGACGAAGTAAAGGGCAAGACACGACAGATTCCGGATCGGCCGCGCGAACCAGCCATCCTTCTCGTAACGTCGCGGCGACGTGATGGCGTCCGCCTTCAGCGCCACGAGACTGTGACGGCCAACGCGGCGGACGAGGTCCACGTCCTCCATCAGCGGCAAGGATCGAAAGCCGCCGAGGCGCTGGTAGAATGCGCGCGCCAGAACAAGTCCCTGGTCGCCATAAGGCAGGCCGAATCTCTTGCACCGCCAGGAGACGAGGCGTTCGATCCGTCGCGCCCGTGGATCAGGCGAGTCGAAACGCAGCCGAAAGAAGCCTGCCTTGTCGATGTTTGCGGGTTTGGTCATGAAGCTGTCGATTTCTTCCGCCCAGCCTGCGCCCAACGTGGTGTCGGCATGCAGGAACAGAAGCCAGTCCGCCCTGCCGGCGGCCGCGCCCGTCGCGAGTTGGCAGCCGCGGCTGGCGAGGGCCGTCACCACGGTGGCGTCGGCCCGACGGGCGATCGACACTGTGCCATCGTGCGAGCCACCGTCGCACACGATGATGCAAAGGCGGAGCTGGCGGCAATTGTCACGCAACGATGCGATTGTGCGCTCGAGGCTGGCGGCCGCATTCAACGTCGGGATGACGACGTCGAGATCGGTCACTGGCTGCAGGCAGCGCCGCCCAAGACGCAGAACTTGGCGCAGTGCGGGTGGTTGAGTCGCACGGCGCCGACGCTCTCGGCCAGCGTGTAGCCCAATTCAAACTGCGGATCGTAGGGCAACAACGTGCAGGCGACGACGGCCGGTCGGCTTGCCCCTTTGCGTTTGACGACCATGCGGGCGGAGGCGCACATCACGCTATCTGGTGATTTCTTCAAGATTCCCCAGCAGGCCGTCGTGATCTCGGGCACGTCGACCGTGGCATCCATTTCCGGAAAGAGCACCAGGCGGACGGGATCATTGGCTTCGATATCGACGCCAATCTCGGCGAAAAGCCGTGCGTAGCCGGTGCGGACTTCCTCTTCGGACTCTTCGGAGAATCTTCGCCCTGCGACATGGACATCGAAGCCGGACGTCGCCAGCCAGACCAGGCCGTCGATCGTTGGCTTCCAGCTCCGCGGCCCGCGCTCGGCCTGATGCAGCTCGCGACCGTAGTGGTCGACCGACACCCGAATGGTGAAGTTGCGGCCGTGACGCTGCAACAGGTCGAGCAGCGCAGGCTTCATCTTGTGCATTGGCTTCATGGCGTTGGTCAGCACCATGGCCTTGAGGCCGCGCGACAGGACGTCGTCGAGCATCGCCGGCAGCTCGCGATTCATGAAAGGCTCGCCACCGGTGAAGCCGATCAGCTTCGTGGCGTGCCCATTGTCCTCGATCTCGTCGAGATAAGCCGCGGCCTCTGCGGCCGTGAGGTAGACGAGGCGGTCGTTGCGCGGCGAGGATTCGATATAGCAATTGCGGCAAGTAAGATTGCACAGGGTGCCGGTATTGAACCATAGCGTCTCGAGCGCTCTCAGGCCGACATGGGCACGCTCTTCACCCTTGGCGGTGACCATTGCATCCTTGAACTTCGCGGCATCGAGCAGAATCGGCAGCATCCTAAGCTCTTCTATATTCCCAGCGTGTGTCCGATCCGTCGCCACGGCAGCGGCAGGAGCGAGATCAACGCCATCAGGCCGAAGCCTAGGATGATGGCGCCCGAGCAGCGGTTCAACCACAGAAGCCCGGTGCTGGTGAAGGTCGTACGCAACGCCACCGAGCCCAGGCACACGATGGTCCACCAGGCAAGCGCACCGCAGAAGACAGCGGCTACAAGGAGCGAGGCGTCGGGCAAGGAGGCGCCGACGCCGGCCAGGTTGCGGCCGGCGAAGGCTGCCCCGAAAGCCATGACGGTCAGCGGGTTGAACACGGTGATGAAGAAGCTCGAGCTGGCATAGTGAAAATGCGTCGCCACCTTGTGCTCGCGGTCATCTGCCACCGGGTCTCCCACGGTGCGTGGGCGCTGGCGCATGGTCGTCCACCCCATGATCACCAGACCGATTCCACCGATCCCCAGCAGCCACGATTCCCGACGGGCGACGAACTCCTGAACGAAGGAAAGGCCGAACGCTGCAACCGCGCCAAACACCGCATCGCCCAGCGCAGCTCCGATACCGGTCAAGTACCCTGCCACGGCGCCGACCGTGATCGAGCGGCGGATGCACAGCGCCGCTGCCGGGCCCACCGGGACGGCGATGAAGAAGCCGATGGCGGCGCCCTCGATCGCAAGCCCGATCGGATTGAACACGAAGCCCGGGACGTTCATCGACAGGCTAGACTTTCTCAGGCGTGAACCGACGCGGCGGGGTGACCAGTCGATCCTGCGCCGCCACGAGTTGCAACTCGCGCTCGCCGAGCGCGCGCGTGACTTCGAGTACGGCAAAGATTGACGATGCCGCCTGGCCCAGCGCCCTGGCAGGATCGCCGCTTTCGATCCAGTGGGCCGAGAATAACGCGGCCACGGTATCGCCTGTTCCGTTGGGGGCGATTTCGAAGCCGATCAGAGGTGTGCAGACCCGCCAGGCAGCGTCAGGGCTGACGGCAAGCATCTCGATCTGGTCGGCAGGCCCGTCGGCACGCCGCAGGCTGGTGACCAAGGCCAGCTTCGGTCCTTTCAGCAGGCTGCGCGCAGCACCCAACGCCTGGTCCATGGTCGAAACCTTGGTGCCGGTCAGGTGCTCCAGCTCGAAATGGTTCGGCGTGATGAGGTCGGCCGCAGGAATGGCGCGCTCGCGGAAAAAGGTGTCGATGCCTGGTTTCACGTAGATTCCGGTATCGATATCGCCGAGCACCGGATCGCAGCACCAGATGGCGCGCGCGTTGGCCGCGCGCACGCGCCGTGCGGTGTCGAGCACGACATCGGCCAGGGCAGCATCGCCGACATAGCCGGTCAGGAGCACGTCGCAGCGTGGCAGCAGGCCGAGCGCCTCGATACCCTGGACGATCTCGGCGACTTGGTCGGCCGGCGCCATGCGGCCGCGCCAGGCGCCATACCCGGTGTGGTTGGAGAATTCGACGGTATTAACGGCCCAGACCTCATGGCCCAGTCGTTGCAGGGGAAAAGTTGCCGCCCGGTTGCCGACATAGCCGTAGGCGACATGGCTCTGAAGCGAGAGGAAGTGCATGGAAACGGTCACCTTGCCACAACAGGGCCCGTCATTATAGTCCGCGGCGTTTTTGGGGAGGCCGATCGATGTCGAAGACCGTCCGTCCGCGCCGCAGCGTGCTTTACATGCCTGGCGCCAATACACGTGCGTTGGAGAAAGCGCGGACCCTGCCCGCGGACGCGCTGATCTTCGACCTTGAGGATGCCGTGGCGCCTGATGCCAAGGAAGCCGCGCGCACGAACGTCGTGCTGGCCGCCGAAAGCAAATCCTATGGCAAGCGCGAGATCGCGATCCGCTGCAATGGGCTCGCGACACCATGGGGCGAGGCGGATGTCGCAGCCATCGCGACATCGGGTGCCGACGCCATCCTGGTGCCAAAAGTGGAAAGCGCCGCCGAGGTCACTCATGTCGTGTCGCTGCTCGATACTGCCGGCGCACCGCCGTCGATGGCGATCTGGGCCATGATGGAGACACCCAAGGGCATCCTTCGGGCCGAGGAGATCGCGGGCGCCCATCCGCGGTTGGCGTTGTTCGTGATGGGCACCAACGATCTGGTGAAGGATATGCGGGCGCGCCACACGCCGATGCGACTGCCGATGGTGACGGCACTGGGGCTCGGCATGCTCGCTGCTCGCGCCCATGGCCTGGCCATCCTCGACGGCGTCTACAACGACATCAGGGATGTCGAAGGCTTTCGTGACGTTTGCCAGCAAGGCGTGGAAATGGGCTTCGACGGCAAGACCCTGATCCATCCCGCCCAGATCGAGCCGTGCAATGAAATCTTCGCGCCATCGCCCGATGAGCTTGCCATGGCCGGCAAGATCGTCGCTGCCTTCAAGCAGGCACAGGCCGAAGGCAAGGGCGTGGTGACGGTCGATGGCCGTATGATCGAGAACTTGCATGTCGAGCAGGCGGAGCGGGCGCTGGCGTTGGCTGACGCGATCAAGGAGCTGCAGGCCGCCGCATGACCACCAAGAGCAAGACCACGGCCGGCAACTTCTTCGAAGACTTCAAGGTCGGCCAGGAGCTCGAGCACGCCACGCCGCGTACGCTTACCGAAGCCGATGCCGCGTTGAATGTCGGGCTCTACGGCTCGCGCTTCGCCATCAACTCGTCGGACGTCTTCGCCAGGTCGCTCGGACTGCCGCGCGCGCCGCTCGACGACCTGTTGGTCTTCCACGTCGTGATCGGCAAGACCGTTCCCGACATCTCGCTCAATGCCGTCGCCAACCTCGGCTATGCCGAGTTCCGCTGGGGCGTGCCGGTGTATCCCGGCGACACGCTATCGGCGCATTCGACGGTGCTCGGCCTGCGCGAGAATTCCAATCGCGCCAGCGGCGTCGTCTGGGTCCGCTCGACTGGCGTCAACCAGAAGGGCGAGATGGTGCTGGATTATGTGCGCTGGGTGATGGTGCACAAGCGTGACGCGGAAGCGCTGGTCGGTCCGCCCGTCGTTCCCAAGACGGCGGCATCTGTCGCACCAGCAGACTTGATCGTGCCGGCCGGCCTGATGCTTGCTGCCTACGATGACGTGGCGGCGGGTTCGGCTGATCGGTGGGAGGACTATCAGCCGGGCGAACGCATCGACCATGTGAGCGGCATCACGCTCGAGGATTCCGATCACATGTTCTCGACGCGGCTCTACCAGAACACCGCGCGGGTCCATTTCGATGCCTTCGCCGGCAAGAACACGCGCTTCGGCCGGCGGCTTGCCTATGGTGGGCACATCATCTCGCTGGCTCGCGCGCTCTCCTTCAATGGCCTTGCCAACGGTTTCAGGATGGCAGCGATCAACGGCGGCAGCCACGTCGGGCCGACATTCGGCGGTGACACGATCTATGCCTGGTCCGAATTGCTGGACAAGGCAGCGCTGCCTGGCCGCGAGGACGTCGGCGCGTTGCGAGTAAGAACCATTGCGACCAAGGATTGCCCCTGCGAGTCCTGGCCGGGTCGGCAGGCTGACGGCAAATATCATCCTGCGATCGTGCTGGATCTCGACTACTGGGTGCTGATGCCACGCCGGTAAGAATTCCGCTTAGAAATCCGTGGGTTAAGCGACATCGCGCCGCGAGTTTCATTGACTTGAAGGCACGCGGCGCTAAAAGAAACCAGCCGATCTCGGCTATAGAGGTTTTTCGCGATGAGCGTCGCCAATCGGCCGGTCCATCGGCCGCTTTCTCCGCATCTGCAGGTCTATCGCTGGCAGTTGACGATGGTGCTGTCGATCCTGCATCGCGCCACCGGCATCGCGCTGTCGGTCGGTGCGCTCTACCTGGCTCTGTGGGTGATATGTGCGGCCTCGAACCCGGGGACCTACGCTGGCTTCCAGAGCTTCAACACATCTATCGTCGGCCGCATCTTCCTCGGCGGCTGGCTGTTTTCGGGCTTCTTTCATCTGTGCAACGGCATCCGCCATCTGTTCTGGGATGCCGGATATGGCTTCGACATCAAGGACACCTATCGCAGCGGGTGGATCGTCGTAGGGGTTTCTGCGATCGCGACTTTGGTGTCGTGGATCGTCGGGCTCAGCCTGGCGTGAGGAGGGACGCATGAATAGCGATCTCAGGACTCCTCTTGCCCGCGCGCGTGGTCTCGGCTCGGCCAAGCAGGGTGTCCATCATTGGTGGGCGCAGCGGCTGACCGCGGTGGCGCTGATCCCCCTGGTCGTCTGGTTTGCCATCTCGCTCGTCATGATGAGCGGGGCGGATTACGAGGCGGTTCGTGCCTGGATCGGCGCGCCGCTCGTGATGGTCCTGCTGATCCTGACCATCGGTGTAGGCCTCCATCATGCCCAGCTTGGCATGCAAGTGGTGATCGAGGACTACGTGCACAGCGACGGCTGGAAGCTGGCGCTGATCGTGCTGGTGCGCTTCATCGCAGTGTTCTGCGGGCTCGCCGCCATCGTGGCGATCCTGAGTATCGGATTCGGAGGCTGACCATGGCCGAAGCAGGCAAGAGCAACGGCGCTGCGGCGGCAACTTTCAGCATCGGCGGCAATGCCTACAAGATCGTCGACCACGAGTACGACGTGGTCGTTGTCGGCGCGGGCGGCTCGGGCCTTCGCGCCACCTTCGGCATGGCATCCAAGGGGCTGAAGACCGCGTGCGTCACCAAGGTGTTCCCCACCCGCAGCCACACCGTGTCGGCCCAGGGCGGCATCTCAGCGGCGCTCGGCAACATGGGACCGGACGATTGGCGCTGGCACATGTACGATACCGTCAAAGGCTCGGACTGGCTGGGAGACCAGGACGCCATCGAATACATGTGCCGCGACGGCATCCCGGCGATCATCGAGCTCGAGCATTTTGGCGTCCCGTTCAGTCGCACGCCCGAGGGCAAGATCTACCAGCGCCCGTTCGGCGGCATGACGACGGAGTACGGCAAGGGCATCGCGCAACGCACCTGCGCGGCGGCCGACCGCACCGGCCACGCCATGCTGCACACGCTCTACCAGCAGTCGCTCAGGAATCACGCCGAGTTCTTCGTTGAGTATTTTGCCCTCGACCTGATCATGGACGAAGGCGTCTGCCGCGGCGTCATGGCTTGGAACCTCGATGACGGCTCCATCCATCGCTTCCGCGCGCACAGGACGGTGCTCGCTACCGGCGGTTACGGGCGCGTCTACCAGACCGCCACCTCGGCGCACACCTGCACCGGTGATGGCGGGGCCATGGCGCTGCGTGCCGGGCTGCCGACCCAGGACATGGAGTTCGTCCAGTTCCATCCGACGGGCATCTATGGGGCCGGCTGCCTGATCACCGAGGGCGTCCGCGGCGAAGGCGGTTACGTCACCAATGGCAACGGTGAGCGCTTCATGGAGCGCTATGCGCCCTCGGCCAAGGATCTCGCCTCTCGAGATGTGGTCAGCCGCTCGATGACCATCGAGATCCGCGAGGGCCGCGGCTGCGGTCCCAACAAGGATTACATCGAGCTTCACGTCGAGCATCTTGACCCGAAGGTGATCCACGAACGCCTGCCGGGCATTGCCGAGACGGCGCGCATCTTTGCCGGGGTCGACGTGACGCGGCAGCCGATCCCCATCCTGCCGACCTGTCACTACAACATGGGCGGCATTCCGACGAACTATCACTGCGAAGTCATGACGGTGAAGGACGGTGATCCCAACACCGTGGTGCCGGGCCTGATGGCGCTCGGCGAGGCAGCCTCGGTGAGCGTGCATGGCGCCAATCGGCTCGGCTCGAACTCGCTGCTCGAGCTCGTGGTGTTCGGGCGCTCCGCCACCAATCGGGTAGCCGAGCTGCTCACACCGGGTGAACCGCACAAGCAGCTTCCGGATGCAGGCGAGGAGGCGATCGCCCGCTTGGATCGGCTGCGGCATGCTTCCGGCGGCACGCCCACGGCGCAACTGCGCCTCAACATGCAGCGCACCATGCAGAATGACTGTGCGGTGTTCCGCACCCAGCAGAGCCTCGACGAGGGCTGCGCGAACCTCGAAAAAGTGATCGCCGGCCGTCCCGACATTCGGGTCAAGGACCGCTCGCTGATCTGGAACTCCGACCTCATGGAGACGCTGGAGTTCGAGAATCTCATCCTGTTGGCGCAGGCGACCATCCGCTCGGCGGCCAACCGCAAGGAAAGTCGCGGCGCGCACGCCCGTGAGGACTATCCTGAGCGCGACGACAAGGAATGGCTGAAGCACACCGTGATTTGGGTCGACGATGGCGGCAAGACCCGTATCGACTACCGGCCGGTGAAGCTGCAGCCGATGACCAACGACGTGCAATCGTTCCCGCCCAAAGCGCGCGTGTACTAGGGCAAAGGGAAGTTCGAGAGGAAGCGATGGCTGAGTTTGCCTTGCCCGCCAATTCCAAGATCGGCGTCGGCCAGACCTATAAGGCGCCCGCGGGCGCCAAGAACACCAGGACCTTCAAGATCTATCGCTGGACGCCAGACGACGGCAAGAACCCGTCGGTCGACACCTACGAAGTCGACATGGACACCTGCGGGCCGATGGTCCTGGATGCCCTGATCAAGATCAAGAACGAGATGGACAGCTCGCTCACCTTCCGCCGCTCCTGCCGCGAGGGCGTATGCGGATCGTGTGCGATGAATATCGACGGCACCAATACGCTGGCCTGCATCAAGTACCTTTCCGACATCAAGGGCGACGTCAAGATCTACCCGCTGCCGCACATGCCGGTGGTCAAGGATCTCGTGCCCGATCTCACCGTGCCGTACGCCCAGCTCTCCTCGATCGAACCGTGGCTGAAGTCGACCACGCAGCCGCCGACCCGCGAGCGGCTGCAGTCGCCCGAGGAGCGGGCCAAGCTCGACGGGCTGTGGGAATGCATCCTCTGCTTTTGCTGCTCGACGTCGTGCCCGTCCTATTGGTGGAATGGCGAGCGCTATCTCGGGCCCGCTATCCTGCTGCAGGCCTACCGCTGGCTCGCCGACAGCCGCGACGAGGCCAAGGGCGAGCGGCTCGATCAGCTCGAGGATCCATTCCGGCTCTATCGCTGCCACACCATCATGAACTGCACCAAGACGTGCCCCAAGAGCCTCAATCCGGCGAAGGCCATCGCCGAGATCAAGAAGATGATGGTCGAGCGCACGATTTGACCGGCTTGGTCACGGGCGTGTAGAATTTGGCCAAGTTGGCCAAATTTCATGACCCCAAATTCCATGACCAAGATCTTCAACCTCTACGAAGCAAAGAATCAGCTTTCATCGCTGGTTGATCGAGCTGCTGCGGGTGAGGAAATCGTCATTGCCAAGCACGGGCAGCCGTTGGCCAAACTCGTTCCCATGCCGGCTAGCAAGAGAGGCCGGCGCAAGCCGGCAGGCGCACTGGGTGTGACCTATATGGCGGACGATTTCGACGCGCCGCTTCCCCCTGAGCTGCTCAAGCAGTTCGGATACGACCCCTGACGTGGACCTGCTGCTCGATACGCACGTCTTCATCTGGTGGGACATGCGTGACCGGCGGCTGGATCATGCCGCGCGTGATGCAATCGAGGACGTCAGGAACCGAATCATCATCAGCGCGGCAAGCATCTGGGAAATATCGATCAAGCGGACAATCGGCAAACTCGCGTTTCGCCACGATACGTTGGGTGCTCTTGACCGCAATGGGTTCGAAGCGCTCAGCATCACACCAAGCCATGCCGATGCCGCCGGATCGTTGCCACTGTATCACACCGATCCTTTTGATCGATTGCTTGTTGCCCAGGCGAGGGCAGAGGGGCTCGTGTTGGTCACTCAAGATCGCCATCTTCTGGCGTACGGTGTGCCGGTTCTGGGTATTGCCATCTGATCAAGACGGGGGGTCACGATGTTTTCGAAGTCTTTGGCCGCAATAGCGGCCCTTTCAGGCTTGACCGCGTTCATGTCCGTGCCGGCTTGGGCCGGTTCCACCTTCGATGCCGTGAAGGCGAAGGGCTTCGTGCAGTGTGCGGTCAATACAGGTCTTGCGGGTTTCTCCTTCTCGGACAGCCAAGGCAAATGGACGGGCCTTGACGTCGATCTCTGCAAGGCGATCGCGGTGGCGATATTCGGCAATGCCGAGAAGGTGAAGTTCACGCCGACCACGGCGCAACAGCGCTTCGTTGCCCTGCAGTCGGGGGAGGTCGACGTCATCACCCGCAATGCCACCCAGACCTTGCTGCGCGACACCTCCCTCGGCTTCAACATTGCCGGCGTCAATTTCTATGACGGCCAAGGCTTCCTGGTTCCAACCAAGAGCGGAATCAAGAGCGCCAAGGACCTGAACGGCGCCACGATCTGCGTGCAGCCCGGCACGACCACGGAGCTCAATCTCGCGGACTACTTCCGCAAGAACAAGATGACCTTCAAGCCGGTGCTGATCGAGAAGCTCGATGAGCTCTTGCAAGCTTATGCGGCCGGTCGCTGCGATGCCTACACCACGGATGCGTCGGGTCTTGCCGCCGTGCGGGCCGGCCAGCTTGCCGGCAAGGGCGAGCATACGATCCTGCCTGAGCGCATCTCCAAGGAGCCGCTGGGCCCGATCGTGCGTCATGGCGATGATCAGTGGTTCGATCTCGTGAAGTGGACCCTCATGGGCATGATCGAAGCGGAGGAGATGGGCATCACGTCGAAGAACGTCGACGAGATGCTGAAGAGCGACGATCCAGCCATCAAGCGCTTTCTCGGCGTCACGCCCGGCTTTGGCAAGGCGGTCGGGGTCGACGAGAAGTGGATGTACAACATCATCAAGCAGATCGGTAACTACGGCGAGAGCTTCGAGCGCAATGTCGGCGTCGGCACCCCGCTCAAGCTCGAGCGCGGGCAGAATGCGCTGTGGACCAACGGCGGGCTGATGTACGCCATCCCGTTCCGCTGAGCCCAATCACACGCGCTCGAAGCGCATCTTCTTGATGCGGCCACTCGACGCTTCGAGCGCGACGACGTGGCCCGACTGGTCTCGGACGAGATGGGCAAGCTGGGTCACCGTGAGCCAGTTGCCCGGGGTTGCGAGCTCGACCGTGTTGACGTCGATGCCTTGTATCGGCCAAGCCGGCCCGCTTGCAATCAGCGGGCCGCTCACCATGGCCGCCCAGCCCTTACCGCTGCGTGCGATTTCCCACCTGGCGCCGCAATCGGCCGAGACGTAGGTGCCGGCAAGCGCGGCTGGCACCGTCTCGCGCCGGTCGAGCTTCTCGAAGGTGAGGATCCGGCCGGCGCCGAGGTCGACCCGCATCTCGCCCTCTTCAAGCTTCAACGCGAACTCGAACGAGCCGCGCTCGGCGGCCAACCATCCGTCGGCACGGCGTGCCAGCACGAACGGCATGCCATTCTGGGTTGCTGTTGCTTCGCCGTTGCGCCAGCTGAGCTCGAAGAGCGACGGCTCCTCGGCATTGAACCAGGTACCGGCTAGCGGGTTGATCTCCTGTTCGGTGACGGCCGCTGGAGCGCGCTTCAACCGCCGATCGCCTTCGAGCGCCAGCGCGGCAACAGCGCGAGCCTGCCGCCAAGGATCGATGCTGCCGAGATTGGCGATCACGATCACGGTGAGGTCGGCCTGCGGTACCCGCAGGAACTCGGTGCGGTAGCCCGGCCACAAGCCGCCATGGCCGATGGTCTCCAGGCCGCGCAGCTCGTCAGCCTGTACACCGCGGCGATACTTGTTGGCGTGGCCTCCGGTCAAGGGCTCAGCTTCCGCGAGTTGCGCCGGCAGGTCCTTGGGCGACAGCGTCGGCTGGTCGAAATGCCGGCTCCAGATCAGCAGATCCTCGACCGTCGAGGTCAGGCCGCCTTCCCCGCCTTGAGGATAGGCATGCGCAGACCGGCGGAAACCCGCGTCGGAGTCGCCGAGATAGCCCGCGGCGAGACGGGGGATCACGGTGTCGATCTCGGCCGCGAGCAGGGTGCTGCCCATGCCGAGCGGACGGAATATGCGCTCGGCCAGCACGTCGCCCAGCTTCTTGGCCGTCAGCTTCTCGATGATCAGCCCGAGCAGCAGGAAGTTGGTGTTGCTGTAGAGGAAGCGGCTGCCGGGTTCGAAATTGAGATGCGCGTTGCGCGCTGCCGCAGCGAACAGGTCTTCCGGTCGCGCGGGCTTGTCGAGGCCATGGCCGCCAAGCCGCAGCAGCTCGAGGAAGTCGGGGAGGCCGCTGGAATTGCGCATCATCTGGTCGATGGTGACGGGTAGCGGCTTGAGCTCGGGCAGATACTTGTGCGGCGGATCGGAGAGCTTCAGCTTGCCTTCCGACGCCAGCATCAGCGCGGCCGTCACCGTGAACTGCTTGCTGACCGAGGCGATACGAAAACGTGTCTGCGGGCCGATTGGTACCTCGAGCTCGATGCTGGCGAGACCATAGCCTTTGCAAAGCTCGATCGTTCCGGCACGCATGACGGCGACGACGGCGCCGGGTGAGCCGGGCTTCGTGTAACGTGAGAACAGCGCGTCGACGCGGTGCTCGAGCGCGAGGGATGCAATCGATCTGGACATGGAAGCCAGTCAAGCCAAGCGGCTCGCCCTTGTAAAGGCGAGGCGCTACCTTGAAGCGAACACGGGAGGAACGCGCATGGAGCGCCGGCTTGTCAGCGTCGAGAAGGGTCTGGGGCCGCAGGGCAGAATCGCGCTGGTGCGTTTCGATCGCGGCGACAATATCAACGCGCTCAGCCACCGGGCGATGCGCGAGCTGCGCGATGTGCCTCGTGATTTCGAGGACGATCTCGAAACATCCGTCGTCATCCTGACGGGCTCGACCAGGGCTTTCTCGGCAGGCTTCGATCTGAAAGATCCGGAAGGCCGGCAACGCGATTCGCTGCCGATCGGTGAGCGCATCCATCGCCAGCGGCTCGGTCCCAAGATGTGCAAGGCCTGGGCAGAGATGGACCAGGTGACCATCGCGGCGATCGAAGGCCACTGCATCGGCGGCGGTGCCGCCCTGGTCGTGGCGCTCGACTTCCGCACGTGCGGACGCTCGGCGCACTTTCGCATCCCCGAGGTCGAGCTCGGCATGAACATGAGCTGGGGCTCGATTCCGCGTTTGGTGGCGCTGATGGGACCGGCGCGCACCAAGCAGGCCGTCATCCTGGCGTCCGATCGAATCTCCGCAGATGACGCGCTGGCGTGGGGGTTGGTCGAGAACGTCGTCGCAGACGGCGAGGCACTCGATGCGGCGATGGCATTCGCCGAGCGCATCGCGCGCCAGCCGCCTATCCCTGTGCGGATGACCAAGAGCACCGTCAACCGATTCGCCCATGCGCTCGACGATCTCGGCAGCCACATGGATTCCGATCAGAACGTGCTGACGGGATTGACGGAGGATTATCGCGAAGGCACGTCCGCCTTTCGCGAGAAGCGCACGCCGGCGTTCAAAGGCCGTTAGCTGGATTTGCGGCTGGGAAGCTGGTCGATGATGGCCTGGCGCTGGGTATCATCGAGCATCGCCCAGCGCCCGATCTCGTCGATATTGCGTTTGCAGCCAAGGCACAGGCCGCTCTTGCGATCGAGCGTGCAGATGCCGATGCATGGCGACATCACGCGGCGCAGCGGCGGTGGCCCGTCGCCCATGGTGCGCGCTCAGGATTTCTTGCTGAGTTCTGCGAGCTGACTCTGCAGCTCGTCGAGCTTGCGCTTCAGGTCGTCGATCGCCGTGTCGTTGCCTGCTGGCGCCGCTTCGGTCTTGGGTGGCTCCTGGCCGTTGGTGGCAGGCGGCGTCGCCGCGCCCTGCCCGGCGCGGAATGGATTGAACATGCGCATGGCTTGCTCGAACATGGCCATGTTCTGCTTGCCCATCGATTCGAACTGCTGGAAAGGATTGAAGCCGAAGGCGTTCTGCATATAGCGCCGCATCTGCTCCTGGTTGCGCGCGAACTGAGTCATCGACATCTCGAGATACTGCGGCACGACGCCCTGGAGGCTATCGCCGTAGAACGAGATGAGCTGGCGCAGGAAGGGGATCGGCAGCAGCGTCTGACCGCCTTTGCTTTCTTCTTCGACGATGATCTGTGTCAGCACCGAACGTGTGATGTCGTCGCCGGTCTTGGCGTCGTAGACGACGAAGTCGGTCTTGTCCTTCACCATCTGCGCCAGATGGTCGAGGGTCACATATGCGGAGGTCGCGGTGTTGTAGAGCCGCCGGTTCGCGTACTTCTTGATCACCACCGGAGCGGGCTTGGGCCCACCCTCGGGTACTGCCTGGTCGGCCATTACGCTTCGCTCCCTAGCGGGCGGACGCCGTGAACATCCATTTACTTCGGGCACGCTCACCTTAGCGCTGATACCGCACTGCGACAAGGCGCGCTTTGCGTCTGCGAACGTCGAGCGACGGAGCTATGCGCTATAGTGCGCGCATGGCCCCTGAACACGATGACTCGGCGGACTTCGATCGGTTGGCCCGGCGCTATCTCGACCTTTGGCAGAGCCAGCTCGCCGGGCTTGCGGCCGACCAGGCCTTGAGCGAACAGATTGCGCGTCTCTTCGCGGCGGCGAATACGCAGGTCGCCTCGATTCTGCAGATGGCCCAAGGAGCACATCAACATGCATCCTCCTCGACTGGGACCGCGGCCGCTGCCGCTGCATCTGGGCACGGCGTTGATGACGTGGGCGAGCTGCGAAAGCGCGTGGAAGCTCTGGAAACCCGGATTGCCGAGCTCGAGTCCAAGCTCCGCGGCAGCTGACGCGATTGCTGCCCTGCTGCCCGAGATCGTCAGCCTGGAAGCAAAGGCGGGTTCGGGCAAGTTCGAAGCAGCACTCCATCGCGAAATTGCTCGGCGCCTGCACCGACTTGCCGACGGCGTGCTGGCCTATCGCAACAGCCCCATACGGCGCCGGCTCGACACGCCGCCAGCGGTCTGGAGCGAAGGCAATACACGCCTCTTGGACTATGGCGCCACCCATCGCGCGGCGCGCGCCCGGGGGGCGCGTGCCGTGCTTGTCGTGCCCTCGCTGATCAATCGTTGGGAAGTGCTCGACCTCACCGCCGACAAGAGCCTCCTCCGCGCCATGGTTGCGCATGGGCTCAGGCCGTATCTCGTCGACTGGGGAACGCCGAATGCCGAGGAGAGGCAATTCGACACCACCGCCTACGTGGCGCGCCTGGAGCGCGCGCTGGCCTTTCTGACCAAGCGCGCGCGCCGCGCGCCGGCTGTCATAGGCTATTGCATGGGCGGCACGCTCAGCGTGGCGCTGGCAGCACGCCAGCCGCGGCGCGTGGCCGGCCTGGCGCTGCTCGCCGCGCCCTGGGACTTTCATGCCGACCAGACAGGCCACGCCTTCCTGCTCTCGGCGGGCCCGCTCCTCGCGCAGATGGCCGATCGCGTTGGCGAGCTGCCCGTCGACATCCTGCAAACCCTGTTCTGGTCGCTCGATCCCTGGCTGGCGATGAAGAAGTTCGCCCGTTTTCTCGGCATGGATCCCGATAGCGAGTCGACGCGCGAGTTCGTGCTGCTGGAGGACTGGTTGAACGAAGGGGCGCCACTGGCCGGGCCGACAGCGCGCGAGTGCCTGATCGGCTGGTACGGCGACAACCTGCCGGGAACGAACGGGTGGATCGTCGGTGGACGACGCATCGTGCCGTCCAGGATCAACGTGCCCGCGCTCGTCATGGTCCCGTCCGGTGATCGCATCGTGCCGCCGCTCTCGGCTTCCGCGCTCGCCGAGCCGCGTCGCGGCCTAAAGAACGCAACACGCGTCGACCTGCCGCTGGGCCATATCGGCATGGTGGTGAGCGGCCGCGCACCACAGCTCTGCTGGACGCCGTTGATGGACTGGCTGACGGCAATTCCACCCAAGCGACGCCGATGACGGATCGGGCCAAGCCCTTCGACTGGCGCCTGCCTGCGATCTGGGCAGTGCTGATGGTGATCTCGGTGCTCGCCCACACGCACGTCGAGGTTGCCAATGAGGCAAGCCGTGGCACGCCCATCACCTTCGGCCGCGCGCTGGCCATCGAGATCGCCAGCCATCTCGTAGTCGCTGCGCTGTTGCCGGTGCTCTACTGGCTGCACCGCCGCTGGCCGATCAGCGGACCGCGGCGCAACCTGCTGATCCACACGCTGGCCGTCGTGCCCTTCAGCATCGTCCACACGCTCGGCATGACCGCACTGCGCCTGCTCTGGTTTGCCGGCATTCTTGGCGAACGCTACGCCTTCCCTCTCACAGTCGACCGGTTGGGCTATGAGTTCGCCAAGGACGTCATCGCCTACATCATGCTGAATGCGGGCATCCTGGCGCTGCGTCATTTGCTCGCTCGGCCATCGGCAGTGCCCACCGCCGCGCCACCGGTACCGCACCCGCCGCAGCCGGTAGAGCCGATCAAGGAACGCTTTGCGGTCCGCAAGCGCGGCCGGGAGATCATGGTCGAGGTGATCGACATCGACTGGGTCGAAGCCGCGGGCAACTACGCCGTTCTGCATGTCGGTGGCGAGACCCTGGAGATCCGCTCCTCCCTGTCCAAGCTCGAGAGCGAGCTGGATCCGAAGCGCTTCGTCAGGGTCCACAAATCCTATCTGGTCAATGTCTCGCGTATCGCCGAGGTGACGCCATGGATCAGCGGCGACTGGCGCATCCGTTTGCACGATGGCGCAGAAGTCAATTTGAGCCGTCGCTACCGCCAGCGCTTCGAGACGCTTGTGCCGGTCAAGAGCTGACCGGCTGGTCCTTGCCGCTGGCGTCGGCGAACCTATAAACTCTGCGCCAGGGCGGCTTGCAAGGAGGGACTACATGCCAACTGAAATCGTCATCGCGAGCGCGGCGCGCACTCCCATCGGTACTTTCAATGGCGCCTTCGGCTCCGTGCCCGCCCACGACCTCGGCAAGATCGCGATCACGGGCGCGCTGGAGCGCGCCAAGGTCAAGCCAGAAGAGGTCGACGAAGTGATCATGGGCCAGATCCTGAGCGCCGCTCAGGGTCAGAACCCGGCGCGCCAGGCGGCGGTCAATTCGGGCATTCCGGTCGAGAAGACGGCGCTCGGCATCAATCAGCTTTGCGGCTCGGGCTTGCGCGCCGTGGCGTTCGGTTGGCAGGCGATCCGCAACGGCGATGCCTCGATCATGGTGGTGGGTGGCCAGGAGAGCATGAGCCAGGCGCCACACGCGGCCCATATGCGCGACGGCGTGAAGATGGGCGAGTTCAAGATGGTCGACACCATGCTCAAGGATGGCCTGTGGGATGCCTTTCATGGCTATCACATGGGCAACACTGCCGAGAACGTCGCGCAGAAGTACCAGATCACCCGGGCCGAGCAGGATGCCTTTGCCGCTTCATCGCAGAACAAGGCCGAGGCGGCCCAGAAATCCGGCCGCTTCAAGGATGAGATCGTTCCCGTCACGGTGAAGACCCGCAAGGGCGACATCGTCGTCGATACCGACGAGTTCCCCCGCCATGGCACCACGGTCGAGACGCTGGGTAAGCTGCGTCCGGCATTCGCCAAGGATGGCTCGGTGACGGCCGGAAACGCCTCGGGCATCAATGACGGTGCGGCGGCACTTGTGCTGATGACCGCGGAGGAGGCCAAGAAGCGCGGCATCACGCCGTTGGCCCGCATCGTCTCGTGGGCGACAACGGGCGTCGATCCGGCGATCATGGGCATCGGCCCTGTGACGGCGACGCAAGCTGCGCTCAAGAAGGCAGGATGGACCGTGAAGGATCTCGATCTCGTCGAGGCCAACGAGGCTTTTGCCGCTCAGGCCGTCGCGGTCGGCAAGCAGCTCGGCCTTGACCCCGAGAAGCTCAACGTCAATGGCGGTGCCATTGCGCTGGGCCATCCGATCGGCGCTTCGGGCGCGCGGGTACTCACTACGCTGCTCTACGAGATGCAGAAGCGCGACGCCAAGAAGGGTCTCGCCACGCTCTGCATCGGCGGCGGCATGGGCATCGCCATGTGCGTGCAGCGCGACTGATTTCCTGCCGATAGGGGGTGACGCCTGGCGTCACTCCCGCGGCGGCTCGCCCATCTCCATGAGGTGCTGGCCTTGGTTGACGAGGCGCCGGCCATCGCGCGAGGAGATCTCTTGGATCGAGGTGCCGCCGCTGGGCGTGATGTCGACCTGGAAGAAGCGCGTCTGCCCGGGTGCGACGGTAATGATGAGCTCCGAGCCCGACTGCGGTCCATAGGCGTGGAGGTCGTACAGTCTTGGTTGCAGGTCGAAGCGCATCCAGGTGAGGCCCGTGAGGCTGCCGACTGGCCGTCGGCCGATGGTCAGGCTGATCGGGGGAGCGCCTTCGGGTGCAGAGTCGCGCACGAGATAGAGAGCGGCCTCGCCGGGCTTGGGTTGCGGGAAATTGGGGCCCCAGGCTTCCAACCAGGGCGAGCAGGCAGCAGCCAAGAACATCAACACGACAGCGACGAACGTCTTCATGCACGACCTCCGCCTGCACCCTCCGCTGCCTGGACCTGGGGGTCAAGCGACAGGATGGCGTCGTCAGAGCGGTTTCCGATCGAATCGAACCGAGCGCACCGGAGATCGTGATTTCACAGGCACATTCCGCCCGGTTGATTCCAGCCGGACGGAATGTGCTTTAGGCGGCGACCCGTTCCGGCAGCGCCCGCAGGCGAGAAAGCGGTGAGAGCACGATCACCAGGGTCGACAGCACGAAGGCAGCGCCGACCAGCAGCAGAGCGCTCTGCAGGCCGGCCTGTGCGGCGACGAGGCCGCCCGCCAGTGCGCCCAGCGGCCGTACGCCGTAGATGGCTGTCTGCATCGTGGCGTTGACGCGGCCCATCAAGGCGGTCGGCGTCACAAGCTGGCGCAGCGTCGTCTGGCAGATCAACCAGAGCATGGGGCCGAAACCCACGAGGAAATGTCCGATGACGGCGCAGGCGAACGCGTTGGCTGCAGATCCGAGCAGAAAGAACGCTGCAGCGACGACCGACACGACAGGACCGAAGATCAAGGTGACGAACGTCGGCAGGCGGTGGGCGGAGAGCGGCGCCACCAGCGCACCCAGGATCAGGCCGGCGCCATAGGCCGACTGGGCCAGGCCCATGTGGGCTGGGTCGAGCCCGAGCGGGCCCAGTGCGAGCGGCGCCCAGATGGCAAGCAGGGCAAAGAAGGCGAAGTTCCAGCAGATGGCGCAGAGGCCGATGCCACGCAGCAGCTCGTGGTGGATCACGAAGCGGGCACCGGCCTGGATCGAGGCGACGAACGAACGGGTCTGGGCCTCGCTCCCGCCATGGGCCGGCGGTATCTTCGGCAGGGCGAGGATGCAGGCCAGCGCCAACGCGGCCCCGAGGGCCGCCAAGGCGTAGCCCCATGTCGGCGACAGCAACTGGGCCAGCAGACCTGCAACGAACGGCGCCGCCAGACTCACGATGGCGCGGGCAAGCTCCAGCCGGGCATTGGCGCGCGAGAGGTCGGCTGGCCGGACCAGGCTTGGCAGCAGCGACACCGACGTCAGAACATAGACAACGGTTCCCGACGCACCGGCGAACGCGGCCACGCCGAGAAGTGCCACGATGCCAGCCGCTGCCGCCGCGACAGCCGCGACCGAGGCCAACAAGCCAAGCCCCAGCCCGACGATCAACAATGTGCGGCGCGGCATGCGATCGACCCAGGTGCCGGCGGGCAGCGAGACCAGCAGCCAGGCTGCACTTTGCGCCGCCACCAGGAGGCCGAGCAGGTCGGGCCCCGCGCCGAGCATCAGGGTTGCGGTGAGAGGCAGGGTCGCGAGCGCCAGTTGGTCGGCGGCGTGGGTGCCGGCGGCGGCGCCGAGCAGGGCGGTGAAGGGCTTCATGGTTGCCGTTCTATGACCGCCCATCGCTGCGGCGTTATCCGGCACCGTCTGCGAATTCGTGACTCTTGCCCGTTACCCGTCGGAACCGGCTAGAGTGATGTCGTCAACGTAGAGGGAGGGATTCCATGGCCGGGCGAGTTGCAGTGGTGACGGGCGGGACCCGCGGTATTGGCGCCGCCGTGTCACGCATGCTGAAGGGCAGAGGCTACGAGGTGGCCGCGACCTATGCCGGCAACGACGATGCCGCGCAGAAGTTCAAGGCCGAGACCGGAATCAGCGTCTACAAGTTCGACGTCAAGGACTTCGCTGGCTGCCAGGCCGCGGTCGGGCAGATCGAGAAGGATCTCGGTCCCATCGACGTGCTGGTGAACAACGCCGGCATCACCCGCGATTCGACCATGCGCAAGCTTTCACGCGACATGTGGCAAGCGGTCATCGACACCAACCTCGGCTCCTGCTTCAACATGTCCAAGGCCGTTTGGGAGGGCATGAACGCGCGCGGCTTCGGCCGCATCGTCAATATCGGCTCGATCAACGGCCAGGGCGGCCAATACGGGCAGGTCAACTACGCCGCCGCCAAGTCGGGCATCCACGGCTTCACCAAGGCGCTGGCGCAGGAAGGCGCATCCAAGGGCATCACCGTCAATGCCATCGCGCCCGGGTACACCGAGACCGACATGGTCGCGGCCGTACCGGCCAACGTGCTCGAGAAGATCGTGGCCAAGATTCCGGTCGGCCGGCTCGGCAAGGCCGACGAGATCGCCCGCGGCGTGGTGTTCCTGGTCGCTGACGATGCCGGCTTCATCACCGGCTCGACGCTGTCCATCAACGGTGGCCAGCACATGTACTAGCGACGCAAATCCGTCATGATGGGCCGGCCGTCGTGCCGGCCCTTCTCATTGAAGGAGCAACCATGGCCAAGTTGACCGAGTACAAGAACATGAACCCGCGGGCCAAGGCCGTGGTCGAGGGGATCGCACAAGGCCGCGGCATCGATCCGGCCGACATCAACAATGTGTGGAAGGCGCTCGCCCGCCATCCCGACATGATGGAGCGCTTCGCGGCCGAGATGAAGGCGGCCTTTGCGCCTGGCAAGCTCGATCCGCTCACCAAGGAATTAGTTTATCTCGCGGTCAGCATCACCAATCAGTGCGACTATTGCATCGCCTCGCACGGCGCCATGGCGCGGCGCAAGGGCATGAGCGAGGAGATGTACCAGGAGTTCATGGCCGTGGTGCTGGCGGCGCAAAAGGGCAACAAGATCGCCACGGCCTATCGCGTGCCGGTTGACGAGGCCTTCGAGGAGAAGTGACGTGAACGCACTCAAGGCCCCGATCTGGGACGCCAACCTCTATCTCAAGTTCGCCGATCACCGGGTGAGACCCGCGCTCGATCTCATGGGTCGGCTCGATCCGGCCAACGCTCAGCGTGCCGATCACGCGATCTACGATCTGGGTTGCGGCGCCGGCAACATCACGCGCGTCCTCGCCGAGCGCTTTCCGGCACCGCCGATCATCGGCATCGATTCGTCGGAGGAGATGCTCGCCAAAGCGCGCAGCCAGACAGCGGACCCGCGCGTCTCCTTCACCAAGGGGGATCTCGCTCATTTCAAGCCGGGCCTGCCGCCCTCGATTCTCTACAGCAACGCGGCCTATCAATGGGTCGAGAATCACATCGACTACTTTCCCGGCCTGCTGAAGCTGTTGCCCTCGGGTGGGCAACTAGCCGTCCAGATGCCGCGTAATCACGAGGCCCCCTCGCACGCGCTCATGCGCAAGGCGGTCGAGATGGGCCCATGGCGCGACAAGCTCGCCAAGGTCGGCGGCATCCGCACCGTGTGGGAGCCAGCCCGCTACTACGATGTGCTCAAGCCGTTGTGCTCGGATCTCGAGGTCTGGGAAACGATCTACCAGCAGGCGCTCACCGGCAAGGATCCGGTCGCTCAATACACCGCCGGCACCGGCCTGCGGCCCTACCTCGAGCGGCTGGATGCCGAGGAGCGCACGGCGTTCTACGACGCCTATGCGCGGCTCCTGGCCGAGGCCTATCCCACACGCCCCGACGGCATCACACTCTTTCCCTTCCGTCGGCTGTTCATCGTCGCGCGTCGCGCATGATGCGCCGGCTGCTCGCCGCGACGCTGCTGCTGTTCGCTGCCTGTCCTGCTCAGGCGGCACCGCAGAGCATGGTGGCAGCGGCCAATCCGCTGGCCGTCGAGGCCGGCGTCGATGTCTTGCGCCGCGGCGGAACGGCCATGGATGCGGCAATTGCCGTGCAGATGGTGTTGGGCGTCGTCGAGCCGCAGGCCTCCGGCATCGGCGGCGGCGGCTTTCTGCTGCACTACGATGCCGCCTCGGGCGCGATCACGGTCTATGACGGGCGCGAGGCGGCGCCCGCCGGTGCAACACCGACGATGTTTCTCGCGTCCGACGGCAAGCCGCTCGGATTGCGCGACGCCGTCGCATCGGGCATCTCGGTTGGCGTGCCGGGCCTCCTTACGATGCTCGAGCTCGCACACAAGGAACACGGCAAGCTTGCTTGGCGAGACCTCTTCCAGGCCGCAATCGGCACGGCCCGCGAGGGCTTTGCCGTGTCGCCGCGGCTTGCCGTCTGGCTGCAAAGGATGCCCTTCCTGCGCGCCGACCCCGCGATCCGCGTCACCTATTTCAACCCCGATGGGTCGCCCAAGAAGCGCGGCGAGACGGTGACCAATCCTGCCCTCGCCGAAACTCTTCGGCTGGTCGCCGATCTGGGCCCGGAGCCCTTCTATCGCGGTGATATCGCCAAGGAGATGGTCGAGCGCGTGAGAAGCCATGCACGGCCAGGCACGCTCACGATGTCGGATCTTGCCGACTACAAGCCGATCAAGCGCGAGGCGCTGTGCGGCCCCTACCGGCTTTGGATCGTGTGCGGCATGCCGCCCCCATCATCTGGCGGCATTGCCATCCTGCAGATCCTGGGCCTGCTCGAGCCGTTCGACCTTGAGCGCGAGACAGCAGACAGCCTGCCGGCCGTTCATCTCATCGCCGAAGCGAGCCGGCTGGCCTTCGCCGATCGCGATCGCTACGTGGCCGATCCGGCCTTCATCACGGTGCCGCTGGCCGGTCTTCTATCTCCGGCTTATCTTGCCGAGCGCCGCAAGCTCATATCGCCCGACCGCAGCATGGGCAAGATCGGCCCCGGCGTGCCGCCGGGCTATGTCGAGCGGGGCACCAGCCACATCAGCATCGTCGATCGGCAGGGCAATGCCGTTTCCTTCACCACCACCATCGAGGCGCCGTTCGGTGCCGAGATCATGGTTCGCGGCTTCTTGCTCAACAACGAGCTCACCGATTTCTCGCGGCAGCCGGAGATTGACGGCCGCCCGGTCGCCAACCGTGTCGAACCGGGCAAGCGGCCGCGCTCGTCGATGTCGCCCACCTTGGTCCTCGATCGCGACCACAAGCTCCATGCCGTGGTTGGCTCCGCCGGCGGTGCGCGCATCATCGGCGACACGCTGCAGACCATCATTGGCCTGCTCGACTGGAACCTCTCCATGCAACAGGCCATTGCGCAACCGCGCATCATCAACCAGAACGGCGTGACCGAGCTGGAGGAGGGCACGCCGCTGGCCGCCTATGCCGACCGCTTGCGCGCGCTGGGCCATCAAGTACAAGTCCGCCCGCACGACGGCGGCTTGACCGGCGTGCATCGCACGAACGACGGTTGGGAAGGCGGCGCCGATCCGCGGCGCGACGGCACAGCCCAAGGTGAATAGGCCAAGGCGAATAGGCCAGGGAGATTAGGTTGGCGCAGAAGAAATTGCCGAGCGTCCTGCTGCGCGCCGGCGAGGATCGCCGCGTGCGGGCCGGCCATCCCTGGATCTTCTCCAACGAGATCCTGATGAATCCCGAGACCAAGGCGCTGCCGGCGGGCTCGCTCGCGACCCTGCGCGCGCCTGGCGGTGAAGCGTTGGGTCTCATCACCTTCAACCCGCATTCGCTCATTGCCGGCCGTCTTCTGTCGTCCGACGCAGAAGCCACGGTCGATGCCTTGTTCTTCGGGCGCCGTCTTGCCCGCGCAGCCGCCCTGCGCGACCGGCTCATCGGCGTTCCCTACTATCGGCTGATCCATGCCGAGGCCGACGGCTTGCCGGGCCTGATCATCGACCGCTTCGGCGATGCCCTGGTGGCCCAGGTCAACACCGCCGGCATGGAGCTGCTGACGCCTGTTCTGCTGGAAGCCCTGGAGGCCGAGCTTTCTCCCAGGACGATCGTGCTCAAGAACGATTCCGCGGTACGCGAGCTCGAAGGCCTGAAACGAGAGACGATCGTCGCCAAAGGCGATGCCTCGGGCACTGTCGAGGTCAACGAAAATGGTGCACGCTTCGTGGCTGACCTGTCGGGTGGCCAGAAGACCGGCTGGTTCTATGACCAGCGCGACAACCGCCGCTTCATGGCGACCCTCGCGCGCGATGCCCGTGTCCTCGATGTCTACAGCTACAGCGGCGGCTTCGGCGTGCTGGCGGCAAAGCAGGGAGCGAGGTCGGTCATCTGCATCGACCGATCGCAGGCTGCCCTCGACGCGGCCAAGGCCGCGGCCTCGTTGAATGGTGTCGACAAGGTCGTCTCCTTCGAGAAGGGCGAGGCCTTCGATGCCTTGGAAAAGCGTGCCGGCACGAGCTTCGATGTGGTGATCTGCGATCCACCGGCGTTCGTGAAAAGCCGTAAGGATCTCAAGACGGGCGCACAGGGCTATCGCAAGCTGGTGCGGCTGGCCGCCCCTCTGGTGGCTCGAGGCGGCTTTCTCTTCGTCGCCTCGTGCTCGCATCTGGTCGATCCAACCTTGTTTGCCGAGCAGGTTCGCCGCGGCCTGCGCGATGCCGATCGCAGCGGCCGCATCCTCTTGAGCTCAGGCGCGGCGCTCGATCATCCGGTGCACCCTGGTCTGCCGGAGACGGCGTACCTCAAGGCGCTCACGCTTCAGCTGGATTGACCATGCTTCGACCCGGTCCGCGCAACCTTATCACCGACGTCGACGGCGTCCTGGTCGGCAATGCCGAGGATCAGCGCCTGCGTTCCGGCGTCAGCGTCGTGCTGTGCGAGCAGCCGTCGGTGGCGTCGGTCGATGTGCGCGGTGGCGCGCCGGGCACGCGCGAGACCGATCTGCTCGATCCATCCTGCCGCGTCGATCGCATCGATGCGATCTGCCTCTCCGGCGGCTCGGCATTCGGCCTGTCGTCGACTGACGGCGTGATGAAGTGGTTGAAGGAGCGTGGCCGAGGCGTGGCCATCGCTGATGTCGTGGTTCCCATCGTACCGACGGCGATCCTGTTCGACCTGCTGAACGGGGGCGACAAGGACTGGGATTGGCCGCCCTATCGCGAGCTTGCCTACCGGGCGGCGGATCGTGCCGGTCGAGACTTTGCCATGGGCAATGCCGGTGCGGGGCTGGGCGCCAAAGCCGGCAACCTCAAAGGTGGGTTGGGCAGTGCGTCGGCGGTCGATACGGCGAGCGGCCTGCAGGTCGGTGCGCTCGTTGCCGTGAATGCGCGCGGCTATACGACCATGGGCGACATGCCGCAATTCTGGGCGTGGGCGCTGGAGCAGCAGAGCGAGTTCGGGGGCCTGCCCCCGCCCAGGCGCGGCCTCGGCCTGCCGGTGTCGCACAGCCGTGCCGACCTGACCCATGATCTGGCGCATGATCCGGCAGACGTTGCACGCAGCGATCCCCGCGCCAACACCACCATCGCTGTGATCGCCACCAATGCCGAGCTCGACAAGGCAGCGGCTCAACGGATGGCGATGATGGCGCAGGACGGGCTCGCACGCTCGATCCGGCCCGTGCACACGCCGCAGGATGGCGACACGGTATTCGCCATCGCGACCGGCAAACGCGACCTCGGCACCGATCCGCTGGCTCTGGCCGAGCTCGGCACGCTGGCTGCGGATTGTCTGGCGCGTGGCGTGGCCCGCGGCGTCTATCATGCGGCCACCCTCGGCCTGGCACGCGGCTGGCGGGACGTCTTCGGCCGCTGATAGAGTGCGACACCACTGGAGGAGCGATCCGTGAACGCATTTTCTCGTCGCCAACTTCTTGGCACCGCCGGCGCGCTGGCGACGATGGCCGCGCTTGGCGGCCCGGCAGCGGCTCAGGCCAAGGACAGGCTGGTGATCGGCATGTCTCTCGAGCCGCCCTTGCTCGATCCGACCAAGAATGCTGCGGCGGCAATTCGCGAGGTCACGACGCCGACGATCTTCGAGAGCCTGGGCCGTATCGGTCGAACCGGCACCATTGGTCCTGGCCTCGCCGAAAGCTGGAGCATCTCCGAGGACGGCAAGGAGTATGTCTTCAAGCTGCGCCAGGGCGTGAAGTTCCATGACGGCGAGGCACTCGACGCCTCGGTGGTGAAGTTCAGCCTTGATCGCCTGTTTGCGCCCGACTCGACCAATCCGGCCAAGTCACTCTTCACCGACATCGACAAGGTCGAGGTCGTCGATCCGTCGACGGTGAAGGTGACGCTGAAGTCGCCCAACTCGTTCCTGCTCTACAGCCTGTCGCTGGGCGACGCCGGCATCATGCATCCCAAATCGGCACCGACCAACGACAAGCACCCGATCGGCACCGGCCCGTTCATGTTCAAGGAGCGCAAGGAGGGCGATTCGATCACCCTCGTGCGCTCGCCGACCTATCGTGATCCTGGCTCGATCAAGCTCAACACGGTGATCTTCAAGATCGTGAAGGATCCGTCGGCGCAGGTGAACGCCCTGCTTGCCGGCGATGTCGATGCCTTCCCCGGCTTTCAGGCGCCGGAGCTGGTCGAACGCCTGAAGAAGGACCCGCGCTTCGTCGTGGTCGTCGGTACCACCGAAGGCGAGGTCATCCTGGCGACCAACAACACCAAGAAGCCGTTCAATGACCTGAAGGTGCGACAGGCGATCGCGCACGCCATCAACCGCGACGAGCTGATCTCGGCCGAGTCCGGTTTCGGCGTGCCGATCGGCAGCCACTTCGCGCCCCACAACAAGGCCTATGTCGATCTCACCAAGACCTATCCTTTCGACATCGCCAAGGCCAAGGCGCTGCTCGCCGAGGCCGGCTATCCCAACGGCTTCGAGGCGAGCCTGAAGCTTCCGCCGGTCGGCTACGCCCAGCGCGCCGGCGAGGTCATGGCCAGCCAGCTCGGCAAGATCGGCATCAAGGTCGCGATCACCCAGCTGCAATGGCCGCAGTGGCTGAGCGAGGTGTTCAAGGAGCGCAATTACGATCTCACGATCGTTGCCCACACCGAGGCCAACGATCTCGATCGCTACGCACGCGACGGCTACTATTGGGGCTACGATTCACCGGAGTTCAAGGCCAAGTGGCGCGAGGTCGTGTCGACCACGGACTTCGCCAAGCGCGACGAGCTCCTGAAAGATGCACAACGCATCATCGCGCGTGATGCCGTGAACGGCTTCCTCTTCCAGCTCGCCAAGATCGGCGTGTGGAAGAAGGACCTCGTGGGCCTGTGGGAGAACGCGCCGACGCCGCAGCTCGACCTGACGGGGGTCTATTGGAAGTGACGGGCTCTGCCCGTCACCCCGAGCGAAGTGCAGCGTAGCCGAGGGGTCTCGTTGGTGGCAGACAAGGTCTCTCCACTTCGCCTCGCTTCGCGAGGCTCCGGTCGAGACGACGGAAATGCTTGACTTCCTCTCCCGCCGGCTCGCCGCGGCGCTGGTGACGTTGGTGCTGGCGACGGTGGTGATCTTCGCCGTCGTCGAGGTCCTGCCGGGCGATCCGGCACTGGTCATGCTCGGTACCGATGCGCGGCCCGATACGCTTGCGGCCGTGCGCGCCAAGTATGGCTTCGACCAGCCGCTGCCTGTCCGGTACGGCGTCTGGATCGGCGGCCTTTTGAGCTTCGATCTCGGCAGCAGCCATGCCTACGGGACGTCGGTCGCCAAGCTGATCGGTGATCGCCTGCAGGTGACCTTGCCGCTCGGCGCGCTGGCGCTCTCGTGGGCCCTGCTGGTGGCGATCCCGCTCGGTGTGCTCGCCGCCTGGAAGCATGGCCGGGTGGGCGATTGGGGCGTCATGGGCTTCACCCAGCTCGGCATATCGGTGCCGAATTTCTGGTTCGGCATCGTGCTCGTGCTGCTGTTCGCGGTCACATGGCAGATCTTCCCGGCCGGCGGTTTTCCCGGCTGGGGCCAGGAGCCGATGAAATCGGTGCTGGCGCTGGTCCTGCCGGCACTCTCGCTGTCGTTGGGTGAGATCGCAATCCTGACGCGCGTGACCCGGTCGGCGATGCTTGACACGCTGCGCGAGGACTATGTTCGCACCGCCCGCGCCAAGGGAGCCCCGGAGCGGACCGTGCTGTTCCACCATGCCCTGCGCAACGCCCTCATTCCGGTGACGACGGTAGCAGGCCTGATCGCCGGCTTCCTGGTGGCGGGTGCGGTCATCATAGAAAGCGTGTTCCGCCTGCCTGGCATCGGCCAACTCGTCTACGACTCCATCAACAACCGCGACCTGATCGTGATCAAGAACGTGGTCCTGCTGTTCACGGTGCTGGTCCTCGCGGTCAACCTGCTGGTCGACCTGGCATACGCCTTCCTCGATCCGCGCCCGCGGGTGGGGACGTGAATCGCTTCCTTGGCCGTGCCGCACGTCACGTCGGCTTTCAGATCGGCGCCACACTCCTGCTGCTGTTCGTCGGTACGGCGTTGTTGTCCGCTTTCTGGACCCCGCACCCGGTCGATGCACTGCAGATGCGCGCCAAGCTGCTGCCACCATCGGCCCTTTATCCGTTGGGCACCGATCATCTGGGACGCGATGTGCTGTCACGCATCATGGTCGGGGCGCAAACATCGATCACGGTCGGATTGATCGCCGTGACGATTGGCCTCTCGATCGGCGTGGCGCTGGGCGCCTGGACGGCCGCGCGCGGCTCCTGGGTCGACGAGGCGTTGTCGCGCACGTCGGACCTGATCTTCGCCTTTCCGGCCGTGCTGATCGCAATCCTGATCACCTCGGTGCTGGGCGCGAGTGCCCAGAACGCGATCCTGGCCATCGCCATTTTCAACATCCCGGTTTTTGCCCGTGTGACGCGTGGCGCGGCGCTCGCGATGTGGAGCCGAGACTTCGTGCGCGCGGCGACGGCGATGGGGCAGGGCCCTTTCGGCATCACGCTTCGACATGTGCTGCCCAACATTGCGAGCGTGCTGATCGTGCAAGCGACCATCCAGTTCGCCGTCGCCATTCTGGCCGAAGCAGGCCTCAGCTATCTTGGCCTGGGCGCGCAGCCGCCGATCCCATCCTGGGGCCGCATGCTGCGCGACGCCCAGACCTACATCTTCCAGGCCCCCGACCTTGCGATCTGGCCGGGTCTTGCCATCGCGCTCGCGGTCTTGGGTCTCAACATGCTGGGCGACGGCCTGCGCGATCTCCTGGACCCGCGGCTGCGGCTCATGCGCGTGGGTTAGCGTCAAGGCCGCCGCGCCGGCCCCTGGCGGTTCAATTCCCCTACTTCCCGAGGGCCCGCTGGACGGCGGCAGGCTCGCGCTCGATGACGCGCAGGAAGGCCCGCGCTGCGCCCTCGGGGCGGCGGCGGCCTTGTTCCCAATTCTGCACGGCGTCGAGCCTGAAACCGAACCGCACCGCAAACTCAGCCTGTGAAAGCCCGAGACGCTTGCGGATGGCCGCCACGTCCACCTTCTCTGGTACATGGGCCACAAACCCCTCGCGCACGCCCTGGGCGTAGGCGAGCGCTTGGCGCGCGCCGCGAAGAATGCTCTCGCCCGACTTGGACATTCTAGCTCCCTCCTTTGCAATATGCCGTCTCGATGCTTGAGAGCACGTCGCGCAGTTCATTCCGCTCTGCCTTGGACAGGTTCGCTTTCTCGTTCTTCCCGAAGATCGCCATTAGGAAGACCGGAAGGTTCGGCCCTGCATAATACGTGATCGCCTCCGCCGCTCTTGCCCTTCCCTTTGACTGCCCATCTTAGCTTGCGGGCGCCGCCCGTTCCTTGCATCAAATCACCTGTTGCCGGATTCTTTGCGACGAAGCTTATCAACGACAGCCGCTCGGCCTCGTTAGCACGCGCCTTGCACCGGCCAGGAACTCCGGCGTCTCGACGACGGTGTGCAATTTCGATCGAGCATTTCTCATATACGCCATTGGCGGATACCTTCAAGAGGCGGCTGCTCAATGACAACGCGGCAAGGCAACGATCTCCGCGCCCACGCCGCGGCGCCCTTCATGCGCCCGCGTAGCCCGTAAGACGTTGCGAGAACGGTCGATGGTTACATGCTCAGGTTGGTGCCCCGAACTCCGCGTCCTTCTTGGGGATGAGATCATAAGGCAGCGCAAAGCCTGGCATCGTCATCAGCCGGTCCCGCCAGGCGCGCGCATTTGGCCGCGAGTCGAGAGACAGACCGCCTTCGGCCATGAACACCATGCGGCCCCAGCAGCCGATATCGGCGACGCTGCAGTGCTCGCCCACCAGCCACTCCCGGCCTTCCAGGCTCCTATCGATCAGGTCCAGCGCGGCTTCCGCCTGCGGCCGGAAGAAATCCATCACGGCGGGATCGACGGTGCGGAAGCGGTTGAAATGGCGGACCCGCGCCACGTTCACGATGGCGTCGTTCTCCCATCCCAGCCACTCGCGGGCGCGCCAGCGGTCCTGCTCTGTCGCTGGCTCAAACCTTCCTGTCGTCCGTGCCAGGTAGTCTCTTATGTCCCCGGTCAAGGGTGAAGGCAAAAAAGGTTTAACGGTGCTAGTTGGGCACGGTGTGAAAGCGATGTGAGCTGCGCAAGGTAGGGGACGGAGCGTCGAGACGACGGTTGATCAGGCTCTTATCCGCGGATTGGTTACCGCCTTCCGTGCTTTCGTCTCGGGGCTTTCCTCTGTCTAGACGACGGGCGTCGGGCGGGTGCCCGGCCACATAACTAGCGACGGGAGTTCCCCTCCGTTGCCCCGTCCCCAACGCTGCGCAGCGAGGATGTGAAGGCCGTTCAGGTGGCAGTAGCTGGCATGATCTGGCGGCCGATCGCCCACAGGAATGCAGCCATCTCGCGGGCGATCGCGGCGATGATGACGGGCAGCTTCTTGCCGGCAGCGTTGAGCCGTCGATAGCGGCCGCACAGCCTGACCTGGGCCTTCCAGGCGATGTCGCGGATCGTCTTTGGCAGTCCTTCAAGACGAACACGCAGGGTCTCGCTGACGCGAGCGGGATGGCGGTAGCTCCAGGCCGCCTCGACCAGCACCCGACGGGCGCGCCGGTTGCCTGCCAGGGTCAGGCCTGTTCGGCGTACCGTCTCGCCGGTCGAGCGCTCGGCAGGCACCAATCCGAGGAACGACATGAGTTGGCGTGGCGTGTCGAAGCGGCGCACGTCGCCGATCTCGGCGGCAAAGGTCACGGCGACCAGGAACGAGACGCCGCGCATGGCTTGATAAGCTGCGACCGCCGGCGCCATCGACCACTTGGGGACAAGGCTGGCCAGTTGTTCCTCGAGCCGGCGCTGGCGCTCGACGGCATCCTCGATGGTCGTAACCCCGTCCTGGAAGACGATCTGCTGCGCCGGGTGATCGAAGCTCTGCTCGGCCAGCCATCGCCTATGGGCGCGGGTCCAGTGATCTCCACCGGTGAAGATCCGGCCATGCCGCAACAGGAACGACAGCAGTTGCTGGCGCTTGCGACGAACATCCTCGGCCGCTGTCATCCGTCCGCGAACCAGATCGCGGACCGCTTCGTGCACTTCGTCAGGCACCCACACGCCGGTGAGCTCACCGGCTCGGAACAGACGGGCCAACGTCAGGGCGTCCCGTCGGTTCGTCTTCACTCGTTCTCCTGCACGCCGCGGGATCAGCGCCGGCGCCACCACCAGGCAGTCATGCCCCAGGCCCTGCATCTGCCGATAAAGCCCGTAACCCGTCGGCCCGGCCTCGAAGCACACCTGCAGCTTCTTGTAGCGCCGAGCCAGCTTCTTCATCAGCCGCTCGATCGTTGCCGGCCGGTTCTCGATCTCGCCCACGAACCGGATCTCGCCGCTTCGGCCTCCCTCTGCAATCGCAACCGCGTGCTTCAGCTTTGCCGTATCGAAGGCGACATACACTTCGCTATGCTCTCCCATGGCCCGTCCCTCCATGCGTGAGGCTCGGCTCGGCCCGTCCGAGCAACCCTCGATCTTCGCATGATTGGTGACGGGCCACCGGGCTTCACACCCGGGACATAACGTCTAGGATGACGTTGGACATGACCAAGGTCAGTCCGCCGTGCTGCAGCACCGGCACCTGCCCGTACCGATTGAGGGCCAAGTGTTGGGGCTGGCTCTGCACGCCGATCTTCAGGTTGACGGTGCGAAACGAGAACGGCAGACCGGCCAGCGCCAGGAACAGCATCGGCTTGTAGGTCGAGCTGGAGGTAAAGCTTCCATGTAGTATGAGACGATCGTCCATCGTGGGGTCTCCTGAATGTCCGACGAACGCTACACCGTCATCCTGGGTGATCGCCGCTACGCCATCCATCGCAAGTGGGCGCGCCTGCCGGCAGGCGAAAGCTTTGGCTTCCTGTCCGACCTGATGGTCGATGCCGAAGGCCGCGTGCATGTCGCCCAACGCGGCACCGATCGGCCAGTGCTCGTGTTCGATCGCGATGGCCGACTGATCGGCACGTGGGGCGAGGGCACCCTTGCCGAGCCGCACTATATCAATGCGACCCCGGACGGTTCGATCCTCGTGGCCGACCGTGACGCGCACCAGGTCCTGCGCTTCGACAGTTCGGGAAAGCTCCTGCAAGCCCTGGGCGAGCGCCACTGGCCGTCATTGAATGCGCCTTTCAATCATCCGACGGCCGCTGCTGCGGCGGAGGACGGAGAGATCTACGTCGCCGACGGCTACGGCAATTCCAACGTCCATCGCTTCAGCGCCGATGGCACCTTGCTCGCCACCTGGGGCCGACCCGGCGCCGGACCCGGCTCTTTCACGACGCCGCATGCGATCTGGGTCGACCGCTTCGGTAAGGTGCTGGTGGGAGATCGCGAGAACAACCGCGTGCAGGTCTTCGATCGCAATGGCGCCTATCTCGCGGAGTGGGGCGACTTCTATCACCCGATGCAGGTCTGGGTGGACGATCGCAATCTGGTGTTCGTGACCGATCAGATTCCGCGCATCAGCCTGCTCGACCCGAAGGGCAGGCTTCAGGGCCGCTGCCGTGGCGCGATCAATGGCGCACACGGGCTGTGCGGTGACTTGGAGGGCAATCTCTATCTCGCCGAGTTGCCGCCACAGGAGATCACCAAGCTGGAACGATTGAACTGATCACGAAGCGACCAACAGCACCGGTACGCTGAGCGAGCGCACCAGGGCCGAGGTGCGAGGTCCCAGGAACTTCGTCTCGCCTCGGCGAAGCGATGTACCGAGCACCACGAGATCGTAGTGCGCGCGCGCGACAGCGCGTCGGATTTCTGCTTCCGGCTGCGTATTGGTGGCGGTCAGCCCTGTGACCGGCACGCCGCTGCGCTTGCCCAGTCGATGAGCTTCCACCAGCACCGACATGCCGAAGCGGCGGCTTCGACCGCGCAGGACCACTGTATCCGCCCGCGGATCGAACACGTGGAACACCGTCAAGCTGCCGTCGCTGGCGGCGGCAATGGAGAGGGCGATCTCGATGGCCAGTCGTGCATCCGGCCGGCCGCTGGTTGGCGCCAGGATGCGACGCGGGTGGGCGGTGGAAGGGCCAAGGGCCTCGCCGTTGATGAGGACCGCCACCGGGCCGTCGAAGGCGGAGACCAGCCGTTCCAATTGCGTCTCGAACCGCTGCTCGGTCAGGGAGACGGGCTGATCCACACCGACAAAGGCGATACTGTAGCCTTTGCGGACTTCGCTCTCGATGTCGTCCTCGACCGATAGCCGACGGCCCTGCACCAGCTGCTGGGCCGGCGACGGCGAAGCCCGCAGGGCGTGCTCCGCGGCTGCGGTGAGACGGGCCACGCCCGAGCTGGCGGCACCGTCGGCGGCCGGCGGCTCTAGAACAGTCGTCAGCACGCTCTGACGACCCGTGAACAAGCCGGCGAGCGACGCCATGATCGTGCCGTTGACGCTCTCGTCGACATAGACCAGCGCGCGTTCCATGCGTGGCACGCTCTCGCTTTGCTCCGCCTCCTCCTTCTCCAGCCGCTCCAATTCGTCGCTGCGCAACGGCAGGCGCGCCATCATCCAGCGCAGCGTCGGCGGCATCATCATGGTGGTCACGACGGCCATGGCGACCACCATGGTGTAGAGCTCTTCGTTGAGCGCGCCGATTGACAGACCGATGCTCGCTACGATGACTTCCGTCGAGCCTCGCGCATTGAGGCCGGTCGCGAGTGTCAGCGATTCTCGCCACGTGAGTCCCGCTATCGAGCTGCCGGCAAGGGCGCCGAGGAATTTGCCGACAGTGGCGACGAGGATCACGGCAAGCGTGAATAACAGCGAGGTCGGGTCGAGGAGGGTGCGCAGGTCCATGCCGAGCCCGGCGACGGCAAAGAACACCGGGCTGAAGAAGGCGATGATGAAACCTCTCAACTCGTTCTCGATATGCTCGGTAAGGATCGGCGCTTGTCCGACCAGGATGCCCGCCACGAACGCACCGAGCGCGGTGTGAACACCGATCAGCTCCGTCGTCAGCGCCATTGTGAGCATGATGATCAGGATGGCGCTGATGACCGCCACCTCGATGATGAGATTGTCGTTGCACCATACGATGATGCGTGCAACCGCGCGGCGTCCGACGGTGAAACTGACCAGCAGGAACAGCGCCGTGAGCCCGAGGCTCAAGCCGACATGCTCGAGCTTTACGGTCTCGTGTACCGCAATGCCCGAAATGATGGCGATGATGATCCAGGCCAGCGTGTCATCGAGGATCGCCGTTGCCAGTATGAGCTGACCGAGGTCGCGGCGAATGGCGCCGATTTCCAGCAGCACCATGGCCACGATCTTGACCGAGGAAATGGAAAGTGCGGTGCCGAGGAAAAGCGCCGTGACCAGCCGGGTCGTCGGCGACGGCACGATATCGGTCGGTAGCGCGTAAGCCAGTGCGACCCCGCAGGCAAAGGGCACGATGATGCCGGAGAGGGAAGTCGAGATCACCGCCCGGCGCCGACGATTGACCAGCTCTAGGTTCGTCTCCATGCCGGTCAGGAGCAGTAGAAGCAGGATGCCGATCTGCGAGACGGCATTGATCATGCTCTTCAAGGCTGGTGTCTCGGGGAAGATGGCGTGCCTCAGCTCCGGCAACAGCGCGCCGAAGACCGAGGGGCCCAGCACCACGCCGGCCAGGAGCTGCCCGAATATGGCCGGCTGACCGACGCGCGTCATGCCTTCGCCCAGCAGGCGGCCGAAGAACAGCAGCAGAATCAGCTCGGCTATGAAGATAGCCATCGTGTGATCGCCTGGCACGCTGCATCCTATAGCAAGCGATGGACGGCTGGCACGAGTCGTGCTGACCTCCGCATCCGGAGGAGTGCCATGGACAAAGCGACAATCGAATTTCTGGCGCGGCGGGCCGGCCTCGGCAAGGCGCTGGCCGAGTTCCCGGAGGATGTGGCTGCTGCGGCCGCACAGGCCGAGAGCGTGGTCGAGAAGATAAAGCAGCCTACGGATCCGGCGGCTGAACCTTGGCCGCCGATGCGCGCGGGAGGCGGCATATGAGGGACGGCACCTTGACCGAGCTGCACTGGCTTGGTGCCACCGAGGCCGCGAGAGCGATCGCCGCCAAGGACCTCTCGCCGGTCGAGCTGCTCGAGGCGCTGCTCGAGCGCATCGACACCCTCGATCCCAAGCTGAACGCATTCATCCGTCTCGACCGCGACGCGGCTGTGGAGGCGGCCAAAGCAGCCGAGGCCGAAGCGGCAGCGGGACGACTGCGCGGCCCACTGCACGGCGTGCCGGTCGGCATCAAGGACATCATCGACGTCGCGGGCCTGGCGACGACCTGTCATTCGAAGATCCTCGAAGCGAACATCGCGACGGTCGATGCGGTCTGCGTCCAGAAGCTGCGCGGTGCCGGCGCCATCGTGCTGGGCAAGCTCTCGACTCACGAGTTCGCGATCGGCGGACCGAGCTTCGATCTGCCCTGGCCGCCGGCGCGCAACCCCTGGAACACCGATCATCATCCCGGCGGCTCGTCCTCGGGGTCGGGGTCCGGTATCGCGGCAGGCCTGTTCCCGATGGCGCTGGGCACCGACACCGGCGGCAGCGTGCGCAACCCGGCGAGCTGCTGCGGTATCGTCGGCCTGAAACCGACCTACGGTCTCGTCTCTCGCCGTGGCGTCTTTCCGCTGTCCTTCACCCTCGACCATATCGGCCCGATGACCCGGACGGTGGCCGACAATGCGCTGATGCTGGGCGTGATCGCGGGCCACGACCCGCTCGATCCCGGCAGCGCGGCGGCACGCAACGGCCACTATGCGGCCGGTGTCGATCGTCCGGTGCGCGACATGCGCGTGGGCTTCATCCGCCACTTCCACGAGGTCGATGTGCCGGCCGAGCCCGATGTCACCGCTGCCCTGGAGCACGTCGCCCGCACCTTGCAGATGGAGGGCGCCGAGGTGCGCGACGTTCGACTGCCGACGCTCGGCGAGTTCGGCGCCGTCAATCGCGTCATCCTGCAAAGCGAGGCCTGGGGCATCCACGGGCCCTGGCTGCGCCAGCGGCCGGGCGACTACGGCCAGCTGGCGCGGCGCCGGCTGATGGCGGGTGCGTTCTTCACGGCAGGCGACTACGTCCAGGCTCAGCGCCGCCGATTGCAGATGATCGGCGAGGTCGAAGCGGCCCTGCGCGAGGTCGATGTCCTGCTGTGCGCCAGCTCGATGGATCCGCCCTGCCGCATCGACCGTCCGGCCGACATCGATCGCACATATCCTCGCCAGGCGCGCACGCCCTTCAACGTGACGGGCCACCCGGCGCTTGCCATGATGGCCGGTCTGTCGGCCGGCGGCGTGCCGCTGTCGGTGCAGTTCGTCGGCCGCTATTTCAACGAGGCGACGCTGTTCCAGGTGGCGCGGGCGTGGGAAGTGGCATCGGGCGTCGACAAGAAGCGTCCGGCGGTCCTTTAGATAGTCCGTTCCAAGCACCACATGTCAGAAGCTCAGTATGGCTTGGAACCCGAATTTCCAGTCGAATTCTTGGTAGAAGGAACAGCCGTTTCTCATCAGTCCGACAATGCAAAAGCAAAGAATGAGTGGAAAGAACGGGTTCGGGTTGCCAGTCAGCGGAGCCTGCCCGAGGGGCACTGGCTGACCTATGCCCGTGTCGCCGTGACGATCTACTATTTTCCGGCGATTCAGATGGAGGGTGATCTAGACAACATCGTCAAGCTCTTCCTGGATGCTATGAACGAGCATATCTACAGCGACGATTCTCAAGTCGACAGGATTGTGGTTCAAAAGTTCGAGCCAGGAAGATTGTTCGAATTCGTGTTGCCAACTGTCATTCTTGAGCGGGCAATGCGCGGACCAAAGCCTGTAACTTATGTCCGCGTATCCACTAATCCGTTCGAGGAACTAGCATGACGAGCGCTGAGCAAGAGGCACAGGTCCTCAAGTCCATAGTTCCGAAACTGGAAGCGGAGGGTTACGCCGTGCATGTGCACCCGCCGCGTACGCTTCTGCCTGGCTTCATGCAGAGCTATAGACCCGACGCCATCGCTTTGGGATCGCCCAAGAATTTGGCAATCGAGGTCGTGCTGGAAGGGGCTGCAGAGGAAGTACATCTGGCCAGCCTCAGAGAACGGTTTCGCGATTCGAAAGATTGGGATCTTCGCGTCTATTATGCGAGATCGATGGACGAGAAAGATGAGCTTGATGTTGTGCCGGAACGAGCGATCGTCGAATCGTTGGGCGCCATCGGAAAGTTGCTGGAGCTTGGTCAGCGGCAAGCCGCACTTTTGATGTGCTGGGCCACTTTTGAAGCAATCGGCCGATCGCTGTTTCCGAGGAGATTCACGCGTCCGCAGACGCCGGAAAGACTAGTCGAAGTGCTGGCAACGGATGGATATCTGCTCCCGACCGAAGCAGACAGGCTTCGATACCTTGCAAAGATTCGAAACAAGCTTGCGCACGGGGAGCTCGATCTGCCCATAGAGCTCGCAGATCTGGAGACATTCAATACCGTGCTCCAAACATTGGCAACTCGATTTAGGGATCTTTCGCGAGAACATTAGCCATGGTCGTTGCGGCCAGTGGCGATGACGGAAAGTGTATCGAAGAACAATCGAGAGCGGTGAGGGTACTTGGTCGCGCTCCATGAACTCGGTGTCTCCGAAGCGGCTCACGCCATTCGCACCAGCGCGGTGACGGCGGAGCAACTGGCAGACGCGCTCCTCGCTCGAGCCATTGCCAACGTCGGACTGGGCGCCTTCATTGCCCTCGATCCCGATCGGGTGCGGGCAGCGGCTCGCGCCGCTGATCGGCAGCGGCAGTCCGGCGCAGCCTTGGGGCCGCTGCATGGCGTGCCGCTCGTCCTGAAGGACAATCTCGACGCGGCGGGTTTCGCCACCACCGCTGGCACGCCTGGCCTCAGCGAAAACCGGCCGACGCGGGATGCGCCGATCGTCGCGAAGCTCGTGGCCGCGGGCGCGGTCGTGTTGGGCAAGTGCAACATGCACGAGCTCGCCTTCGGCATCACCAGCAACAACACGGCGTTTGGCCCGGCGCGCAATCCCTATGCGCCGGACCGCATTCCCGGTGGCTCGAGTGGCGGCACCGCCGTCGCGGTGGCCACCCGGCTCGCGCCCGGCGGCATCGGGACCGACACCGGCGGATCGGTGCGCATTCCGGCGGCGCTCTGTGGCATCGTCGGCTTTCGCCCGACGACGGGACGCTGGCCGCAAGCGGGTATCGTCCCGATCTCCCGTACCCGCGACACAGCCGGACCGATGACGCGCACTGTCGCCGACAGTGCCCTGCTCGATACCGTGGTGACAGGCGAGCACCACGACGCCGCGCCGCCACCTCTCGATCGCCTCCGCATCGGCGTGCCGCGGCATCCTTTCTGGGACAATCTCGATCCCGAGCTGGGCCGTATCTGCGACGCGGCCTTGCAGCGCTGGGCTGAAGCGGGTGTGGAGCTGGTCGAGCTCGATCTAGCCGAGGTGATGAAGCTGGAGGAGGCCGCCGGTTTTCCCATCGCCCTTCATGAGGTGGTCACGGATCTCGATCGCTATCTTGCCGAGCACGGTTGCGGGCTCGATTTCGGAGCGCTGGCAGAACGCGCGGCTAGCCCTGACGTCAAGGCCATCCTGCAAGGGCTGACCGGCACGGGTGCAATGCCCGAGGAAGTGTATCGCTCGGCCCTCGAAATCCACCGGCCGGCCTTGCAAGACCTTTATCGTCGCCATTTCCGCGATCATGGACTGGCGGCCATGGCCTTCCCGACGACGCCCGCTCCCGCCGCTTCCGTCGGTGAAGACGAGACTTTCATCCTGAACGGCGTATCGGTTCCGACTTTCACCACCTTCATTCGGAACACCAGCCCCGGCAGCGTGGCCGGCATTCCGGGCCTCAGCCTGCCGGCGGGAAGGACCGAGTCAGGTCTGCCGGTCGGCATCGAGATCGACGGTCCGGAAGGCAGCGACCGGCGGCTTCTCACGATCGGTGCGGCGCTCGAGGCTTTGCTGCCGCGACTGGACGCGCCACAGCTCTGACCACCGACCCTCAGGGGTCACGCCGGTGGCGGCGGGGGACCAGAGCGCGCCGCTCCTTGCTCGGCACGCTTCCTCTTACGATGACCTCGCCGGCCAGCACCTTGACCGCGTTCTGGATCTTCTCGTCTTCCACGTTCACGGGAATCACCGTGTCTGGCAAGGCAGCGATGGGTACTGTGCCGGGTTGCCGGGCGGTTATGCCGGGAGTTGCGTGAGAAACAGCACATCAGCGGCTGCTGCTCTTGCACATAGTGAAATTGCCGACACGCGGAGTGCCCAGCCATGTCAGGCATGAGGAATGCGCGCAGTCACGGCCATCCTGACGACAGCGACAGCGGCGCCCCGTCAACGGCGTTTGGCGATCCGCCGGCGGCTTCGTTCGCCAGCATTCCCACGCTGGCGGACTATCTGGTCAACGGCTACTGGGCCTGGTCGGGCTATCAGGGCACGGGCGCGCGCAGCTGGGATCACAGCTCGATCAGTGTCAACCTCCAGGACCTGAATGCCACTGAGCAGGCGATCGCCCTGCAGGCGCTCAGCCTGTGGCACGATGTCTGTAACGTCAGCTTCAGCGTCACCACCGGCACAGCGGACATCACCTACATCAACGACGGCAGTGGTCTCGCCGTCACCTCATACAGCGTATCCGGCGGCACCCTGTCCAACGCCACCGTCCAGATCAGCTCGGACTGGGCTGGCGGCCCGTTGAGCGGCAACTATTTCTTCCAGACCTACGTCCACGAGACGGGCCACGCGCTCGGCCTGGGGCACCAGGGGCCCTACAACACCAGCGGCGTCTACGGCGTCGACAACATCTACACCAATGACACTTGGCGCTGGTCGGTGATGTCGTACTTCTCCCAGAGCAGCTACGGCAGCGACACCTTCGATTTTCCGCTCACCCCGGAGATGGCGGACATCTACGCCGTGCAGTCGATTTACGGTGCGCAGACCACCCGGGTCGGCGACACGACCTACGGCTTCAACAGCACCGCCGGAAGCTTCTACGATTTTGCGACCTATTCATCTGCGCCGGCCTTCACGCTCTACGACACGGGCGGCATCGATACGCTGGATGCGTCTGGCTATTCGGACGACCAGTCGATCGACCTGAGGCCGGGCGACTGGTCCTCGATCGGTGGCGAGACCAACAACGTCGGCATCTATCTCGCGACCACGATCGAGAATGCGATTGGCGGTTCTGGAAACGACAGAATCAACGGCAATGACGTCGCGAACAGCCTGTACGGCAATGCTGCCAACGATACGCTGGAGGGGGCCGGCGACTCGGACGTCCTGAACGGCGGCGCCGGCAATGATACTGCGAGCTATGCCAATGCGCCGACCGGTGTGGCGGTGGCGCTGGTTGCGGGGCCGCAGAACACGGGCGGCGCCGGCACCGATACGCTCGTCAGCATCGAGAACATCACCGGTTCGAGCTTCAACGACACCCTGACCGGCAATGGTGGTGCCAACATCCTGCTCGGCCTTGGCGGCGCCGACTGGCTGGTTGGCGGCGCGGGCGACGACATGCTGGACGGTGGGGCCGGCAGCGACACGGCGAGCTATGCAGATGCTCCAGCCGGCGTCGCTGTGGCCCTGGTCAGCGGTGTCCAGAATACCGGCGGTGCCGGCAACGATACGCTGATCAGCGTCGAGAATCTGACCGGCTCGAGCTTCAACGACATCCTGACCGCCAACGCCGGCAACAACACCCTGGACGGCGGCGCCGGCGACGACACGCTGAACGGCGATGCCGGCAACGATACGGCGACCTATGCCGGCGCGGGCACCGGCGTGACGGTGGCGTTGATTGCCGGGCCTCAGAACACAGGTGGTGCCGGCATCGACATGCTGGTCAGCGTCGAGAATCTCACCGGTTCGACTTTCAACGACATCCTGACGGGCAATGCCGGAGCCAATAGCCTGCGAGGCGGCGACGGCGATGACTGGCTGGCCGGAGGCTTGGGCGACGACACGCTGAACGGGGGCGCCGGTAACGACACGGCGAGCTACGCGGGCGCTACAGCCGGCATCACCGTTTCCCTGATCAGTGGCGCTCAGGACACGGGTGGTGCCGGCAGCGATGCGCTAATCGGCATCGAGAATCTCACCGGGTCGCGCTTCAATGACGTTCTCACCGGCAACGCGGGAGCCAACGTCCTGCGTGGCAACGGCGGCGACGACACGCTGGACGGCGGTGCCGGCAATGACACGGCGAGCTATATCGGGGCGGACGCCGGCGTCACCGTGGCGTTGATTACTGGTGCCCAGAACACGATCGGTGCGGGCAATGATACGCTGGTCAGCATCGAGAACCTTACCGGCTCCAACCTTGACGACACCCTGACGGGCAGCGGCGGTGCCAACGTCCTGCTCGGCCTCAACGGCAACGACACGCTGAGGGGCGGGCCGGGCACGGATATGTTGGCCGGCGGTGGCGGCATTGACACGGCGAGTTACGCTGACGCCGTAGCGGGTGTCACGGTGGTCTTGATGCCCGGGGCGCAAAGCACGGGCGGGGCGGGCATCGATACCTTGAGCGGCATCGAGAACCTCACCGGATCGAGCTTCAACGACACCCTGCGCGGCAACGCCTTGGCCAACACCCTGGCTGGTGAAGAGGGCGACGACACGCTGATCGGCCGTTCGGGCGATGATGTCCTGCTGGGCGGCAACGGCGACGACCTGCTGGTGGGCGGCTTTGGTCGGGACATCATGACCGGCGGCGCCGGCGCCGACATCTTCGACTTCAACGCCTCAGGCGAGACCGGCGCGACGGCCGCCACGCGCGACCAGATCATCGACTTCACCCAGGGTACCGATCTGATCGATCTGTCGACGATCGACGCCAATACGACCGTGGCAGGCAACCAGGCCTTCGCCTTCATCGGTACCGCAGCCTTTCATGGCGTTGCCGGCGAGCTCCGCCAGTCCACTGGCGCCACTACGATCGTCATGGGCGACACCAATGGCGACGGCGCCGCCGATTTCCAGATCCAGCTGAACGGCAGCTTCATGCTGACGGCCGCCAACGTCGCGCTGTAGCGGGCAGGGCATCGACCGCAGCGGGCTTATTGATCGAATTAGTTCTTATTGTCTGACGGCCCTTGCCGCCCGGGAGCAGGCCTGCCTATGTCCTTTGCACTATTCGCGAGGTTCCATGGCCAAGACCAAGCAGCTCCGTCTCGGCGCTTTCATGCGCCCGGTCAGCATCCACACTGCCGCTTGGCGCTATCCCGGCGGGACGCCGGACGCCAATTTCAACCTCAAGGCGCTGGTGAATTACGCCCAGACGTTGGAGCGGGGCAGGTTCGATGCCTTCTTCATGGCCGATCACCTCGCGGTGCTGAACATGCCCATGGAGGCGTTGAAGCGCAGCGCCACCGTGACCTCGTTCGATCCGCTGACGCTGTTGCCGGCGCTGTCGATGGTCACCGAGCATCTCGGCCTGATCGCCACCGCTTCGACCACCTTCGAGCCGCCCTACACCATCGCCCGCCGCTTTGCCTCACTCGACCACATCTCGGGCGGGCGGGCCGGTTGGAACGTGGTGACGACGTCCAACCCCGATGCCGCGCTCAATTTCGGCCTGGATGAGCAGATGGAGCATGACGAGCGCTACGCTCGCGCTCGCGAATATTTCGACGTCGTCACCGGCCTGTGGGATTCGTGGGCCGACGATGCTTTCGTCCGCGACGTCGAGTCGGGCATCTATTTCGACCCGGCCAAGCTTCACGTGCTGAACCACAAGGGCAAGTACCTGACCGTGCGCGGGCCGCTCAACATCGCCCGCCCGATCCAGGGCTGGCCGGTGGTGGTGCAGGCGGGCGCCTCGGATGCCGGCCGCCAGCTCGCCGCCGAGACGGCCGAGGTGGTGTTCGCCGCCGGCGGCCCGATCGAAAGCGGCCGCGCCTTCTACGCCGACGTGAAGGGCCGCGCGGCGCGCTATGGCCGCAACCCCGACCACATCAAGATCCTACCGGGGGCTTTCACCATCGTCGGCGACTCGCCCGACGAGGCGAAGGAGAAGCGCGCCCGTCTCGACAGCCTGGTGAGCTACGACAGTGGCATTGCCGCGTTGTCGATCGCGATCGGCCAGGATGCGCGCAGGTTCGATCCTGACGGGCCTCTGCCGGAGATCCCGGAGACGAACCAGAGCAAGAGCGGCCGCGAGCGGGTGGTCGCGCTCGCCACGCGCGAGAATCTGACAGTTCGGCAGATTGCCGGACGCCTGGGAGGATACGGTGGGCTCGCCTTCATGGGCACGGCCAAGACGATCGCTGACCAGATGGAGGAATGGCTCAGGACCGAAGCCAGCGACGGCTTTAACGTTATGTTCCCCTACCTGCCGGGCGGCCTCGACGACTTCGTCGACAAGGTCGTGCCCGAGCTGCAGCGCCGCGGCCTGTTCCGCACCGAGTACGAAGGCAAGACTCTGCGCGAGAATCTCGGCCTGCCGCGACCGGAGAACCGCTTCTTTTCTGCTACAGCGAAGGCTGCGGAGTGATTGGAGCGCGAACCTCCAGGTCCGCACTCCAGCTTACTTCGCCCGTCCCGTAACCATCGACAGATCGATCGCGTTGGCCATCGCGGCGTAGCCGGCGCGATTGGGATGAAGCTTGTCTCCCGGCCCGCCGACCGAGGCTTGGCGCTGAGACCGTCGCGGTCGACGTTCCGAGCCTCAACCAGCCCGCCGTCCGCTGGGCCGAGCAGATCTGCCTGAAGCCAGCGTTCGAGACCGCGCGCATGTACACGGGGCCGGATCCGACCCGTGGATCATGCGGGTGTCTTTGGCGTCACCAGCTTCGAGCTGGGGTGATGGCCTGCGTTCGTCAGCCTCGCCGGCCAGGCATCAGCGCCAGCCAGAGCGACAGCACCGTCGAGGCGATGGCGATCGCTTGCAGGGCCGATAGCGGCTCGCCCAGGAGGAACACGCCGCTGACGATGGCTACGATCGGGATGGCGATGGAGGAGAGGGCGGCGACCTGGGCGGGCAGGAGCTTCACCAGCGCGAACCAGCTTGCAGTGCCCAGTGCCATGGGGATGGCGCCGGTATAGATGGTGGCGATCAAGGCTCTGGCCGACGGCCAGTGCGCCGGCACCCCGTCGATCAGGAGCGCTCCCAGCAGGATCGGAGGCAGGCTGATGACGACCTGCCAGAAGGTGAGCGACAGGCCCATGCCCGGCCAGCTCGTGCGCTTGACGATGAACGTGCCGACGGCCCAGCAGAAGCCTGCGAACAGCCCCCAGAACAGGCCGGCGGGCGCATGCGCGTAGCTCTTGAAGTTGGGCACCATCAGGGTCACGACGGCGGTCGCTCCGATGAGGATTGCCAGCAGCAGGCGACCCGTCAGGCGCTGACCAAACACCACGAAGCCGATCAACGCCACCCAGAGCGGCATGGTGTAGGCCAGCACCGAGGCGTGACCGGACGGGATGTAAAGCACGGCCAGCGACGTCGCGATGTTCCATATCAGGAGGTTCGTCGCCGACGCCGCGATCAGGGCCGGCCACTTGCCGCGCGGCACAGCCAGGCTTTCACCGCGTATCAGCAGGACGACCGACAGCATGAGCATGGCGGCGACCAGCACGATGGCGCGGAAGGTCAGCACCGGCAGCTCGTCGAGCGCGATCTTGAACAGCGGCCAGTTGGTGCCCCAGACCAGCGTGAGCGCAGCCAGCAGCGCCAGCACTTTCGGCGGTACACGATCCATTGGAAGTCGGGCTGTGCGCGCTCAGGCCTGGTGTTCTTCAGGGGCCTGCAGGTAGCAGCCGTCGATACGCCAGCTGCCGTCGGGCAGCTGCGTCATCGGATAGTAGGCGGTCACGGGCCGACCATCGGCGCCGATGACGTGGACCTTCTGCGTGGTCTGGCCGTGCAGGGTCACGATCTCGCCGAAGTCGAACACTCTGGGGCGATAGACGGCTCGATAGCCCTGTCGCACCATGTCCATGAACACGTCAGAGGTGCCGAACAACCGGCGGATCGCCGGCGAGGCATAGCCGAAGGCGGCGTCGCCATCGTCGCGACGGAAGGCCTCGACCTGCGACTGGATGACATCCCGGATGGCGGCGCGATCGGCCGGCGAGATGTCCTGCGCCTGCGCCGCGGCGACCAGCCCCAGCAGCAGCCCGATAAGGAGGCTCAAGCGAAACGCCATGATTTGCCATCTTACGTCCGGGATTTTGCAGTCGCCAGAAGCGCTTGGCGGCCCCGTTTTCGCGGCTTGCATCGCCGGCCCGGTTTCATTAGGGTGCGCCCCTCTTCGCCGGCCCCTCTGGGATGAGGGCCCGGCTGTGCGCCCGTAGCTCAACTGGATAGAGCATCTGACTACGGATCAGAAGGTTAGGAGTTCGAATCTCTTCGGGCGCGCCACCTATCCGAGTTCATCTGTTCCAGCCTGGCCAAGGCTTTACGTTACTCTGCTGTAATCTGCAGTCAGAACGAATAGGGGGAATTGGTCACGCGCGTCGAGGCGCGCTTGCCGAGTGAACCGCACGTGCGCGAATCATCGACAGCGACAAGGCCCCGAGCTCAGTACCACCCGCTTCGGCGACTGTGGCGGCATCGGCGCCCGACTCGAGAAGAACCGAAAGGACGTCGCGCAGCGAGGTCGAGGGTGCGACGACCGGCGCGCCGGGGCCGGCCACCGGCGGGCTCGCGACAGCGCCCGCCGTGATCAGCGCGAGGCGCTTGAGGACGCGGTCGGCACCTACGAAGTCGGCGACGAAGGCGTCCAAGGGCTGTGAGAGAAGCCGCTCCGGCCGGTCGCATTGCACCAGCCTGCCGTCCTTCATGATGGCGATCATATCGCCCATGCGAACCGCCTCGTCGATGTCGTGGGTGACGAAGATCACGGTCTTGGCCAGCCGACGCAGGATGGCCAGCAACTCGGCCTGCAGGCCGGCCCGCACAATGGGGTCGACGGCGCCGAACGGCTCGTCCATCAGCAGCACCGGCGGATCTGCTGCGAGCGCGCGGGCCACGCCGACACGCTGGCGCTGCCCGCCCGAGAGGTGCCGCGGATGGCGACCGAGGAAGTGCTCGGGCTCGAGCCCGACCAGCGACAGCATCTCCTCGACGCGTCTGGCGACGCGCGCTGCCGGCCAGCCGAGCAGCCGCGGCACGGTCGCGACGTTGTCCGCGATCGTCATGTGCGGGAAGAGACCGACCTGCTGGATGACATAGCCGATGCGCCGGCGCAGCTCGACGGGGTTGGCGCGGGTCACGTCCTGGTCCTCGACGACGATGCGGCCCGATGTCGGCTCGATCAGACGGTTGACGATGCGCATGGTCGTGGTCTTGCCGCAGCCCGATGGCCCGATCAGTACGCAGGTCGTGCCGTTCGGCACCTCGAGATCGAGTCGGTCGACCGCCGCGCGTGCCGCGCCGGAGAAGGTCTTGCTGACGTTTTCCAGCCGAATCACGCGGCCGTCCCGACAGAGCGTCGCACGCCGCGCTCGAGCAGGGCGAAGCCCAGCTCGGTCATCACCGCAAGGGCCGCGACGGCGAGGCCGCCCAGCATCAGCTGCGGGATATTGAGCGTGCCCATGCCGGCAGTGATCAGCTCGCCCAACCCGCCACCACCGATGAAGGCCGCCAGGGTGGCCGCCGACACAATCTGCACGGCGGCGGTGCGGATTCCGGCGAATACCACCGGCAGGGCCAGCGGAATGCGGATGCGGCCCAGGATCTGCCGGCCCGTCATGCCCTGGCCCAAGCCGGCTTCGATGACGTCTGCATCGACCTCGCGCAAGGCGGTGTAGCTGTTGATCAGGATCGCCGGCAGACCGTAGAGCGTCAGTGCGATCACCGAGGGCAGGAAACCGGTGCCGATCAACGGCAGCATGGCGGCGAGCAGGGCGAGACTGGGGATCGTGCGCAGGACATTGACCGAGGCGATCGCGATAGTCGCCAGCCGGTGCCAGTGCACCAGCGTAAGGGCAAGCGGCAAGGACATTGCGATCGCCGCTGCCAGGGCCGTGGCCGAGAGCACCAAGTGCCGACCGGCGGCCGCCTCGAAAGCCTGTCGGTTGTCGGCCAGCCAGCCAATGATCTCGCCCATCACAGTCGCTCGGCGCTCTTGGCGCGCAGGCGGCGCTCGACGTGCTTCAACCCTTCATCGGCGACGATCGCCAGCACCGACGTCAGCACCGCGCCATCGAAGATCTTCTCGCCGAAATCCTGGGTGATGCCCTGGAAGATGAGATCGCCCAGCCCGCCGGCATTGATGTAGGCCGCGACCGTGGCGACGGAGATCTGCGTCACGGCGGTGATGCGGATGCCGGCGACGATGACAGGCAGGGCGAGCGGGAGCTCGATGTCCATCAGGCGCCGCGCCTTGCCGTAGCCCATGCCGTCGGCCGCCTCGATCAGGTCCGCCGGCACCTCGCGGATGCCAATCGCGACATTGCGCACCAGGCTGAGCAGCGAATAGAGCACCAGGGCGGTTATCGCCGGGACGAGGCCTAGCCCCATCGACGGGATGAGGAGGGCAAACAGCGCCAGCGCCGGAATGGTGTAGAGAATACCCGTCGCGCTCATGGTGGCGACGTAGAAGGCAGGTCGGCGTGCCGTCAGGATGCCGAGCGGCAAGGCGACAACCAGCGAGACGACGAGCGCCGTCCCGACCATGAGCACATGCTCGCCGAGCGCGACCGCCAGCACATCGTAGTTCTCGAGGGTCCAGCTCATGCCACGGCTTCTCCCGCCAGGATAGCGTTGGCGAGGCGCTCGAAGTCGGGACCGGTGGCGCGGTCCTCGTCGAGCCGGGGGACATGCTTTCGCACGAAGGTGAAGGCGCGGCGCGTGCCATGGCCGAGTGTCAGCGCGCCGCGCAGCTCGACGGCTTGGGCGGCGACGACCAGCTCGATCGCGGCAAGGCGCGCCAGGCGTCGGGCGATGTCGTGGGTCTTCTCGACAATGCGCGGCGTCATCGGCGCATAGTCCTCGACGCCGTCGGCAACCGGCGCGGTCATCGCGCCGAGCGGCTGGGCGAGATGGCGGATCTCCACTTCCAGCGCCGCTGCCGTCTTCTGCACCGTGGCGAACCCGGTCCGGGCGCCTCCCTTGGGTGTCAGGAAGCGGGGCAGGCCGGTGAAGCCATGCGACATCAGCTTGGCAATCCGGAACACGCCGATTGCGGCGCAGTGCGAGAGCGCCAGTCCCACTCCTTCGAACGCGAGTGCCGTCGCCGTCGTGTCGAAATTGACGGTCGACATCAGCGCCTCGCCGTCGAGCAGAACGGCGGGGCTGTCGCCGGCGCCATTGAGATCGACGTCGATCGAGGCGGTTGCCCGGGCCATCTGGTCCTGGGCGGCGCCGCTCACCGGCGCGAGGCAGCGGAACGACAGCGGGTCCTGCACCCGGCGCGGTTGCCTGCCCGTCAGGAGATCGCTGCCTTGCAGCAGCGACAGCACGACGCGCGAGGCCTCGGCTTGGCCGGGCGCCGGCCTCAGCGCCACGACCCGCGGATCGATCGGCGAGAGGTTGGCGCCGGCGGCTTCGAGCGACAGCGCGCCAGCAATGGTCTGGGCGTCGAGCGCCAAGCGGGCATCGTGCAGCGCGAGGGCGCCGAGACCGGTGCTGTAGGCGTTGGCGTTCAGAAGGGCGATCGCGTCCTTGGGGCCGAGCGTCGGCGCCGCGATGCCGGCCCGGCTCAGCGCCCGCGGCCCGGGCTCGATGCGGCCGCCCAGTTCTACCTCGCCGTGGCCGACCAGGGGCAGGAAGAGCTGTGCCAGCGGGCTAAGATCGGCCTCGCCCAACGTGCCGATCCGGCGCACGCGCGGGTGCACGGCCTTGTTCAGCATGTCGCGGATCACGTCGGCGAAGACGGGCGACAGGCCCGACGCGCCGTGCGCAAGGCCGATCAGCCGCACGAACAGCGTTGCCCGCACCTCGTCGGTCGACAGAAGATCGCCGACGCCGACGGCGCGCGCCATGATGGCCTGGCGCTGGAAGGCGGCGACCTGGTCCTTGGTAAGCGCGGTATCGACCGCGGCCCCCAGGCCGGTGTTCAGCCCATAGACGGCCTGCTCGCCCACGGCAAAGCGCTCGACGATCTTGCGGGCGCTTTTGAGCCGTGCGGCGACGGCCGGCGCGATGCGGACCGGCGCGCCGTCGCGGGCCACCGCCACGACGTCGGCGACCGCGATCGCGCGCTTGCCGACATCGACCCCGCGGGCGCGGGACGTCAGCGGATGACCCCTTTGGCCTTGAGGAACTGGGCCGCCACCTGCCGCGGTTCTTTCTTGTCGACCTCGACCTGCCGGTTGAGCTCCTGCATCGTCGCATTGTCGATCAGCGCATCGACGCGACCCAGCGCCTCAACCGCCTTGGGGTTGCCGGCCACGGTGTCCATGCGGACCACCGGTGCCAGGAAGTAGGGTGGGAACAGGCTCTTGTCGTCCTTCAGGGCGGCGAACTTCTCGGCGGCGATCTGCCAGTCGGTGGCAAAGCCGTTGGCGATGTCGATCTGCTTCTGCATCAGCGCCTCGTAGCGCAGGCGAAGCGCGGCGAACTGGCGGAACTCACCGAACTCGATGCCGTACACTTCCTTCAGGCCCTTGAGCCCGTCGCGGCGGTCGCCGAACTCGGGGCCGGCACCGAGCTTCAGCTTGCCCGCGACCTTGGCGAGGTCGCTCAAGGTCTTGAGGTTCATCGCCTGTGCCGTCTCGGGGCGCACCACCAGGGCGTAGCCGTTGTTGACGCCCGACGGCTTCAGCCAGGTGAGCTTGAACTCCTTCTCGTAGAACGCCTTGACCACCTGGTAGGCCTTGTCGGGATCGCTCTCGGCTGGGCCCTGCGACTTCATCACAGCGCTGAGACCGGTGCCGGTGTATTCCGGATAGAGGTCGATGGCGCCGGTGCGCACGGCCTCATGCGCCACCAAGGTGGCCCCGAGGTTGATCTTGCGCACCACCTTGAAGCCGGCGGCTTCCAGCGAGGCAGCATAGAGCTCGGCTACGACGAATTGTTCGGTGAAATTCTTGGAGCCGACGGTCAGCGTCGTCTGCGCCGACGCTGCGGAGCCCCAAATCGCCGTCGCCAGCGCGATGGCGATCGCCTTGGCAAGAGTCCCCATTCGCTGGTCTCCCGTTGTCGTTCCGGCAAGCCTACCCCAGTTCCCCGTGCTCTTCACTTATGGTTTGGTAGCGCATGAAGTGCGATCGCATATGGAAGGGCGCGCGGCTCGCCACGATGGCCGAGGGAAGGCCGGGATTGGGCATCGTCGAGCGCGGGCTGGTCGCGGCGCACGACGGTCGCATCGTCTATTCTGGCCCCGAGGCCGAGGCGCCGCCGCTCGAGGCAACCGAGATCGTCGATTGCGCCGCCCGCTGGATCACGCCGGGACTGGTCGACTGCCACACCCACATCGTCTACGGCGGCAACCGCGCTCATGAATTCGAGCTGCGGCTGGCGGGCGCCAGCTACGAGGAAATCGCGCAGGCGGGCGGCGGCATCGTCTCGACCATGCGGGCCACGCGCAGCGCCAGCGAGGAGGCGCTGGTCACTTCGGCCCTGCCGCGCGTCGATGCGCTGATGGCGGAAGGCGTGACGACCATGGAAATCAAGTCGGGCTACGGCCTCGACCGCGACAGCGAGCTGAAATCGCTGCGCGCAGCGCGACGGCTGGGCGAGGTCCGGCCGCTCTCGGTCTCGACAACATTCCTCGGCGCGCATGCGCTGCCGCCGGAAGCGAACGGCGACAAGGACGCCTATATCGCGGCGGTGTGCCGGGACATGCTGCCGGCGGTGGCGGCAGCCGGGCTTGCCGATTCGGTCGACGCTTTCTGCGAGACCATCGGCTTCACGCCCGACCAGGTGACGCGGGTGTTCGAGGCGGCCCGGGCGCATGGCCTGCCGGTCAAGCTGCATGCTGAGCAGCTCTCCAACCAGAAGGGCGCCGCGCTCGCCGCCCGCTTCAGCGCGCAATCGGCCGATCATCTCGAGCACGTCGACGACGACGGCATCACGGCGCTGGCGCGGTCCGGCACGGTTGCCGTGCTGCTTCCTGGCGCATTCTATTTCGTGCGCGAGACCCAAAAACCGCCGGTCGATGCATTGCGCCGCGCAGGCGTGCACATCGCGCTTGCCTCCGACAGCAATCCCGGCACCTCGCCGCTCACCTCGCTTCTGCTGGCGATGAACATGGGCGCGACGCTCTTTCGCCTCACCGTCGAGGAATGCCTGCTGGGCGTCACGCGCGAGGCAGCGCGCGCGCTCGGTCGGCTGGAAACGGTTGGCACGCTCGAAGCAGGTAAGTCCTGCGATCTCGCGATCTGGGATATCGAACGGCCCGCCGAGCTCGTCTACCGCATCGGCTTCAATCCGCTCCACCAGCGGGTCTGGCAGGGGCGCTGAGCCCGAGCCTCCTGGAGCGCTCGGCGCGCGACACTGTCTGAGGTTAGCGCAATTAGCGCTAGTGATTGGCCAATCGCGCGGGTGCCTCATCGTGAAGGGCCCGACGGAATAACCAAGCACCGGTGGCGGGGGTAAGGTCTTTCCGCCGTCAGGCTTGAAGCGGATGGGGTGGCAGCGCTCGATCATGCCCTCTATTTAGGGCTGTTCCTACGAGCGCAAATCAATGGGGAATTATGGGAGTGAATTTCCAGGCCGCGCTCGGCCAGCCGACCTGGCTCGCTCTCGCCAGGACCCTAAGAGCAGCACGGTTGAGTCCGATGGACCTTAGTCCTGCACATGCAAGATGAGGTGATCGGCACATCGACCTTGGCCAAGGCTGTGGCAAGCTTCGCCTCGAGAGCCGGTAGCTCCTCTGTCTCGCCGCGCCGCTGCAGGCATTCGACCAGACCGTGAAGTGACCAGACATTGTCGGGGTGCTGAGTGCAGCGCTGGACCCGTTCGCTCAGGCCAAGATCGTCGCGATAGACGGTCTCGGCCTCGCCATGATGGCCTTGCTCCATCAGCAACGCGGCAAGAGCGTGGCGCGGCGGATGCATCCAGGCCCAGGGCTCGGTGTAGTTGAGATTGTCGTCGCGCTGCACGGCCTCGCGGAGGCGGGCAAAGGCCCGCTCGTAGTTGCCCCTGTGGTACTCAACCTCGCCGTCGAGCATGGCCTCGGCCACCCCCAGTGTCGTGCGTACGAAGTTGCTCAGGAATTTGAGGTCCGCCGGCATGCGCGCCACGGCTTCGTGAAACAGCGTGCGCTCGCGGTCGGCGGCGGCCGGGTCCTTGAGCGTCGCGTAGGCGATGGCGCGCGCATAGTGATGCATGGGGTTCGAGATCCGGTAGATTCTCGGATCGCCCGGCGGCGGCTCTTCGACGATCTCGCGCCAGCATCCGAACCGGACGAGCACGTGCATCTTCATCGCGTAGTAGCCTTCCGACATCGTGACGAGCTTGGGGCGATCCTTCATGGTGAGGATGTCCTCGGTCATGATTCCCCGGATCTTGTCCGCTGCCGCAAGCGCGGGACGGTATTGGCCGAGCAACATGCAGGCATGCATCATCAGGTGCAGGTCGTGGCCGCGCGCCGTGACGTAGAAATTGTGCGACCCCGCATAGTCCGCGTACATGTCGTCGGCCCGGATCGCCCGCTCGCTCACGATCTTGGCCTTCTCGTAGTCGCCGCACAGCGCGTAGATGTGCGAGGGCATGTGGTTCATGTGCCCGGCATCGGGCGCGATCGTCGACAGAAGATCCGCCGATCGCATGGCCTGCTCGGGACGGTTCGACATCTCCATCAGGTGGATGTGCAGATGAAGGATCGCGAGATGCGCGCGCTGGCCGGCCTTGTCGGTCATCGCCACCGAGCGCTCGCAGAGGGCGAGGGCCTCCAGCGTGTCGGCGTTGCGCGCGGGAAGCCCCGTCTTTACGTCCCACAGGCGCCGCGGCGTGCGGGTGATGAGCGCCTCGACCAGGAGCGCCATGATATCGTGGTCGTCGGGAAAGGCATTGTGCACGCGGCGCATCGCGGCGGCGTAGTCGTCGTCCCACTTGTCGAATTGCTCGGGACCGACGCCGTTCGGCTCCTGGAAGCGCCTGCTCAGCGCCTCGATCAGGTGGCGCTCCGCATCCTCCGCCCCTGCGCTCAGCTTGAGGGCGACCTGAAGATGCTCGAAGGCGATCTTGGTGAAGCGATCGGCCTCGGCCTTGCCGTAGTCGCGCCAGGTGAGATTGTAGAAGGGCCCCGAGCCGTAGGCGACGCCCCAATGCGCCATGACGCACTCCGGGTCGAACTCGAGCGCCTTGCGGAAGCACTTCACGCCCTCTTCCTGGTTGAAGCCGAAGCACCAGTTCAGGCCAAGATCGAACCAGCGCTGCGCCTCGGCGGACGATGTCCGGATCTTTCTGGTGTGAGTGCCGAGATTGAAGCGGTCCATGACTGACAGCCTACTTCAGCCAGCGGCGCTTTTCCGAGGGCAAAGTATTCATCAGCCATGTCCGCGCGGCCTCCCGCTGCGCTTGGGGCGGGAGCGCGCGCTCTATCCCCTCGACACGGTCGCCCGCCTTGGCGGTGGCGTCGAACCCGGCTTTTGTCACCAGCCCGCCGTCTTCCATCGGCTCGGAGCGATCGGTGCCCGCGTGCGGCACGAGAAGCAGGTCGCGTTCGAGCTTCATGCGGTTGACCCGCGCCCAATCGACCGCGACCGGATCCCAGGGATCGATGTCGGCATCGACCACCGTAACGCGTTTCACCAGGCTGACGGCGGCAAAGGCGGCGAAGATCGCGCGCCGCGCCTGGCCAGGCCGCGGGGCGTCGATCTGGACCACGATGTCGGTGCGGCCGGCACCCGCTTCGGTGACCGCCACGTCGCGGACATTCGGGACGGCGGCCGCGATAGCGCTCCGCAGGCTCGCCGCGATCGGCAACGCGCCGAGGTAGACGTGCTCGCGATGATAGCCGGGCTCGATTACCTGATAGATGGCGTCCTTGGCATGCGTCAGCGCCGAGAAGCTGGCGCGGAAGCCCGGGCCATAATTCTCGTACATGCCGTGGTATTCGGAGACCAAGCCCTCCTCAAGCGGCTGACGGGCATCGATCTCACCTTCGAGGACGATCTCGGCATCGGCCGGCGCCAGAAGATCAACGGTTTTGGCCGGCACCACACGGACGGGTGCACCGAGCAGGCTGCCGGCGCATTCGATTTCGTCGTCGCCCACGCCGAGATAGAGGCACGCCGCCAGCTGGATCGCCGGGTGAGCGCCGATGGCCACGACGATCTGCAGGGCCTTCCCGGCTTCGGCCGCGCGTCGTGCAAAGAGAGCCAGATGGTGGTTCGGCGCGATGCCCACCATGGCGGTCCGGCCGTCATGGATCGCGAAGCGCGCAAACGAAGCGTTGCCCCGACCGCCATGAGGATCGCGCGCCAGGATGACGCCGGCGGTTATGTAGTGTCGGGCCTCACGCTCGAAGAATCGGGGCACCGGCAGCGCCGCCAGCGGATTCTCCGTGACGACGACCTCCTGGACGCGACCGCTCGTCCCCTGCACGGGCTTCACCGGAGCGCGGATCGCCTCATGGATGCGCGGGACAATGTCGGCCGGCGTGATGCCGAGCGCGGCAGCGATTCGCGAGCGGCTGGTCAGCAGGTTGCCGGCCACGCGCAGAGCCGAGCCCTTGACCTTCTCGAACAACAGCGCGGGGCCCCCATCGGCCGCGGAGAGGAAAGCCGAGAGCTCGAAGGCAGGATCGACTTCCTTGGACACGCGCAGGAGCGCGTCGTCCTTTTCGAGAGAGGCGAGAAAAGGACGGATGGATTGCTGGTCGCTCATGATGCCCTTGCGCCGCCCGGCGCGCACCGGGCTCAGAACGCCATTATGTTATCGCGCAAATGCGGATGGCTGTACTCCCGGCGCGTCAGCTGGCGCTTCCACAGTGCCGGCACCAGCTCGTCGACGACCGAGTTGATGTACCTGGGCTTGAGATGGCCGGTGATCAGGAACCCGTCACCTCCGATCTCGTCCATCGCCTCCTGCATCTGGCCCGCGATCTGATCGGCGGTGCCGACGAAATGCGTGAAGCCCTGGCCGTTGGGCTTGGTGACGACTTCGCGCAAGGTGGCGTTGGGGCCGGCATTCTTGAAGGTGCGCAGCAGGGTCTGCATGCCGTTGGTCGTGAATTCGCCCATAGGCTTGTCTGGGTCGAACTGCGAGAAGTCGAGGCCGGACAGAAATGACATCGCCGCGAGCCCACGCTCGAAATGATGGGCGCGCTGCTTGGCAAGCTGGTCTTTCATGTCGGCAACGTCGCTTGGACTCCTCACCACCGTCGGCACGCAGGTGAACATAGTCTTGATCTTGCTGGCGTCTCGGCCGAGCGACTTGGCGTGGTTCATCACGTCGTCGCGATAGCCCTTCATGTCCTCGATCGTCTCGCCGCCGGCCAGCACGATCTCGGCGTTGCGGCCGGCGAATTCGCGGCCACGCGGCGAGCCGCCCGGCGCGATGAAGACGGGCCGGCCCTGCGGCGAGCGCGGCACGTTGAGCGGCCCGCGCGTCTTGTAGTACTTGCCCTTGAAGTTGACCGCCTTGACCTTCTTGGGATCGATGAAGGTGTTGCTCGCCTCGTCCATGACGACGGCATCCGGCTCCCAGGCGTCCCAGAGCTGGCTGACGCATTCGACAAACTCGTCGGCCATGTCGTAGCGCAGATCGTGCTCGATCTGCTTGTCGAGGCCGTAGTTCTGCGCCGCGGCGTCAGATGTCGCGGTAACGATATTCCAGGCGATGCGGCCACTGGAATAGTGGTCGAGCGTGGCGAGCGACCGTGCCAGCAGCCATGGCGGATAGAAAGTCGACGTAAGGGTGGGGGCCAGCCCCAGCTGTTTGGTCGCCGCGATCAGGTAGGGAGTCACCATCACGGGATCGAACTTCGGTGTCATCACGGCATGCTTCAGGTAGAAGTCCATGCTGTTCTTGTAGGCGTAGGGAACGGCCGAGGAATCCTCGAGGATGAACACGTCGAAGCACGCGCGCTCCATGGCCCGCGCGGCGTCGACGAAGATGTCGGGCTTGGTCCAGTCGTAGCCCGTTGCGAATCCCGGCTCGTTCCAGCCTTGGATCGTGATGCCCGGGCCGAGAAACCAGCCGAGATGAAACTTGCTCATGGCAGCTCCGCTCTATGACGACCAGACGCTACTGTGCCGGCGCTGGTTGTGGCGTGGCTCATGTAAACTGGCGAGCCGGGCCATAAAAATCCCTGGAAGTCGCGGCGAGAGCGGCCGGGTTCGGTGCTGCAAAGGCCACCCGCAATTCATCGAGAAACTCCGTTTCCGCGGAGCGGCATGTTTTCGCGCGCAGCCGGGCGAGGCTGATGATGCGCACGATCTGCGGCTCGACGATCTCGTGCACGCTGACGCCGCGCCGATGGCAGCTTTGCGCCACGGAGCCGTGCGGCAGCAGGGTG
>Ga0081455_10000367_pt1 | contig 59549 bp, 45 predicted proteins | sample TabmetS3T2R1_FD_70207 | JGI IMG/M metagenome (GOLD analysis project Ga0081455, IMG submission 70207) | Tabebuia heterophylla rhizosphere microbial communities from the University of Puerto Rico - S3T2R1 | ecosystem: Host-associated > Plants > Roots > Rhizosphere ...
GGGAGCCGGTAGCGCCGAGCGTCGTCGGGCTCGTGCTGCTCGCGGGGTTGGTGCTCGCGTGGTCCGTGTCGCGCACGGCGAGCGTGCAGCTGGGCGAGCACGTCGCGGCGATTCTCATGATCCCGACGTTCATGTTCGCAGTGATGGGAGGCCGCGTATTGAAGGCGGCAGCGTTCCCGATGCTGCTGTTCCTCGCAGCCATTCCGCTTGGCGACGGCATCATTCCGGCGCTGATGGAAGTGACGGCAGACATCTCGACGTTCCTGCTCAATCTGTCCGGTATTCCGGCGTACCGCGAAGGCATGCTGATCAGCCTGCCGAATGGCGAGTTTCAGGTCGCGGCGGCCTGCGCCGGCTTCAATTTTCTGTCGGCGGGCGTGACGTGCTCGCTCATCTGCTCGTATTTCCTGTGGGATCGGTGGAAGCCGCGGCTGATCTTCACCGGGATCGCGGCGGTGGCGTTCGTGATCGCCAACGGCATCCGGGCGTTCATCGTGATGGCCGTAGCCTCGGCGACGAACATGAAGTACCTCGCCGGTCGCGATCACGTGACCTTCGGCATGATTCTGTTCGCGGTGCTGCTGTTCGGGTTGCTGTGGTTCGCGAACAAGTATTCCGATCCGCCGCGCAAGGCTGCGAGCGCAGCCGGGACGCTCGAGCAATCGGTGACGGCGCGGGCTCATCCCGGAGTGAGGGGACGAAACACCGCACTCGTCGTCGCCGCCTTGCTGCTGCTCATCGTGGGGCCGGCCGCGCATGCGTACCGCCAGAACGCCGCGCACTCGTACCCACGCACGCTGCAGTTGCCGGAGTTGGCGGGCTGCACGCGCGCGGACGGCGCCGCTCCGCGCTGGCAGCCGACGATGAGGTCCGCGGACCAAGAAGCCCGCGCGATCTATCGATGCGGCGATGTCACGATCGAAGCGTACGCCGCGGCGTACATCAATCAGGAGCAAGGTCGCGAGCTCGTCGGCGTGGGCAATGTGCTCGTCCCGACGTATTGGATCGACAGTGGCGCGCGTCGCGACGGCGAGGTCGCAGGGTTCCCGGTCAACGTGGTCGAGATGGACGAGGGCACCAACACGGTGTACGCGATGTATGGCTACGACGTGAACGGCCATGCGGCGCGCTCGGTATACGGCGAGAAAGCATTGGAAATGCGCGCGGCGTTGTCGCTGCGCCCCGTGGTCGCTCGTGCTTATCTCGTCAACGCCGTCGCGCCACGCGAGGCCACGGCCACGGCGCGCGCGCGCGTGAGCGAGCTGGCCCATGCCATCCTCGCAGCGGCAGAGTAGAGTGGTCATGACCCAGGTTGGGGAGGCGGCTTAGATGTGCGGAATTACCGGCATGATCGATGCGCGCGGCAAGCGTCCGCTCGATCGTGGCCTGCTGAAACAGATGAACGACGCGCTGAGCCATCGCGGGCCCGATGGTCACGGCGAGCACTTCGCGCCGGGCGTCGCACTCGGCCACCGGCGGCTCTCGATCATCGATCTCGCGACCGGGCAGCAGCCGCTGTACAACAACGACAAGTCGGTGGTCATCGTCTTCAACGGCGAGATCTACAACTACCAGCCGCTCATGGCGGAGCTGCAGGAGCTCGGCTACAAGTTCCACACGCGCAGCGACACTGAAGTCATCGTGCACGCCTGGGAAGAGTGGGGCGAGAAATGCGTGAACCGCCTGCGCGGAATGTTCGCGTTTGCGCTGTGGGATGCGAACAAAGAGACGCTGTTCCTCGCGCGCGATCGCCTCGGCGTGAAACCGATGTTCTACGCGGTAATGCCGGACGGGCAGGTGGCGTTCGCATCGGAGATGAAGTCGGTACTGCTGCATCCGGGCGTGACGCGCAACATCGATCCGTGCGCCGTGGAGGAATACTTCGCGCTCGGCTACGTCGCCGAGCCGCGCACGATCTTCACGAGCGTGAAGAAGCTGCCGCCGGGTCATACGTTGACGATCAAGCGCGGCACGCCGGTTCCCGAGCCGCGCGAGTTCTGGGACGTGAAATTCACGCTCGACAACCGCATCGACATGGCGGCGGCGATCGAGGAGCTGGATCGGCGCCTGAAAGAGTCCGTGCGCCTGCGCATGATCGCCGAAGTGCCGCTGGGCGCATTCCTGTCGGGCGGCGTGGATTCGAGCGCGGTCGTCTCGGCGATGGCGCGTGTCAGCGATGCGCCGGTGAAAACGTGCTCCATCTCGTTCGACGATCCGAAGTACGACGAGGCGGCGTTCGCGCAGCAAGTCGCCGACCAGTATCGGACGCATCACTACGTCGAGCAGGTCGCGAGCAACGATTTCGATCTGGTCGACAAGCTGGCCGGACTCTACGACGAGCCGTATGCGGACAGCTCGGCTATCCCCACGTATCGCGTGTGTCAGCTCGCGCGCAAGCACGTGACCGTCGCGCTCTCCGGCGACGGCGGCGACGAGAGCTTCGGCGGCTATCGCCGCTATCGCATGCATTTGATGGAAGAGCGATTCCGTAGCGCGCTGCCGCTCGGCATCCGGCGCCCGATGTTCGGACTGCTCGGCCGGCTCTACCCCAAGGCGGATTGGGCGCCGAAGCCGCTGCGCGCCAAGACGACCTTCGAGTCGCTCGCGCGCGATCAGGTGGAAGCGTATCTGCACACCATGTCGGTCTTCCGCGCGCCGATGCGCGCGCGCCTGTTCTCGCAGCGCATGCGCGCGGACCTGCAGGGTTATCGCGTCGACGAAGTGTTTCGCCGGCACGCGGCCCGCGCGGGCACGGAGGATCCGCTCGCGCTCATCCAATACCTCGATCTCAAGACCTATCTCATCGGCGACATCAATACGAAGGTCGACCGTGCCTCGATGGCGCACTCGCTCGAAGTGCGCGAGCCGCTGATGGATCACGAGCTGGTCGAGTGGCTCGCCACGCTGCCTTCGTCGCTGAAGGTTCAGGGGAACGAAGGCAAGGTGCTGCTGAAGAAAGCGATGGAGCCGCACTTGCCTCACGACATTTTGTATCGACCGAAGATGGGCTTCGCAGTGCCGCTAGAGAGCTGGTTCCGGGGGCCGCTGCGCCAGCGCGTGCGCGACGCCGTTCTCGGCAGCACCCTCGCGGAGACGGGCTTTTTCGATCAGCGCATGCTCGAGCATCTGGTCGACTCGCATCAGTCCGGCCGCCGCGATTACAGCTGGCCGTTGTGGACGACGCTCATGTTCGAAGCCTTCCTGCGCAACACGATGGGCGCGGGCGCTCGCGTCGCGCTGCGCGCGACGGGATGAGCACAGGCACTCATGCCTTACGACTGGGACTGGTCGGACCGTTGCCGCCTCCTGCGGGTGGCATGGCCAACCAGACCCGGCAACTCGCGGCGCTCCTGCGCGGCGAAGGGCTGAGCGTCTCGATCGCGCGTACGAACGAGCCGTTGCGGCCGGCATGGTTACAATCGCTGCGCTTCGTGCGTGGGTTCATTCATCAGGTGCCGTATCGCTCCTCGCTGAGCGCGCTGGCGCGCGAGGCGAACGTCATGCATGTGATGGCCAATTCGGGGCTCGCTTGGTTTCTGCTCGCGGCGCCGGCCGTCCAGGCCGCGTATCGGCAGGGCGTGCCGGTGGTGGTGAACTATCGAGGCGGGTTGGCGCGAGATTTTCTGCGCCAGTCGGCGCAGCGCGTGCTCGCCGTGCTGCGGCTCGCCGATGCGCTCGTTGTCCCGACGAATTTCCTGCGGGACATCTTTGCAGAGCATGGCGTCGAGGCGCGCGTGATCCCGAACGTTGTCGATGTCGGCGTGTTCGCACCGGACGCGATAGTAAGAGTCGCGAGCGACGCGCCGCATGTGATCGTCACGCGCAATCTCGAGACCATCTACGGCGTCGACGTCGCGCTGCGCGTGGCGGCGCGGCTCCGCGCGGTCTTTCCGCGGCTGCGCATGTCCATCGCGGGGAGCGGTCCCGAACGCGCCGCCCTCGAAGCCTTGAGCGCGAGTCTTGGCCTCGCGGACACGGTTCGATTCACCGGTCGCCTCGAAGTCGCGCAGATGGCCGCGCTTTATCGCGAGGCCGACGTCGTCCTCAACACGAGCCGCGTCGATAACACGCCGAACGCATTGCTCGAGGCGGCCGCGAGTGGGGTGCCGATCGTGAGCACCGATGCGGGCGGTATTCCGTATCTGCTTCAGCACGGTAAGACGGCTTGGCTCGCACCGGTCGATTCTGCTGAAGAGCTTGCGGCCGGCGTCGAGCGCGTTCTCAATGATGAGTCGCTGCGCAAATCGATGCGCGAGGCGGGCCTCACGCTCGCCAACAGTTGCAGTTGGCCGGTCGTGCGCGCGCAGTGGCTCGGGCTCTACGAGCAGCTCGTGTTGAAGAGCCAGCGCGGCGCCGTTGCCGCGCTTCCGGGTCGCTGATCATGTACACGAAGGTTGTCAGCAGCGTTCTGTTTCCGATTCACGAGCGACTGAAGGGCCATCACAGTGTGGCGCTCCACGATGAGCTGGAGCGCTCGCAGTGGCAGACGCCGGCGGCGCTCGCCGAGCTGCAGAGCGCGCGCTTGAAGCAGTTCTTGAGCGCTGCGGCCCGTACCGTCCCTTACTACCGCGAGCTCTTCGCGCGCTCCGGGTTCGATCCGCAGCGTGTGTCGTCGGTTGCCGATCTCGGCTCGTTGCCCTTTCTGACCAAGGCGCTCGTGCGCGAGAACGTCGCCGCGTTGAAGTCGGCGGTCGCCGGGCCGCTGAAGCGCTACAACACCGGTGGCTCGAGTGGTGAGCCGCTCGTGTTCTTCATGGGCAAGGATCGCATCTCGCACGACGTCGCGGCGAAGTGGCGCGCGACGCGGTGGTGGAACGTCGACATCGGCGATCCCGAAATCGTGTTGTGGGGCTCGCCGGTCGAGCTCGGCGCGCAGGACCGGATGAAGAACGTTCGGGATCGCGTGTTCCGCTCGAAGTTGTTGCCGGCGTTCGACATGTCGGATGCGCGGATGGACGACTTCCTCGCGGAGATCCGTTCGTTTCGGCCGCGAATGATGTTCGGGTATGCCTCGGCGCTTGCAATGCTGTGTGCGCATGCGCGCAAGCGTGGCGTCGCGCTGTCGGATCTCGGCGTGCGCGTCGCGTTCGCGACGGGCGAGACGTTGTATCCGGATCAGCGGCAGATCATCGAGGAGACGTTTGCGGCGCCCGTGGCGAATGGGTATGGATCGCGCGATGCGGGGTTCATTGCGCATCAGTGCGCGGCAGGGTCGCTGCACGTTTCGGCCGAGCACGTCGTCGTCGAGCTGATCGATGCCGACGGCAAGATCGTGGCGCCGGGAGAGCAGGGCGAGATCGTCGTGACGCACATGGCGACGCGGGACTTTCCGTTCATTCGCTATCGGACGGGCGATGTGGCCGTGTACGCGCGCGCGACGTGCAAGTGCGGGCGTGGGCTGCCGGTGCTCGAGACGGTGTTCGGGCGCTCGACGGATTTCATTCGCACGCGCTCCGGCAACGCGATGCATGCGTTGGCGCTGATCTATGAAGTGCGCGATCACCCCGGGGTGCGCGCGTTCAAGTACATCCAGGACGAAGACTTGTCGATCGAGCTGCAGATCGTCCCGGGGCCGGAGTTCTCGGACGAGCTCGAACGTCAGATCGCTGCGAAGTTGGCACGCCGACTGGGCGCTGACACGCCATTGGCGATCAAGAAGGTCGCGCAGATCCCGGCTGAGAAGTCCGGAAAATATCGCTACGTGGTCAGCAAGGCGACCGCGTCGAATCGCGCGGCCTAGCCGGCTCCGGTTCAGGCGACTCGATATTGCCGTTGCCGGTAGCTCGTCACCAGACGTGCGGCGTAGCGCCGCGCGGTGACATCCCACGGCGCGACGCGCGGAATCTGAAACAGATCCGAGCTCGCGCTGGCTGCGCCCCAGCTCGTCGACAGCGCCAGCTCGAACCCTGCTTCGCGCGCCATCGTCACGTGCACGCGCTTGTAGTCCTGTTCGGGTTTGCCGTTGGGATACGCGAAGCTGCGCACCGGCGCGCCGGTGATCTCCTCGAGCCGCTTCTTGCTCTCCAGAATTTCCTTGCGAGCGGTCGCGTCGTCGACGCTCGCGAGAATCGGGTGGTTCATCGTGTGCGCGCCGATCTCGATGCCGGCGCGCGCCAGCGTGCGCACCTGCTCATCCGTCATCATCAAATGCGTCGGCAGCGGCGCGCCGCTCCGCCCGAGAATCGCACGCACCGTATGCCCGCGCGCCTCGGGCTCCAAATACTTCGCCTTGCTCAGCACCTCGCTCACTGCCCGCATTCGCGATGCAGCGTCGCTGAGCTGATAGCGCCCGAAGCCGAGGTCGCGCAAATCGAAATCCGCGGGCGCCGCGCGCATCGCTTCGATCACGATATCGTTGAACATGCAGCCGCCGTTCAGAAAGCCCGGCGCGACGAACACCGTCGCCGGCACGCCGTGCTCCCGCAAGATCGGCAACGCCACGTCGCAGTTGTTCGCGTAGCCGTCATCGAAAGTCACGCACACTGCGCGCGCCGGCAGTGTGCCCGCGCGTAGCCGCCCGACGGCCTCGAGTAACGGCAGCGGCTGGAAGTTTCTCGCAAGCAAGCGCATCTGGGCCGAGAAATCCGCGGCGCTCGGCTCGCTCGCCAGCAGCGCGTCCCGCTCGACGAACACGCGGTGATAGATCATGACGAGCAGCGATGCCGCGCGCCCACTGCGCGAGAGCAGCGAGCCGCCGAGGCGAATCATCCAACTATCGAGAGGCGAGAGCGTGTTCATGCGTCAGGCCATGCGGAAGTCGCTGCGCCCATGCTCCTGCAACCATTGTTCGAGCATCGCGAGCACCCAGACGAACACGCCATAAAAGCTCGCGTCTTCGCTGCCGTGGAGCTTCAACAGGCGATCGACGAATTCGGGCCGAATCAGCCGCCGCCCGCGCAAGCTCGAGAGGTTCGCGGCGATGAGCTCCCGCAGCTGCGGCGAGTCCTGCAGCCACAGCCCGAACGGCAACCCGAAGCCATGCTTCTTCTTGTTGATGATCTCGTCCGGCAGCCATCCGGTCATGGCCCGCTTGTAGAAATCGCGCAGGCGCATTCCCGGCATCATCACCTCGGGCGGCACGCGCAATGACAGATCGATGACATCCGAGTGCAACATCGGATACGAGACGCGCACGCCGGCGAGCGCCGTCATCGATTCGACCTTGCGCAAGTCGTTGTCGGAGAGCGTGTACTGCCAGTCGTAGAACAGCATGCGCTGCACGGTGTTGTCCGAATTCGCGCTGTCCCACACTTCGTGCATGTGCCGGAACGGCGCCGCCGGATCGATCGCCGCGCGAAACTCGGGATCGAGCAATTGCGCGCCGCCCTCCTGATTCATGAAGTTGTACGCTTCGAGTCGGCTCGGCAGCGGCGTGTTCGCCTTGCTCACGTAGCCGCGCCCTTTGCGCACGAGCGGATTCATGAACGCGCCCGGCCAATGCGCGAGCACGGGCTCGAGCAGCATCTTGCGCAGGATGGACGGCACCCGCTGGTAGCGCTCGAAAACCTGATGTTCGGCATAGCGCGAGTTGCCGGCGAAGAGCTCGTCGCCGCCGTCGCCCGCCAGCAGATGATCGACGCCGTTCTCGCGCGCGAGCCGCGCGCAATAGTAGACGGGCAGGGCGGAGGAATTGCCGAATGGCTCGTCGTATGCGCGCGCGATGCGCGGAAAGGTCTCCGCGATGTCCGTGCCCTGCACGACGTACTCATGACCTTCGCACTTGAAGCGCGCATTCGCGATGCGCGCGTACGAGCGCTCGTCGTATTGCGGGTAACTGAAGCCGATCGAGAATGTGCGCGCCGGCTGCGCCACTTCGCTCAACACGCCCGCGACGGAGGAGCTGTCGAGACCGCCGCTGAGAAATGCGCCGCAGCTGCCGTTCGGTGCCGCGCTCTTCACGCCGGTGCGCAGCGCTGCGTGCAGGCCGCCCTTCAGCGATTCGAAACTCTCCGCGCGCCCGTTGCGCTGGAACTCCGGGTTCCAATACCGCTCCATGCGCAGCGTGCCCTTTTCGAGAATCGCGCAGGTTCCGGCCCGCAGCTTCGCGACGCCCTGAAACACCGTGTTCGGCGCGGGCACCATGTGCAGCAGAAGATAGTCGAACAGTGCCTGTGGATTCAGCGGCGCGCGCAGCGCCGGACTATCGGCGACGGCCTCGGCGGAGGAGCCGAAGATGAGACATCCGTCACACCTTGCATAGGTGAGGCGGTCGATGCCCATGCGATCCACCGCGAGCAGCGCGCGCTCGTCGTCGGCGTCGATGATGGCCAGCCCGAAACGTCCGCTGATCGATTCCAGGACCCGTGGCCCGGATTTGCGATAACCGTGGAGGATGGCCGCAGCAACGCTGGCGTGAGCCTCGCGCATGAGCGCCGCAGAGAGCACGGGCTGGCCGCTGAGCGCAATCGCGAGGCTACCCTCGTCGGCGGCTTGCGCCGCCCAGACGGCGCCTGCAACGCCGTGGCTGGATCGCACGAACACCGACTCTGCGCCGGCGTTCACGCGCGCGCCGTGCTTCGAGAGATCGGCGGTACCCGTCGGGCTCGGCAAACGGCCCAGAAATCCAAACAGCGCCATGAGCGGAAGCCCGTATCCCCTGCGTCGTTATTGGAGCGGCCCGGCAGTCTAGAGGGGTGCCCCAGGCCAAACTTCGAACTGAGTCGAGAGTTTGCCGAACCGCTCGGATATCCTCTAGTCTGCGCGCCCCTGAAGGGGAGGCGGCGAGCCCCAAGAAGAACCATGAACGCACCGATTTTTCTGCAGCAGGGCCGCTCGGCGTAGGACGGCGATGCCTAGAATCGTCGTGTTTTCAGGGAATCTCTCGTATTCCGTCCGCAAGGGCATCGCCGCGATCGACGCCGCGATTCCGGGGATTGCGTGGCTCTTGATCGTGCATTCGCCACGCAAACCGCTCGGACGCCTGGTGCGCAGTCAGTGGCAGAACCTGCGTCGCAACGGCTGGCGTTGGATCCCTTATCAAGCCGCCGACATTTTCAGCCGCCTCTTTCCCGGCCGCGTCCCTCCCATCTCGCGCGATCGGCCGGGCGGTGTGTACACGTCCGATGCGTTGCGGTCTCGCTCGAACGTTCGTCTGCTCGAAGTGAGTGACGTGCATGGAGAGGACGCCCTGGCCGCCGCTCGCGAATTCAAGCCCGATCTCGGCCTGTCCCTCGCTGCACCGATATTGCGCTCGAGCGTGTTCGGCATTCCGCGGCTCGGCACGCTGAATCTTCACAAGGGCCGCACGCCCGATTATCGCGGCATGCCGCCGGCGTTCTGGGAATTGTGGAACGACGAGCGCGCGGTCGGCTGCACCGTGCACTGGGTCGCGGAAAAGCTCGATACCGGCGATGTCGTACGCGAGGCCACGGTCACGCGCCACTGGCATTCAAATCTGCAGGGCCTGCAGCTCACCTTGGACGAGGTCGGCGTCTCGTTGATGCGCGATGCCGTGCAAGCCGTGCTCGCGGACACCGTAACGGCGCGCCCGCAAGGCGCCGGCGGAAAGACGTATCGCAAGCCGACGCTCGCCCAAGTGGCCACACTCGAACGCAAGCTCGCACCTGGCGGGCAAGGGATCGCGGCGGTCACGAAACGCGCGGCAAAGAGCGCGCTGCTGACCTCGTTGCGTGCCGCCAATGCGGTGGGACTGCGCGGGGCCTGGGCGCCGCGCATCACCGTTCTGCTCTACCACCGAGTTACCGACGAAGTGCGCGACAATCTCACCGTCGGCGTCGCGCAGTTCAACCGGCAGATGGCGCTCATCCGTGAGCACTGCCAGGCCTTGTCCATCGAGGAGGTGCTCGCGAGCGCAACGATTCCTGCTTCGAAGAAGCCGCTGGTCGCGGTGACCTTCGACGACGGCTATCTCGACAACTACGAGCACGCCGTTCCGATACTCGAACGCAATGGCATACCCGCGGCGTTCTTCGTCTCGACCGGCATCGTCGCCAGCGATAACCGATTCCCGCACGACATACGACGCGAGAATCCGCCGATACCGGTCATGGATTGGGAGCAGTTGCGCGAGATGCGCGCGCGCGGCTTCACGATCGGATCGCATTCGGTGTATCACATCGATTGCGCCGCAGAGCCTGAAGCTCGCGTCGTGGACGAGCTCGCGCGCTCCCGCGACGATCTCGTCCGCGAGCTGCACTTGCAGGACGTCATGTTTGCCTACCCGTACGGGGGTCGTCGCCACATGACGCCCGAACGTCTCGAGCTCGTAAAGCAAGCCGGCTACGTCGCATGCCTGTCGGCGTATGGTGGAACGAATGTCAGACGGGTCGACCGGTACAACATCTTGCGGCGTGGTATCCACTGGGGATTCGACGATGCTGCCTTCCTACTCGAATGCCAGGGCATGACGCGAACGGCGGGCAGCCCCCGCTGATCCTGCACGTCATCCACCATCTCGTGATCGGTGGGATGGAGAACGGGCTGGTGAACCTCATCAACACCATGCCCGAGACGCGCTATCGGCACGCGATTGCCTGCATCGAGGACTACTCGTCCTTTCGCGAACGCATCCGTCGGCCGGGAGTCGAGGTCTATCCGCTGTACCGCTCTCGTATCGGAGTCTGGCGCATGCGCCGCGAGCTCTTCGCGCTCTGCCGGCGTCTGCGACCCGCGATCGTTCACAGTCGGAACACGTCGGGGCTGGATGCGTTGGTTCCAGCCTGGCTCGCGGGCGTGAAGTATCGCGTGCACGGTGAGCACGGCTGGGACGTCGGCGATCTGCGCGGCGAGCTGCGCAAGCCGGCGCTTCTGCGCAAGCTGCATTCACCGTTCATCTCGCGTTACGTCACCGTCTCACGCGATCTCGCGCGTTATCTGCAGACGCACGTCGGCATTGCTCCGGAGCGGATCACGCAAATCTGCAATGGTGTGGACACGGAGCGGTTCCATCCGGATACGACGACCGCGCGACGCGAGGCGTTGCCCGCCGAATTGCGCGGCGACGATCTCTTCATCGTCGGCACCGTCGGACGAATCCAACCGGTCAAAGATCAAGCGCTTCTCGTGCGCGCGGCGGCCGCCATCTTCGCCGCGCGGCCCGAGCTTGCAAGGCGCATCCGCCTCGCGGTGGTCGGCGATGGGCCGCAACTCGCGCAACTGCGCACGCTCGCGGCATCGTTGGGCGTTGCCGATGCGACGTGGATGCCCGGCGCGCAGAGCAATGTGCCGCAAATCCTGCGTTCGTTCGATCTCTTCGTGTTGCCATCGCTGAACGAAGGGATCTCCAACACCATATTGGAGGCGCTGGCGAGCGGTGTGCCCGTCGTCGCCACGCAGGTCGGCGGCAATCCGGAGCTGGTGGACGAGGGCGTCACCGGCAAGCTGATTCCGGTCGGGGACGTGAAGGCGCTCGAGCAGGCGATCGTCGAGTACGCGACCGATCGAGCCCTGTGCCGCAGGCAGGCCGACGCGGCCCGTGAGGTGGCGATCCGCCGCTTCGGGCTGGCCGCCATGGTTGGCCAGTACCAGCGGGTCTACGACGAGCTGCTCGCGGGCGGGCGCCTGCAGGGCGTGCCGCAGGAACCGTAGCAGTTGGCGGGGACCGTCGAGCGGCCCGACTTTGCCCAAGCGCGGCGCTTCGGCAGAGCCAAACTTTGAACTGATTCGGGAGTTTGCAACGAAGCTCGGCTATGCTTGCGCGCAACGCCTGCGAGACAGGCGGACGCCAATCGCCGGTTACGGCAGGCATCCCCGCCCGAGACCGGCTCGACAACCCACTACGTCGTTCTACCCATGGATACACTGACCAAGGTCAAGAGCATTCTGCGCGATACCCTCAGTCTAGGCAGTCGGGCCGACCGTCTGACGCCCGATACTCCGCTCATCGGCGGCATTCCCGAATTCGACTCGATGGCCGTGGTCACGATCGTCACGATGATCGAGGAGGAGTGCGGCGTGACCGTCGAGGACGACGAGCTCTCCGCCGATGTTTTCGCCACCGTGGGAACGCTCACGCAGTTCATCGATAAAAAGCTCGCCGCGTGAGCGGCTGCAGGGTCCGGGGGCATTTCCTCGGAGGTGCGCGAGGAGCCCTGCACGTCGTGAGCCGCGAGCCCCTGCAGGGCGCCACCGCAGCGGTGCTCATCGTTCCTCCATTCGCGGAGGAGATGAACAAGTCACGACGCATGATCACCCAGGTCGCCTCGCGCCTCGCCGAGCACGGCATCGCGACGGTCTTGCCCGATCTCTACGGCACCGGAGATAGCGACGGCGACTTCGCCGAAGCCGACTGGATCGGCTGGCGGGAAGACCTTCGCCTCGTGTGCCGATGGTGTGACGCTCACGTCGCGCCGGTGACTGCCATTCTTGCGATCCGACTCGGCTGCGCGCTCGCCGTCGCGGCGCTGGACGCGGGGAAGCTCGCATCGATCGAGCGAACCGTGCTGTGGCAGCCGGTGTTCGATGGCAAGCGCTTCCTTGGCCAGCTGCTTCGACTGCGTCAGGCAGCGAACCTGATGTCACGCGATTCGACGGAAACGCCCGCACAACTGCGCGCACGCCTGGCCGCCGGTGAGACCCTCGAAGTCGCCGGCTACGGGTTATCAAGCAAGCTCGCCGAGCAACTCGACGGCGTTGCGGTGCCTGCAGCACTGCCAGCGACGCTCGGTCGAGTGCGTTGGCTCGAGCTAGTACGCGAAGCCGGAGCGGAGCTGCCCCCGCCCAGCGCGCGGCTCATCGATGCCACGCGCAAACACGGAATTCCCATCGACGTGGCGACGTTCACGGGCGAGCCCTTCTGGGCCGCGGTGGAGATCGCCAGCAACGAGCAGATGATCGACGCGACGGTCGCAGCGCTTTCCAACTTGGCAGTCTCGCGCGCAACCGAACGGCGATCGCAAGTTATCGAGATGTCGACACACGCCGAAACGTCGATCACGTTCGCATGCAATGGCGTCGATCTGGTCGGAGTGCTCCATCGCGCTCGCGGCGAGCAGCAGGCGTTCGGTGTCGTGATCATCGTCGGCGGTCCGCAGTATCGCGTCGGCAGTCATCGCCAGTTCGTGCTCCAGGCGCGCGCGCTCGCGGCTGCGGGCTATCCTGTGCTGCGTTTCGATTATCGCGGCATGGGCGACAGCGGCGGCGAGCCGCGCACGTTCGAATCGATCGAAGACGACGTGCGCGCGGCGATCGATGCGCTGCTCGAGTACGCGCCCGCGCTGCGCGGCGTGTTCCTCTTCGGTCTGTGTGATGCGGCTTCGGCCGCGCTCATGTACGCGAGCTCGGACGCGCGCGTGAGCGGATTGATCGTCGCGAATCCTTGGGTACGCACTTCCGTCGGCCAAGCGAAGACGATCGTGCGGCACTACTACGCGCAGCGCTTCTTGCAGCGCTCGTTCTGGAAGAAAGTCTTCGCCGGTGATTTGCGCATGTTTCAAGCCGTGCGCGGGCTCGTCGGCGCGTGGCGTCTAGCGCGCCAAAAGACGGGCGCGCCCGCGGCGGCGAACGAGCGCGGCTTTCTCGAGCGCATGCTGGCGGGACTGGAGATGCTGCGTGTGCCGATTTTGATCCTGATCAGCGAGCACGATCTCACCGCGCAGGAGTTCACCGATCTCTGCAAGGAGTCGCCGCGCTGGGCGCGCGCGTGCAGCGGGACTCATGTGCGCAAATCGATATTGGCCGGCGCCGATCACACCTTCTCGAGCCACGCCGCGCTGAGCCACGTCAACGAGATCACGGCGCAATGGCTTGGCGCTGCGCGGCAAGGATGAACGTCACGCGAGCCTCGCGGTGCTTGTGATGCCCTTCGCATTCCGTTACTTCGCGCGCGCCTTATGACCACCTTCGCATTTTCGCTCGCACGCCTGGCATATATTCGGTACACGCGCGGGTTTGCTTGCGCCGCGCGCACGGGTTCGGCTCTTTTGCGGTTTTCTCGCGTTTGTCGGCACACCGCGACGTCTTGAAGATAATCCCGGCACACGGTTTCATTCGCGTTTTCCAGAATGCATATTCCCTGTCGCCCGCTGCACGAGGTTGAAGAATGAAGCGACGAGATTTTCTCAAGACCTCCGCCGGATTCGCCGGCGTGGTCCTTCCGGGGTTGGGTCTCTCTCAAGTCAAGCCCTGCCCGCCGCCCACCTTGAGCGCGGGCGGGGGTACTAGCGTCAGTACACCGTGCGCTGCGCCGGGGAACGCCGACGCGGACTGGGTCGCGCGTTCGACGGGTCCGGGTGTGGTGTGGGCACACGACTTCAGGACCGATGCCGAAGTCAATTCTTTCCGTTGGCAGGGTGGCGTTGGGAACGCGCCGAACATTGCCAGCACTGACGGCAACTGCCGCCGCATCACCTCGGACGGCATCACGGGCGGCGGCTGTCTCGAAATCAATATTCCCACCGGTGGCACCTGCGCATCGGGCTGGTGGCGCCCGATGTCGGCGCTCGCGGCCGGCGGCAATGGCAAGAGCTCGGACGATCCCGCCGCGGGTGGCACATTACCGGTGCGGGCGTGGAACCCGGCCAACTCCGGCCAGACGTACAATTTCATGGGCGGCTACTACGGCCACCCGAGCTACCAGACGCAGTATCCGACTTGGTCGCGCGGGGGCAACCAATACTCAAATATTTGGGACGGTAGCGAGTACTTCCTGCAGTTCCGCTGCAAGATTCCGTCGTCCCGTTTCAACCAAAGCAACCCGGACGGCAAGCTCGTCTTCCTCGATCTCACGAGCGGGCAGACCGGCACGAGCCTCGGCGAGATCGTGCTTCGCTCGGAGCCGGGCCATTCCTGGAACGCTGCCGGCCAGACCACCAACGTGTTCCGGCCGTACGGCATGTTTGGCGACTCGCGCTCCTATGGGGCGGGCGAGCTGACGAATTCCCAGGGCGGCAACGGCATCGGGGCAATGCAGCCGGGCTACAACGAATCGACCTGTCATATCGGTACGGGCACGGTCGGCGGCTGTTGGTATTGGCCGGCTGACGAGTGGGTGACCCTACTCGTGCACGTTGCCCCGGGGCGTCATAATCCAGGCCCGTACTCGCCGACGACCGGTTCGTCCGCGTGGTATCTCACCACCGCTCCCTACCGCGAGTTCGTCCTCGAGATCTACGCGGCCCGCGCAGGCCAGACGAGCTACACGAAGATTCACTCGAAGAAGGACTATGCTTGGCTCTACGGAGACGGCAACTCTCCCGGCGACTACGTCTTTCATCCGCCGAGCCACAACTCCATCGCGCTCTCGGGTTACATGAACAACGTGCCCGCAGTTCAAGGTTGGTATCACCGGTTCACCCAGGTGATTTTCTCGAAGCAGTTCATTGCGGCTCCGCAGGTTTGAGCGGGCAACGTCATCGGAGTCAAGTATGAAGCGTAGAGATTTCCTGAGCACTTCGGTGGGCCTCGCGGGGGCAACGCTGTTGCCGGCACTGGCTCGTGGTGCAGACCCCTGTCCGCCTCCGGTGCTGAGCGTTGGCAGTGGAGCGTCGGTCAACACGTCGTGCGGCCCGCCGGCAGCCCCGGGCGCGGCGCCTGCATGGTTCACCGGCCTGGCCGAGAAGACGTGGACGAAAATCGCCACGGGCACGGGCCAGCGCCTCGTGGATGTGAGCCCGAGCCCTTCGCTGACCATCGACGGTCGCACGCTCGATTCGCTCATCACCTCGTGGACCGGAGGGTGCGTCGATCAGAATCGTGGCGAGTTCGTCATGGCTGCCAACGGCGGCCATGCGGCTTACGCCGGCAACGAATGCTATGTGTGCAAAGTGCGCACGGACACGCCACGCTGGTATCGCCTCAACGATCCCACGCCGGCAGCGTCGGTGCTGTTCGATCCGCCCACCAGTGGTGTGGCCCAAAACGCGGACGGTCGCATGCGCACCGTGCACAACTGGCATCGCATGTGCTTTGCGAACGGCAAGGTGTGGCACCCCTCGCAGGACGCGTACTACAGCCCGACGAACTCGGTGCAAGGGGTCTGGTCGTTCGATCGCGATTCCTTCGGCGACGATCCGCGGGCATGGCCGGTGGCCTGGGCCAACAACCCGGGACCGTGGCGGTCATATGGCGTTGTCAGTTCCAGCGGCGCGTTCCTGGGCGGCCCTTCCGCGTTCGATCGCGTGAGCGGGCTCATCTGGTCCTTTGGCGAGCAGAATCCCAACACGTATCCGTATTGGTCGGTGGATACCCGGACGGGCGCGAGCAGGGTCTACACCGGCAGCGCGCCGTTCACGCATTTCGGCAGTCAGTGGGCGGTCGTTGCGCACGATCTGCGCATCCTGATGGTGTCCGACTATGCGTCCACGAACATCTGGGTTCTCAACCTGGATAGCCCGGCGAGCGGTCTCGTGCCGCGGCCGTCTGCAGGCGGACAAAGCAACATCTACGGATTCGGCGGCGTGTATCACAAGCCGAGTAAGGCCGTGCTCACGTATGACCCGATGAAGTCGAGCGGCGGCGTCATCCGAAAGCTCCAGATCCCGACCACCAGCAGCGGCGCATACGATCCGAACGGCACGTTCGTCTGGTCCAGTGTGGCGGCGGCGAGCGGCAGCACCACGCCGGCCACGGAGCGCAGCGACTATCAGGGTACCTATAGTAAGTTCAATATCATCGAGGACATGGGCAACGGCCAGTCGTGCCTGGTGCTCGTGACCGGTGTGGCGAGCTACACCTACGCTTACAGATTGCCGGTAGCGGGCGTGTAACGCATCGATGCAGGGCTCCTGAAGCGCCGCAGTCTCGCGGCGCTTCAGCGCCTGTCGAGCGGGTGGTGAAGCGGTGACGTGCGTCCTCGAAAACGCACCATCGGATCGGTATCATCGCCCGCATGAATAACGAGAACACTGTAACCTCCGCGACTCCCGACCCGTTCGTCGAATACTACAAAGGGCAAAGCGAAGCCCCGGCGACGCGCGAGCACTTCCTGAGACTGCGCGATCTGCTGCTGAAAGTTCACGGCCGAGGTGACGGCAGCGGCAATGCGCCGCGCGTTGCCGACATCGGCTGCGGCGCGGGTACCTTCTCGCGTATATGGGCCGAAGCGGGTTGTGTGGTGAGCGGTGTCGACGTCAACCCGAAATTGATCGAGATCGGGCGTGCGCGCGCAGTGGCGGAGGGCGGCAAGCTCGATTTCCAGGTGGGGTCGGCGGTATCGCTTCCTTGGCCTGCGGCGCAGTTCGACATCGTCGCGCTGCCTGAGCTCCTCGAACACGTGCACGAGTGGCACCAGTGTCTGTCGGAAGCGGCGCGCGTGCTGCGCCCCGGCGGCATCCTCTTCGTGTCGACGACGAATCGGCTCTGCCCGAAGCAGCAGGAATTCGACCTGCCTCTCTATAGTTGGTATCCCGGTTGGCTGAAGCGCCGATGCTTGCGTTTGTCGACGACGACACGGCGCGAGTGGGTCAGCCACGCGCTGTATCCCGCCGAGCACTGGTTCGATCCGTATTGGCTCGGGGCCGAGCTGCGTAAGCTCGGTCTCGTGCCGCTCGACCGTTTCGATCTGCTGGCGGGCTTTGCGGAAGAGGGCTCGAAGAAGCGCCTCGCAGGCCGAATCGCGCAGCTCTTGCCGCCGCTGCGCTTCCTCGGACACGTGCTGACACCGAGTACGCTGCTCGTCGGCACCAAGCGTGCTGCATGAACGCTCGTCGCTTTCGCCACGCCGTCCGGCGAAGCGCTGGGGTCATGGCGCTTGCGGCGCTCGGCGCGACGTTGGCGTTCGCGCCGGATTTGGCCTCCGCCGCCGAAGGTTCGACGCGACCGGAGATGGCAGCGTGCGGTCCGATTCCCGCAGTCGATACGGTTGAGGGCCACATCGACTATCGCTTGAGGAACAGTAGCCCGGTCGTGAAGAAGGGTGTGCACGACCTCGAGACGTTCCACATGCGTCCGGCGCTGCAGCTGTTCCACGAGGGCAGCCTGTTCCGCAGCATCCGCTCCGATATCGACTTCACGCTGCGGCACTCGCCGAACCACCACGTCGCGCTGCAGACTCTCATTCAATACGAAAAGGCAGGCGGCAAGGACTATGAGCTGCCGAGCATGGACTGCTATCTGGAATGGGCGACGGAGTTCACGCCGGACGACATCACGGTGTGGTTGATCGGTGGATATTATTTTTGGAACAAGAAAGATCTCGACAAGGCCGAGAAGTGGTATCTGCAGGCGGCCGAGATCGATCCCGAATCGGCGGACGCGCACTACAACCTCGGCCTGCTCTACTGCGAGCGTCGCGACTACAAACGCGCGTTGACGCATGCGCAGGTCGCCTATGCAACCGGCTATCCCTTGCGAGGACTGCGGGAGAAGCTGAAGCGCGCGGGGCAGTGGCAGGATCCACCGCCCGCTCCCGCATCACCCTAGTCACCGACCGAAACCGGCTGTAGCGGATGCTGCGACGATTGGCCGGCCCCCTGCGAGAGTTCGGGCTCGCTGCAGGGCTCCTGTACACGCTCGATCGCGCGTTGCAATGGCTATCGCCACGACTGCGACTGTACTGCTACGAGCTGATGGTGCAGCCCATCACCGAGCGGCCGCTCATCCCCGCGCGGCTGACGCGGCAGCTAGAGATCCGTGAGATCCGGCGCGGCGATCCCGAGCTCGCCCTCATGCCGCCGCGCGAGCAGATCACCACGGCGCGCTTCGACCAGGGCGCCGTCTGCCTCGGCGCCTTTCAAAAGGGCAATTTCATCGCGTACATGTGGTTCTGCTTCCGCGCGTACGAAGAGGACGAGGTGAGATGCACGTACGTGCTGGCCTCCGAGCACGATTCGGTGTTCGATTTCGACTTCTACATCTTTCCCGAGCACCGCATGGGGCTCGCCTTCGCGGGCCTGTGGAACGGTGCCAACGCGGTGCTTCGCAGCCGGGGCATCAGGAATACCTTTAGCCGACTCACGCGCTTCAATCTGGCTTCGCGCCGGGCGCACAAGCATCTCGGTTGGCGGCGCGTCGGACAGGCCATGTTCCTGCAGGCGTGGCGGCTCGAGATCATGCTGGCCACGATTCGGCCGTTCGTGTCCGTCACGCTGGCGCCCGGCTCGCGGGCGCGGCTGCGACTTGCGGCGGGCCGGCTGCCGCCCTCTCAGAGTGTTTCTTCGACGAAATAGCGCGGCCGGCGCTTGGCTTCGAAATACAGCTTGGCGACGTACTCGCCGAGAATGCCGATGCTGAGGAGTTGCACGCCGCCGAGGAAATAGATCGGCACCACCGAGGACGCCCAACCGGGCAGGGCTGAGGTGCTCACGAGCTTCACCCACAGAGCCCAGATCATCAGGCCCAGGCTCATGAGCGAGACGATCACGCCGAGCATGGAGATGAGCCGCAGCGGCGCGGCGGAGAACGAGGTGACGCCATCCAACGCGAGCGCGAGCATCTTGCGCAGCGGATACTTCGATTCGCCGGCAAAGCGCTCGGTGCGGTCGTAGAACACGGTGGTGAAGCGGAAGCCGATGAGCGGCACGATGCCGCGCAGGAACAGGTTCACTTCGGAATATTGCTTCAGGGCTTCGAGCGCGCGCCGGCTGAGCAGACGGAAGTCGGCATGATTGTGCACGATGCGCACGCCGAGCAGCGCGAGGAGCTTGTAGTACGTCTCGGCCGACGAGCGCTTGAAGAACGTGTCCACCGCGCGTTTCTTGCGCGCGCCGTACACGACGTCGTGCCCGTTGTGATACGCGTCGATCATGTGCTCGATCGCGCCGACGTCATCCTGCAGATCCGCATCGATGCTCACGACGGCGTCGCCTTCGGCCGCGAACAGTCCCGCGATCAGCGCCGATTGATGGCCGCGATTGCCGGAGAGCTTCACGCCCTTGATGCGCGGATCCATCGCATGATGCTCGCGCACCAGCTCCCAGGTGCGATCGCGACTGCCGTCGTCGACGAACACCACGTGGCTGTCCGGATCGATCTTGCCGCTGCTCGTCAGGCGATCGAGCAGCGCGCGCAGCCGCTTCGAGGTTTCGGGAAAGACTTCTTCCTCGTTGTAGCAGGGCACGACGATCGACAGCCGAGTGGCGACTTGGCGATCGGCGATCGCCCTCTGCACGGGAGCGGCTCGTTGATCCATCGTCATCACCTCTCGGTCCGCAACACGACCTGACGCGCGTCGTCGACGGTATTGTCAGGCGCCAGACCCGGGATGGGGTGGCCGTGCGTCACGGTCCAGACTTCGTTGAATATGCGCAGCTTGGTGCCCGCGCCTCCCCAGAGCTCGTCGTAATGCTTCGGGCGCCACAGCTGGGTCTGATGGGGCCCGAGGGCCTCGTGCTCCTCGATTGCCGCCGCCGCCACGAATTCCATCGGCGTGCAATTCAGCTCCGGCAGCGCGTAGAGATTGTAGCCGAGCTTGCCTACGGCCGGAATGTAGAGGTCACGCGTCATCGCGAGCATCACGGCTTGTTGCCAGGCGGGGATCTGTGCCCACTGGGCTTCACCGAGACGGGAGCGGTAGTGACGGCGCTGGAAATCGATGACCAGCGCGGCGACGCGCGTTGCAAAGTCGAAGTTGCCTTCGATCAAGTAGTACGACGAGCGCGCGAACCGTTCGAGCTGTTCGCGATGTCGGTCGTAGTACGCGGGCGGATACTCGCCCCGCACGTACGCTTTTTCGTACGGCGGGAGCACGGCGTTGTCGCGCAGATCCGCAAACGAGGTCCGCAGCGCCTCGATCACCGGGTCGGAGGAGGGCTGCTTCAGCTCGGGGAACTCGTCGGGGTATTCGCGCAGCACGACGAACACGTCCGAGTACAGATTCAAGTCGAACGGCTGGGTCGAGACGTCGAGGGTCGCCTTGTGGACCGCATACCGGAGCTTGAATCCGAGCGCCTTGCCGAACACTCGCTCGAATGCAGGCGAGGCGATCAACGCGTGTCGCACGCCGTTTTCGACGAACCATCCGGGGAGGTGCACCTGCACGACATCGCGGAGGGTCTCCGAGGTCATCGCGTGCAGCCACGGCACCGGGCCCGACGTGGCCTCGCCCCAGAAGCTGCCGACGTAGAGGAAGAAGAACAGCAGCGTCGGGTCGACCTGATACTTGTCGGCGTACTTGTCGAGGGTGGCGCCGATCGGATGCGTCGCATGGATTTCGGGATCGTTCAGCCGAATGCGCTCGTACATCACGCGCAAGCTTTCGATCTCCGCGGGATCGGTGACCCCACGACGAAGCGAGAATTTCTCGAAGTCTGCATTCGCCGCGGGCGGCAACGCGACGCGCTGCTCCTCGGGCAGCGGGTGCAGCAGGCGCAGGCTGACCGGTGTCTCGACGAACATCCAGTCCAGCACCCACAGGCCCAGAATGCCTGCGACGATCAGCACGATGTTGGAGGTGCGAACAAAACGCACATGCCGGCGCCGCAGGAACTGCGTGAGGCGATAGATCAGCACCAGCAGGCCAACGTTGATTACCGCGATCACCGTGAGCCCGACGGTGCCGACGAGCTGCATCAATGCGCCGAGCTCGAAGCTGTGCAGATCGCTAAGCCCGGCGACCTCGCCGATGATGAACAGCACGACGCCGGCGATCACGCATACGGCGAGCACGTTCACGAGGAGCCTGGCGCGCACGATGAATGTCCGGCGCCGCTATGAGGCCGCGATCACGACGAGCCCTGCGAGCACCAATGCGGCACCTAGCAGAACGGGAGCCGTGATCGGCTCACGCAGCAGCGCGAACGAGGCGATGTACACCACCACGAACGTGAGCATCGTGAACGGATAGACACGCGACAGAGGCAGCTTCGCCAACGCCAGCAACCAGACCACCGTGCCGATCGCATACAGCAGGAGGCCGCCGACGAGCCGGGTATTGACGAAATCCATGAGCGAGGTCGCCCCGGTCGCGCCGAGTTTGAGGCACAGCTGGCCGGCCGCGGCCAGAAGTGAGCCTACGATGGCGAGCAGAATCGGGTGCGGCATCAGCCGGCGCGGCGCTGGGGCCGCGTCGCGTTCGCGAGGCGATGTTTCAGCCGGGCAAGGCTCGAGGTCAGGCCCGCGGGCAGCATCGAGATGGCGCCGCACCGCGCGCGCCACATGATGGGCGCGACATTGCTCAGTTTCTTGCCGGGTGCGACGAGTGTTGCGCGTGCCGCTGCAGAGAGGCGGGCTTGCCCCGGTCCCTTGGCGTAAACGAAGGCGTTGTAACGGTACCAGGGCTCGATGTCCTCGAGCTCCAGCACCTGCGGACGGATCGCATCGAAGGTCTGGTAACCGCGCGCTTCGAACTTGGCGCGCCAGTATTCGAACGGCTGCTCGTTCACGTGGAACTCGCCGCCCTGTCCGGGAGTGGCGGCTGAAAACAGAATCAGATCGGAATGCCGCGTGAGATTGTCGATGAGCGTGTCGGCGCCCTGCGGCGGGATGTGCTCGCCCACCTCGATACACTGCAAGAAGTCGAAGCGCTCGCCGAGATCGAACGGCTTCGAGATGTCGGTGGCGTGAAATTGCGTCTCCGGAAAGACGAGTGTGCTGCGCGTGACATAGTCACCGTCCACGCCCTGCACGCGGCGGCAGCCGCGCTTCAGCCACTCTGCGACCCAGATGCCGCGGCCGCAGCCCACATCGGCAACGCTCGCCGGCATACCGGCCAAGCTGCGCTCGATGAGTCGGCCGAGAAACAGGCTCGCCGATTTGCCGGCGCTGGCATTCACGAAATCGAAAAACGTGGAGTCGTACTGATATGACATCTCGGGATCGCCTGCGGACTTCAAAGCCCTTTCTTGGAGTCGCGCTAGGGTACGCGATGAGCCCCGGGGGCGCCACCAAATGCCCTGCTACGCCAGGTGATCTGGGCAATTCGTCACACTCGTCCGCGCACCCCGGCGGATCACCGCTCACGGTGCCGGGCCGTGTCGATTTCGCGAACTGCCGGCTCGATCCGCATGAGCGGACGGTGTCTGTGCGAGAATCCCGGCGCGCATGAGTTTAACGGCCCTCCTGTTTCTGCTTGCCTTCAGCACGCTGTGCGGGCTGGCCTTCGTGCGCCACCCCTTCTACGGGCTGCTCGCATACATGGCCGCGTTCTTCCTGCATCCGCCGTCGCGCTGGTGGGGGCAGGGCTTTCTCTTGCCCATCCGCTGGTCCCTCATCGCCTCGGCGGTCACGTTGCTCGCCTTTCTGATTCATCGCGAGAAGCTCGCGAAGCCCGCGATCCCGTTCCTGAAACACGGGTACGTGAAGGCCTACATCGTGTTCGTCTTGTGGATGGCGCTGCAGACCGGGTGGGCGCTCGATCCGGCCGCGCACCTCGATCTGCTGAACTACTACGTCAAGTTCGGGCTAGTGGTCATCCTCATCTATCGCTGCGTCGACAGCGAAAAGTATCTCCGCATGTTCCTCTGGGCGCATGTCCTCGGCTGTTTCTATTTCGGTTGGATCGCTTACAGCGAGTACACCGGCGGGCGCTTCGAGGATTTCGGCGGTCCGGGACTCTCGGAAGCAAATGCCGGCGCGATCACCATCGTCACGGGCACGCTCGCCGCATCGGCGCTGTTCCTGTGGGTCACGTGGCGCGAGAAAGCGGCACTCTTCGCCATGATCCCTTTCATCGTGAACGGCCTCGTCACCACGATCAGCCGCAGCGGCTTTCTCGCGGTCGCCTTCGGCGGCATCCTGTTCAATCTGTTCACGCCGAAGCGGTTCAGCAAGCGCGTGCGCCTGCTGTCCGGCCTCGCTGCCGTGATGTTCCTCATGCTGACGGGCCCGACTTATTGGCAGCGGATGCAGTCGATGGAGGCGCTCGGTGAGAAGGTCGAGGGCGTCGATACCGGCGCGGGTCGCATCGACATCATGAAGGCGCAGATGCTGATGTCCGCGCAGCATCCGCTCGGGTGCGGCGCCACTTGCACGGCGGTGTTGAGCAAGTACTTCCTCGATGACAGCCATCTCACCGGCGAGGGGCCCAATCGCGCGCGCGCCTCGCACAACACGTTCTTCACGATGCTCGTCGAGCATGGTATTCCGGGCGCGGCCTTCTACGCTTTCATGGTGCTGTGGATTTTCTTCTCGATCCGCAAGCTGCGGGCACTGGTGCGCGGGAAAGAGGGCTTCCTCGAAGTGGCGCTGCCTGCATTGACGAGCATGTTGGGAGCCATCTTCATCACCGACATGTTCGCCACTTACGCGAAGTTCGAAGTGCGCATCTGGTTCCTCGCGCTACTCATGGCGGCGCTCAATATCGCAACCGCGAAACAACGGGCTCTGGCTCGAGCGCCGGCGGCACAAACGACTACACCTGCCGTGCCCGCCTCGCAGCCGGCGGGCCTGGTCGCGCGGTCTCGGAAAGTGAGCTGAGCGTGCCCGCGGCGACACTCGCGAAGACACGCAACGATGAGCCGACACCCGCTGTCCGTATCGGGGCAGGGCGCTCGGTATTGCTCATTGCGTATCACTTCCCCCCGTTTCGCGGCAGCAGCGGCGTGCAGCGCACGCTGCGCTTCGCGCAGCATCTGCCGAAGTTCGGCTGGCGACCGATCGTGCTCAGCGTCGCGCCGTTGGCCTATCCGGATACGAGTCCGACCGCGGCGGGCAATGAGCTGCCGCCCGATCTCGAAGTGCATCGTGCCTTCGGTCTCGACACGGGCCGGCATCTCAGCCTGTTCGGCCGCTTCCCGCTCGCGCTGGCGCTGCCGGATCGCTGGGCCACGTGGCGCTTCTGGGCAGTGCGGGCGGCACAGCGAATCATCCGCGAGCGCAACGTCAGCGCCATCTGGTCTACTTTCCCGATCGCGACGGCGCACCGGATTGGGCTCGAGGTCGCGCGTCGCACCGGATTGCCGTGGATCGCGGAGTTTCGCGATCCCATGTGGCAAGGGGACTATCCGCCGGATCCGCGTGTGAACAGCGTGTGGCGGCAGCTCGAGACCGAGATCTTCGCCCAAGCGCAGCGGGTGGTCGTCGTCACACCGAGCGCGGCAACCGTGTATCGCGAGCGATTCCGCACGATGAGCCCGGAACGCATCGTCGTGGTTCAAAACGGTTATGACGAGGAGACGTTCGCGCGCGCCGAGCAGGCCGCAGCCGGCGTGCCCGCTGTGGGGACCGTGCGCCCCCTCACCCTCCTGCACAGCGGACTCGTGTATCCGAGCGAACGCGACCCCACGCAGCTCTTTGCGGCGCTGGCCGCGCTGAAGGCTCGCGGAGCGATTTCTGCGAGCGACGTGCGCATCATCTTTCGCGCGAGCGGCAACGATCGCCAATATAGCCGCGATCTCGAGGCGCTGGCGCTCACCGATATCGTGCAGCTCGAACCGGCGGTGAGTTACCTCGCGGCGCTGCAGGAGTTGCTGACGGTCGACGGCCTTCTGTTGTTGCAGGCCGCGAACTGCAACGCGCAGATTCCCGCGAAGCTGTACGAGTACCTGCGCGCCGGCCGACCGATTCTCGCGTTGACGGATCCGCAAGGTGACACCGCGACGACGCTGCGCGCCGCAGGTTGCAACGTCATCGCGCGGCTCGATTCGCAGCAGGAAATCGAGGCGATCCTGCCGAAGTTCCTCACTGCCATTCGTGAGGCGAGCTGGCCGCGGCCGAGCGCTGCTGCCGTGACGAGCTACTCTCGCGAGGCACAGACCGGCGAGCTCGCTCGGCTGCTCGCCGACGTTGCGCAGCCCGCGCGCCGCTGAGGAAAATCTCAGATCAGGATTTCTGCGGGCGCCGGGTGGCTCAGAAAGGCCGTCGGACTCGCAGTCAGCCCGTACGCACCGCTCTGCAGGACGGCGATCAAGTCGTCCACCTGCGCGACGGCGAGCTCGCAGCGATCCGCCAACAGATCGAGCGGCGTGCAGAGCGGGCCCACCACCGATGAGGCTTCGCGCGCCGTGCCGATCACGCGATTCGCGACGAGCACCGGGTAGTTCTTGCGCAGCACCTGTCCGAAGTTGCCCGACGCGGCGAGGTGATGATGCAAGCCGCCGTCCGTGATCAGGAACACCTGGCCGCGCGAGATCTTGCGATCGATCACGCGGCACACGTAGACGCCGGCCTCGCCGACGAAGTAGCGCCCGAGCTCGATCACGAGTTGCGCTTGCGGCATCTCGCGCTGCGTCTGCGCGAGCAACTGTTCGAGATTGGCGGCGATCGTCGTGAGCTCGAGCGGCTGCTCGCCGGGGAAATAGGGGATGCCGAAGCCGCCGCCGATGTTCAGGATGCGCACCGGCGCGGGCGCGCTCGCGGCGAGCCGCGCGGCCAGTGCCACCGATTTCTGCTGTGCCTCGACGATCGCTTCGGGCCGCAGATTCTGCGAGCCGCTGAAAATGTGAAAGCCCACGAAGTCGAGCGGCAGGCGCCCGATCTCGGCGAGCAATGCCGGCACGCGCTCGGCGTCGACGCCGAACTGCTTGGGGCCGCCGCCCATCTTCATGCCCGAGGTCTTCAGCTCGAAGTCCGGATTCACGCGCACGGCCACTTGCGGGCGCCGGCTGCTCGCGCGCGCGATCTCGGCGAGTCGCGCCACTTCGAGCTCGGACTCCACGTTCAGGACGATGCCCGCCTGCACGGCGCTCGCCAGCTCCGCGGGCGTCTTGCCCGGACCGGCGAAACTGATGCGTTCGGGTGGCGTGCCGGTGGCGAGGGCCACATGCATCTCGCGCGCGGACGCGACGTCGAGGCCATCGACGAGCCCGGCCATGTGCTGCACAACTTGCGGCATCGGGTTGGCCTTCATCGCGTAGTGCAGATGAACGCCGCGCGGCAACTCGCGCCGCAGCCGTTCGGCACGCGCCGTCATGTATTCGCGCGCGTACACGTAGAACGGCGTCCGCCCGACTTCGGCGGCGATGTCGGTGATCTTGCGGCCGCAGAGGGTGAGGCAATCGTCCGTCACGCCGAAGAACGGGTGCGGTGAATGTTTCGGCAGCGCTTCGGCCGGCAGGGCCATCAGGCTTTCTCCGCGAACAGGTTGAGGGCCTTCATTTCGGCGGCGAGTCGCGGACGATCGTACTTGCCGTTCGGATTGCGCGGGAGCGAGTCGCGCCACTCGATGTGATGCGGAACCATGAAGAGCGGCAGTTGCTGTTTGCACGCGCTGAGAAGCGCCGCAGTGTCCGCCGCTTTCCCGGGCGCGGCCGAGGCGACGATGACGATGGCTTGACCGAGCGTCGTATGCGCAACCCCGACTGCGGCCGCATCGGCCACGAGGCCGGTCGCGAACAACACTTCTTCCACTTCGGCCGGGCTCACCCGATAGCCGGACGTCTTGATCATCTCGTCGCGTCGGCCCACGAAATACAGGAATCCCTCTTCATCGATGCGCACGAAATCGCCGGACCACACGGCCATCTCGGTGAGCACGAGCGCGGGGTCTTGGCCCGGCGCGGGCTTGTAGCGTTCTGCGGTCTTCGCCGGATCGTTCCAGTAGCCGAGCGCCACCAGCGCACCTCGATGCACCAACTCACCCTCGCCCGCTTGTCCCGGCGGGTAGGGCGTGCCGTCGGGCTTCACGACCATGATCTCCGCATTGGGAATCGCCTTGCCGATCGACTCGGGACGTTTGTCGACTTCGGAAGGTGGCAGATATGTCGAGCGGAACGCTTCCGTCAGGCCGTACATCAGGAACGGCTGCGTCTTCGGAAGCGACGCGCGCAGCTTCTTCAGCGTTGCGACCGGCATGGCGCCGCCGGAGTTCGTGATGTAGCGGAGCGAGTCGCGCACTTGCTCCGGCCATTCGAGATCCGCGAGCTGAATCCACAGCGGCGGCACCCCGGCGAGCCCAGTTGCGCGTTCGCGCGCGGCCGTCGTGATGACATCACGCGGTAGCAGGTAGTCCATCAGCACGACACTCGCGCCGACGTTGAATGCGGTCGAGAGCTGACTGAAGCCGTAGTCGAAGCTGAACGGCAGCACCGCGAGGAGCTTGTCGTCCGATGTGTTGCTCAAGTACTGCGAGACGCTTTGCGCGCCCGTCACCATGTTCTTGTGAGAGAGCACGACGCCCTTGGGCTTCCCGGTGCTGCCGGAGGTGTAGAAGATCGAGACGACGTCCGCATCGATCACGCGATGCAGGCGTTGTGAGGGCTCCGTATCCAGCAGTGCTTCCCAGCGGTGCACGCGAATGCTCGGCGAGGGCGCCTCGACATCGCCGGCGCCGACGATCACGAGATGTCGCAGGTCCGGGCATTCGGCCAGCTCGCTCGCGATGGACGCGGCGCGCTCGGGCGAGGTGATGAGCACGCGCACGTTGCAATCGCGCAGGATGTGCGCCACCTGCGGCGGCTTGAGGAGCGAGTTGACCGGCACGAACACCATGCCGCCGCGAGGCGCGCCGAACATGGCGACCACGTTCTCGGGCTGCTTCGGCAGGTACACGCCGACGCGCTCGAGCTTGCCGACACCGAGGCGGACGAGCGCGGTGGCGAAGCGCTCCATCTGCTCGGTGAGCCAGGCGTAGTCGAAGGTGCGACCCTTGTGGACTAGGGCAGGTGCGTTCGGGCGTGTATGCGCCGATCGCAGCGGGAGTTCGTGGAGGAGCTCGCTCATTGCGGGATGCTTTCGGTTCTATTTGTAGTGGAATGTTAGCAGGGCGGGGTGCATCGCACGCCGACGCCGTTCGTGCTCTCGACGCGCTCCGAATGTGATCCACTTCACATCAGCCGCGCACCGCGGCCGCGAGCTTGCGGGCATCGCTCCAGATCGTGCGATCGGTGATCCGCACGACGCTGAGGTACGCGGCCGCGCCCACCACTATCAGCAACGGCAGGCGGGTCAGCTCGTTGAAGCCGGCAAGCGGCAACCGCGCTAGCGTTACCGCGGCGTACATCACGACGCCGGCGACGATCGGGCCGCGCGTGGCGGCAATGAGATCGCTGAAGCCGAACCCGAGCGCGCCGAACGTGCGCGAGAAATTCAGCGCCAATACCACTGGAATGGCGCAGGCCCATGAGAACGCGAGGCCGTTGACACCCCAGTGCGCGCCGGCGAGGAACGCGCTCGGCAGCACGAGCGCGCCCACGAGGGTGTTGCGCAGCTCGAGATCCGCGCGGCCGATGCCCGTGAGCGCGGTGGCGAGCACGGCGGTCAACATGCGCAGCGGGGCGACGAAGCTCACGAGCTGCAACGGCACGATCGATTCCTGCCAGCGCTCGCCGAGCACGACCGCCACGAATTCCGGCGCGACGGACGAGATGCCCCACATTCCAGGCACCGCCGCGAGCGCCAGCATGCGCAGGGCATCGAGCACCCGCTGCCGCAAGCGCGGCAGCTCGTCCTGCAGCCGTGCGACTGCGGGGAACGCGACCTGATTGATGACGCCCATCACCTTGGTCATCGGCAACGTGGCGAGATGCATCGACACCGAGTAGAACCCGACCGCCTCGCGCGTGAACAGGCGCCCGGCGACCAACATGTCCGCCTGATACGTGAGTTGCCACAGGAATCGGGTGACGGTCACGGCGCCGCCGAATCGCACGTACGGCCCGATGCCGCGGAAGTTGAACGACGGCCAAATGAATCCGCCGAGCGCGACGTAGAGGATCGTGCGGAGCGCCGCGCCGGAGAGGTTGCCGACCACCAGCGCCCACACGCCCGCACCCAGCCACGCCAGTAGCAGCGTGAGGAGCGAGCCGAGCAATGTGGCCGCGAGCTCGATGCCGGCGAGCCGCTTGAAGTCCATGCGCCGCTGTGCGAGCGACAAGGGCACCGATTCGATCGCCGTGAGCACGAACTGCAAGGACATCACCTGCAGGATCGGTGTCAGGCGCAAGTCCCCGAGCCCGCGCGCGAACAGGCCGGCGCCCAGCGCCATCACCAACCCGCAGCCGATGTTCAGCGCCACGAGGGCGCCGCTGACGCGCGCCATCTCGCGCTGGCCCAGCGTCGGCATCTGCACGAGCGAGGAGCCGAGCCCGAACTCGGCGACCCCCGCGACGACCGACAGCAGCACCATGCTGAGGGCCATTAGCCCATAGTCCTCGGGCGTGAGGAGCCGAAAGACCGCGAGCGTGACCGCCCAGCTCACACCCTGACCGAGGAGCTTCGCAATGCTGCTCCATTTCAAGCCCTCGGCCGCCTGACGCTCGACGTGCATTCCGTTGCCTATGACGCGGTGACAGCCGGCGCCGGGTTGGTGACGGGTGACCGTTTCGTGACACACTTCGCGCGGGCAGCGCGGACCCGTTCGGTACCGTGCGTCAACTCAGGATAGGGCTGACCGGCATGTGCGGGTTCGTGGCCACAATTTCCGCAAGCGGTCAGCCGGTCGATATCGGTCTGCTCGAGCGCATGGCGGACCTCGTCCGTCACCGCGGTCCCGACGGTGCGGGACGTTTCGTCGAGGGCCCGGTGGGCCTCGCGTTCCGCCGTCTCGCCATTTTCGACCTCGCCCCGACCGGCGATCAGCCGATGACGAGCGCCGACGGGCGCTATGTCATCGTGTTCAACGGAGCGATCTACAACTTCATCGAGCTGCGCGCCGAGCTCGAAGCGCTCGGTCACACCTTTCGCTCCACCGGCGACACCGAGGTGCTGCTCACCGCCTGGCGCCAATGGGGTCCGGCATGCCTGCCGCGCTTGAACGGCATGTGGGCTTTCTTGATCTACGATCGTCGCGAGCGGCGCCTCGTCGGGGCGCGCGATCGCTTCGGCGTGAAGCCGCTCTTCTGGTACCGCGATCGAGCGCGCCTCATCTTCAGCTCGGAGATCAAGTGCATCCGCGACTCGGGCGCCGCGGACCTCTCGCTCGACTGGCAGACGATTGCCGATCATCTGCTGAACGATCGGCTCGATGCGACCCACCGCACCCTCTACCAGGAAGTGCAGCGCGTGCCGGCCGGCACTTGGTTCGAAGTCGAGCCGACCGGCGATCTGAAATGGTCGCGCTACTGGTCGCTGCCGGAGGCCGTGGCCGCGTTGCCGGCGCCGCGTGATCCGGTCGCTGCCTGGGCGGAGCTCTTCGATGATGCGGTTCGGCTGCGCATGCGCAGTGATGTACCGGTGGGTGTGCTGCTGTCCGGCGGTTTGGACTCGAGCAGCATCATGTGCAGCATGGGGCGGCAGCTCGGGCCGCGCGATGCACGGCGATCCGGATTGTTCGCGCTCTGTTACATGGACCCCGAGTTCGACGAGAGTGCGTACATCGACGCCACCTTGCATCAGACCGGCGGCACGCTGGAGCGGCTCGAGACCGGTCCAATCGCGCTGTGGGATGCGCTGAGCGAGCACCTGTGGCATCAGGACGAGCCCGTGCACTCCTTCAGCTCGGTGGTCGTTCACCAGCTCATGAAGCTCGCACACGAACGCGGTATCAAAGTGGTGTTGAACGGCCAAGGTGCCGACGAGTCGCTCGCCGGCTATCGCTCGTACTTTCCCGAGTACTGGCTCGAGCTCGCGCGCCGCGGCCGCTTCGGTGCCGCACGCCACGAGATCGCCGCGTTCGCGCGCGCGCACGGCCAGCAGCCCGCGGGACTGTTCCCGCGGACGCTCGCGATGTTGGTTCGCCAGAGTCTGCATGCGTTACCCGGCCATGCGGCGCTTTCGCGAGGCTGGCGCCGTCCGGCGCCCGAGCGGGATCGCTGGGTATCCGCGGAGGTTCGTCGGCATTGGGTGCCGCCGAGCCAAGCGCCATGGCGCAACCTCAATGAAGCGCTGCGTTCTTCGCTCGAGCTGGCCCATCTACCGCTGTACTTGCGCACCGAAGACCGTAACTCCATGGCGCACGGCGTGGAGCTTCGTCTCCCCTTCCTCGATTACCGCCTCGTGTCGCTTGCTTTTCGTTTGGGCTCCGAGTGGAAGATTCGCGGAGAGTACACCAAGGTGCTGCTGCGCGAGGCGATGACCGCCAGGATTCCCGACATCGTTCGCACCCGCGTGCAAAAGTTCGGCTTTCCGACGGCGGCCGAGCAGTGGTTTCGCGGCCCGCTGCTCGAGCCGCTACGCGATCTGCTCACGAGCCGGGTGGTGCGCGAATCGGGCCTATGGAATGTGGGCGAAGTCGAGCGCGATCTCGAGAGACATCGGCGGGGCGAAGCGAATTCGAGCGACCGGCTCTTCGATGTGGCGCAGCTCAGCCTGCTCGTGAGCGGCGTGCCGCGGCCCGCGCAGCTGTCGCTGCGCGGCACGCCAACAGAGTCAATATCACAAGCGCGCTGAGATCGAGGCTGCCACCGCCGCCGCCTGAGGATGCAGCCGAGCTCTGCGGCGGTGTCGTCGGGGGAGTCGTAGGCGGCGTTGCCGGCGGCGGCGTAGTGGGCGGAGTGGTGGGAGGCGGCGTCGTCCCGCCACCGCCGCTGCCAACCGTGACCGTCACGGTGGCGCTCGCTTGGTCAGTGCCGAAGCAATCGAGCTGAAACGTCGTATTGGCCTGCAACGGCCCCACGGTCTGGGTGCCGCTCGCGGCCTTCGAGCCCGTCCAACCATTCGAAGCGCTACATCCCGCGGCATTCGTCGAGGTCCACGACAGCAGAGCCGTCTCGCCTGCGTTGATCGACATCGGCGAGGCCGAGATCGTGACGGTCGTTGCATTCGCGGCAGCCACGGTCACGGTCGCGGACTTGGCGATCGAGCCGCCCGCGCCAGTACACGTCATCGTGAATGTCGTCGTCTTCGCGAGCGGGCCTACCGTTTCGGATCCCGACACGGGCCTGGCGCCGGTCCAGCCGTCGGAGGCGGTGCAGCTCGTCGCGTCGGTCGCGGCCCATTGCAGGGTGGTGCTTCCTTGAAGGGACACCGTAGTCGGATCGGCGCTCATCGTGATCGTCGGCGTCGAGCCGCCTACGGCAGGCTTCGTAGACAAAGCGAGCCGCCAACCGCTATTCGTGCCGTCGCCCTCATAGGCTCCACGATGCGTGCCGGTGCGCGCAGTGCCGTTGAAATCCTTCGTACCGTCCGTGAAGCCGCTGAAGGATGTGAGGTCGAGCGCCGTGCCCGTGAGCTGGCTCGTCTTGGGATACAGGTCGAGCGAACCGATTGCCGCATACGGCGCATTGAGATACGTCGCAGCCTGCGCGTACGTTCCGGTGATGTTGCTCTGCTGATTCGGCCCCGCGAGCGGTGTCGCCGCGAACGATGCGTTGCCGATCAGCTTCTGCACGAAGTTCGTGTCCGCGCCGCTGATGTGCAGCCCGCCGCCCGCCGCGACGACGGTGTTGTGATAGACGGTCACGGTGCGCGGCTTGTCTTCGTGCGCCTGAATGTTGGCGGCATCGCCCGCGGAATTGACGAAGACGTTGTCGTGCAGGGCGATGTTGCCTTCACCCTGAAACAACGCTTCCGTCGGGTTCTGATAGAAGAAGTTGCCGTAGATTTCGTAGAGATCGTTCGCGCCGGCCCCGCTGAGCGGGAAGTGGCCGACCAGCAAGTTGGGCCGCGCGCCGTCGCTGCCGACCGTGGCGCTGGTCTTCGAGAACACGTTGTGGCGGATGATCGTGCGGCTATCGCCCGTGGGCAGTCCGGTCCCCGTGGGCCGCGCGATCTGATGCTTGATCTCCATGTTGTAGCCGATCGTGTCGAGTATCACGTTGTACTCGATCAAGCCGGCGACGAACGGCCAGCTGCCGTCGGAGCTGCCCAGATAGATGCCGGTGCCCGCGCCGATGATGGTGTTGCGGCGGATCACCCAATTCCATGCCGTCCCTTTCGTCGAGATGCCGACGGTCTGCTGGCTGCCGTCGTGATTGACGATCTTCAGGTTCTCGAGGGTGATGTGGTGCGAGTTGTTGCGCGCGTCCACGCCGAAGGGGCCATCTTTGTGAAGACCGTCGAGTGTGAGATTCACTACCTGCACATAGCTCGTGGCATCGAGCTGCACGGTGTTGCAGCAGTCGCGCGCAGTGAAGACGGCCGATTGATCGTCGGGTCCGCGAATGACGATGGGCGCGGAAGCCGTCCCCGTCTTCGCATCGAGCGGCAGCCCTTGCGTATACGTGCCCGAGGCGAGCTGCAACGTGTCGCCCGGCTGCAAGCCGTCCAGCAGGGTGCGGTAGTTGGTGGGATTCGCAGCGATGACCGCGGCGTGCGTGTGCGCCGAGAATGCGAGCGATGCGAAGACGGCAAGAGGAGCGATTAGTTTACGTGCGACCACGCGGCGATCTTAACGAACGCGCACGATTCGACGTAATTGTCTCCACCGTCCGACACGCTCAGGCGAGCGTGGCGACTTGCGGACGTTGCTGTGCGTTACGTTTCACTTGCAGCACGTTGAACGTACCGCCTTCGTGAATCAGCTGTGCATTCAGCTCGGTGCACCAGCGGCCCACCACCTCGTGCTCCGAGCTGCGCTGTGTGTCATCGAGCAGCACGATGCAGCCGCGCGCAAGATAGGGCTTGAGCACCGGCGCGAGCCCATAACGGCCGCCGCGTGTCTTGCCGGGCGGACCGTCACAGAGCACGAAGCCGATGTCGCTCGGAGGCTTGACGCCCGCGAGCGAGTACCAATCGAAGTCACCGTAGCTGCGGATCGGCGTGACGCACAGCTCGACGCTCGAGCGCAGCCGGTCCGGAACCGCGCTCTGCAACTTTGCCGCCCATTCCGGATCGTGCTCGAACGAGAACACGCTGCGTCCCGCCGCCCGGGCCGCGGTCGCCAGCACGAGCGTCGACAGTCCGGAGCCGCATTCCGCGATCGTGCCCGTGCTCTTCGGGAGCCAGTCCAGCACGGCGCTCAACAGGGGCGAGCCCGCGCTCCACGCTTCGTTGCTCCAGCCGCGCACGAGGTTCTCCATGAGGCGCGCATCCGGACGGCGTCCGGCACGCATACACTCGTCGAGACGGGCTAGTGAGCTGCGCAGAAGCATCTGTCGATGAGTACGGCGGAGGGCGTTTCGGACGTTTCTGGCCAGGGAGCGCATGGGTTTTCGGTTATGGATTTTCGCGAGGACGCAGCCTGTGACGGCATTCACACGGTGGCGCGGCGCGCAGGATAGCCGATCGGGCTCGTGGCAGACTACACGAATAAAGAAAAGTACATGGCAGAATTGCCGCGCAGAATTGCTTTGTTCACCGGCGCGGAACGAGCCCTAACGATAGTGCAACCTGGAGCATCCGAGTGCTAGGCCTGAATTTGCAGCGGCTCGAGCATCCGCCGACCGTGCTCTGCCTGGGTGCGCATTGCGACGACATCGAGATCGGCTGCGGCGCCACGCTCGTGCGTCTCGCGCGCGAGTACCCGGGCATTCGTTTCGTCTGGGGTGTCTTCTCGGGCGACAGCGCGCGCGAGCAGGAGTCGCGGGCAGCCGCGCAACGACTCACCCCGGCCGGCGCCAGTGAGCTGCGCTTCCACGCATTTCGCGATCGCTTCTTCCCGAGCCAGGCCGAGTCGATCAAAGAGGCGTTCGACGCCTTGCGCGCAGCCGTGCGGCCCCAGCTCGTGTTCACGCATTTCCTCGAGGATCGCCATCAGGATCACCGGGTGATCGCCGAGCTCACTTGGAACACGTTCCGCGCGCACCTGATCCTCGAGTACGAGATTCCGAAGTACGAGGGCGATCTCGGCCGCCCGAACGTCTTCGTGCCCCTTGCCGCGGCGGACTTGGACCGCAAAGTCGATTGCCTGCTCGAAAGTTTCCCCTCGCAGCGCTCGCGCAGCTGGTTCACGGCCGATACATTTCGTGCGCTGGCTCGCCTACGCGGCATTGAAAGTGGGGCACCATCCGGTTTCGCCGAAGCTTTTCACGGCAGGAAGCTGTGTCTCTAGGAGACTTTGTAGTGAACGCCAACGCTCATGCCCCCGCCGGGCCGGCCTCCACGTCCGATCGGGCGGCCGTGGCACGTCTTGGGGCCAAGTGCCGTTTCTGCGCGACCGCGCTCACCAACAGCTTCGTCGACCTCGGTTTGTCACCGCTCTGTCAGACGCACATCGACACCCACCAGCTCGGTCAGTACGAGCCGTTCTACCCACTGCATGCGCTGGTTTGCGATAAGTGCTGGCTCGTCCAGCTCCAGGAGTTCGTAACGCCGGGCGACATCTTCACGGAGTACGCGTACTTCTCGTCCTATTCGGATTCGTGGGTCGAGCATGCGCGCCGCTATGCCGAGAAGATGTGCGCCGAGCACGGCATCGGGCCGCAGAGCCTGGTCGCCGAGATCGCGAGCAACGACGGCTATCTCCTACAACACTTCGTCGCGCGCGGCGTGCCGGTGCTCGGCATTGAGCCGGCGGCGAACGTCGCGGCGGTGGCGGTAAGCAAGGGCATTCGCAGCGAAGTGCGGTTCTTCGGGCGCGAGACGGCGGCGGCCCTGTCCGCCCAATACGGCAAGGCGGATCTGCTTCTCGGCAACAACGTGCTGGCGCACGTGCCGGACCTCAACGACTTCGTGGCCGGGATGAAACAGATGCTCGCGCCCGGCGGCCTCGCCACGATGGAATTCCCCCATCTGCTGCAACTGATGCAGAACAATCAGTTCGACACCATCTATCACGAGCATTTCAGCTACTTCTCGTTCCTCACCGTCCATCGCGTCTTCGCGCATCACGGGCTCGCGCTGTTCGATGTCGAGGAGCTGCCGACGCACGGCGGGTCGCTGCGCATCTACGCGCAGCACGCGGACGGCAAGCGCGCTATCGGCACGCGCGTCGGCGAGCTGCTCGCGCGCGAGCGTTCGCTCGGCTTCGATCGCATCGGCACGTATGCGCGCTTCGGCGAGCAGGTGCGCGAGACGAAGCGCAAAGTGTTGGACTTCCTCATCGGCGCCAAGCGCGCGGGCAAGCAGGTCGTGGGCTACGGGGCCCCCGGCAAGGGCAACACGCTGCTGAACTACTGCGGCATCCGCACGGACTTCCTCGACTACACGGTCGATCGCAATCCGTACAAGCAGGGCAAGTTCACACCGGGCACTCGCATCCCCATTCTCCATCCGGATCGCATCCGCGAGACGAAGCCCGATTACCTCTTCATGCTGCCGTGGAATCTCTCGGCGGAGATCATGCAGCAGATGAGCCATGTGCGAGAGTGGGGCTGCAAGTTCGTCGCGCCGATTCCGGAGCTGACGATCTACGATTGAGCGCGACGCTCAGTTGCGGCGGCTGCGGCGCCCGAGAAAGTAGAAACGGAACGCCTCGCCGAGGTCGCTCATCAAGCGCGGAAGCTGCCAGTAGAACTGGTGCGCGACGTACTTGAGCGCCCCGAGCTTGCGGCCGATGGGCATGCGGTTGTGGAGTACCGCGCCCAGGTAGCCGAGGTTCAGCTGCCAGCTCTGAAAGAAGCTCTCGAAGCGATCGGTCGGATAATGGTGGAGCCGCACGACGTCCTTGCTCTGCAAGCGCGTCGCGCTCTCCCGGTCCATGCGCCGGTAGAACGCCGTTTCCGGCACGCGCACGAACTTGCCCATCAGCGCCAGGTACGCGAGCACCACGTTGTCCGAGCTGTGATAGTCCGGCATGACCGGCGTGCGCCGCAGCGCCTCGCTACGGATCAGCCCGTTGATCAGGTTGTTGAGGCGCAGGCCTTCCACGCAGCGGCGGTAGCGCGTGAACGCGTCGTCGTCGCGCAGCTCGAGCGCATCGTCGTACTCGGTGCCGGTCTGAGGATCGCCGTCGAACAGCACCGTGCGGGCATAGGCGAGCACCGCGTCGGGCTGCCGGTCGAGAGCGGCAACGCACTTCTCGATGAAATCCGGCGCGATGACGTCGTTTGCCGAGGCCCACTTGAAGAGCTCGCCGCGCGCCGCGGCCGCGACCTTGCGGTAGTTGGGATTCGCGCCGAGGTTTTCGGGATTGCGTAGCACGCGAATGCGGTTGTCGCGAGCCGCGTACTCCTGGCAAATGGCGAACGAGCGGTCGGTGGAGGCGTTGTCGCAAATGATCAGCTCGAAATCGCCGAACGTCTGCGCCAGCACCGATTCGATGGCGGCGGGCAGGAAGGCCTGCGCGTCGTACACGGGCATGCCGATCGACACGCGCGGGGCGCTCGGGTTGCCGGAGCCCGAGCTTTGGGTAGCTGAGCGCACCAGGCAATCTACCCTGCTCGGACTTGGGTCCGTCCCCATGGTCATTGGTGCTGATCCGCGATGCATGCTTCTTTTGCGGGTTACCTTAACAAAACGCGCGCGCAAGCGGAGGCTATGCGACGCACGTCAGAATATGCTCGCCTCGAAGACCCCGTGTCCGCGCTGCGCCATGTCGCAGGCCGGCGCCGTCGAGCTTGGGAACGGCGCGCGCCGCCGGCCGCCGCGCGCCTCGGCGCCGACACCAACCGCATTCTGTGATTCGTGTCCCAATCGAGAGACGGGAGAAGCAGCCTCGGTGCGTTATTATTCGGTTCTGCAACAACTGACAACAAGACGACCCGCCCATCGCGCGGGAAATGGGGTCTCGTCCACGCCGCTCGCGCGGCTCCTCCGGGCGCCTTTTCCTGCCATCTGAAGCGGAGTCGACGCTCGAGGGTATCGTTCCATGAGAATTCTCGTGACCGGCACCGAAGGCTACATTGGCACTCGGCTGGCTCCCCTGTTGCTCGCCGACGGCCATGAGGTCGTCGGACTCGACACCGGCTACTACCGCGACGGCTGGCTCTACAGCCCGCCGCTCCAGCCCTATGTGGCGCCCCGGCAGCTCGTCATGGACCTGCGGAATGTGACGAGCGCGACGTTCGAGGGGTTCGACGCCGTCGTGCACCTCGCCGAGCTCTCGAACGATCCCTTGGGCGAGAACAAGCCCGAGGTCACCTACGAGATCAACCATCAGGGCTCGGTGCAACTTGCGGCGCTCGCCAAGAAGGCGGGGGTCAAGCGCTTCGTGTACGCCTCGTCCTGCAGCGTCTACGGCCTCGGCACCGGCGAATGGCTGAACGAGACCTCGCCGATCAACCCGCAGACCGCCTATGCCAAGTGCAAGGCGATGGTCGAACGGGACGTCACGCCGCTCGGCGACGACCGCTTCTGTGTCACGTTCCTGCGCAACGCTACCGCTTACGGCGCCTCGCCGCGCATGCGCTTCGACATCGTCATCAACGATCTGAGCGGGCTTGCCTGGACCACCAAGCGCATCGCCATGACGAGCGACGGCAGCCCGTGGCGCCCGGTGGTGCACATCGAGGATATCTGCCGTGCCATGCGGGCCGTGCTGAACGCACCCGCGAGCGCCGTGAATCGCGAAATTTTCAACGTCGGCTCGAATGCCGAGAACTACCGCGTGCGCGAGATTGCGGAGATCATTGCCTCCGTGTTCCCGGGCTGCGAGCTGACGGTGGGCAAGAGCGCCGGCGACAATCGCAGTTATCGCGTGTCGTTCGACAAGATCACGCAACGCCTGCCCGAATTCCGCTGCGAATGGACCGCACAGAAGGGCGCGCAGGAGCTGCGTGCACTGTTCGAGCGCATCGAGATGAGCCCGGACACGTTCCAGTACCGCGCGTTCACGCGCCTCAAGCAGCTGCGCTACTTGCAGCATACGCATCAGATCGACGATCGGTTCTACTGGCGGGGTTGATCAGATGAAATTCCGGCCGCTCGCGCTTGCGGGTGCCGCGCTCGTCGAGCTGCAGCGGCACGAGGACGAGCGCGGTTGGTTCGCGCGTCTTCATTGCGAGCGCGAGCAGGAAGCCGCCGGCATTCCGGGACGTTTCGTGCAGTCGAACCTGTCTTTCAATCGGCGCGCCGGAACAGTGCGGGGGCTGCATTTTCAGTGGCCGCCGTCGCGCGAGGGCAAGCTGGTCCGGTGCATCCGGGGCGGCATCTACGACGCGATCGTCGACCTACGTCCGGAATCGGACACCTTCACGCAGCACGTGGGCGTCGAGCTGCGGGTGGATTCTCCGCTCTCGCTGTACGTGCCGCCGGGATTCGCGCATGGGTTTCAGACCCTCGAAGACGACACTGAAGTGCTGTACCTGATGGGCGACTACTACGAGGCGGATTTGTCGACGGGCCTGCGCTACGACGAGCCCGCCTTTGGCATTCGCTGGCCTCTGCCGCCCACCAACATGAGCCTGCGCGACGCGGCGGCGCCGGCCTTCGATCGCGCGCAATACACGTCGGAGTACACCTCGCGCGCCGCGGCGGGGCGGGCAGGGCGGTCATGAGTCTCACCGCGCTCCACGGCGCCGGAGCCCAAGAGGTCGCGGGCGCGCGTGCGTACGAGCTGGCGAGTCGCATCTTTCCGATTTGCCGCAGCATCACCGGCGCGGGCGTGAAGAGCACGCTCGCGCTCATCGGCGAGCGCATTCCGCTGACCTTGCACGATGTGCCGAGCGGCACTCCGGCGTTCGACTGGGAAGTGCCCCTCGAGTGGAACATCCGCGACGCGTACATCAAGGACGCGAGCGGCCGGCGCGTCGTCGATTTTGGGCGCTCGAACCTGCACGTCGTGAGCTACTCGACGCCAATCCGCCAAACGCTGACCTTGGACGAGCTGCGGCCGCACCTTCACAGCCTGCCCGAGCATCCCGATTGGATTCCCTACCGCACGAGCTACTACCGGCAGAACTGGGGGTTCTGCCTCGCGCATCGTGAGCTGCAGGCTCTGCAGCCGGGCAGCTATGACGTGTGCATCGACAGCACCCTCGCGCCCGGCCATCTGACTTACGGCGAATGCTTCGTGCCGGGCGCGAGCGAGCGCGAGGTCGTAGTCTTCTCGCATATCTGCCATCCCTCGCTCGCCAACGACAATTGCAGCGGCATCTCGGTCGCGACCGAGCTGGCCGCGGCCATGCAGGGCACGCCGCGCCATTTCAGTTATCGATTCGTGTTCGCCCCCGGCACGATCGGCGCGATCACGTGGCTCGCACAGAACGAGGCGCACCTCGAGCGGATCGCGCACGGGCTCGTGATCGGTTTATTGGGCGATCCGGGTCCGCTTACGTACAAAAAGAGCGTCCGTGGGGATGCGCTGATCGATCGCGCCGGGGTGCACGTGCTCGGCACGCTCGGTCCCGGCCACCGTATCGAGGAATTCTCTCCCTACGGCTACGACGAGCGGCAGTTCAATTCGCCGGGCATCAATCTGCCCGTGGGGCGCCTCACGCGCTCGCCGAACGGCGCCTATCCCGAATATCACTCGTCGGCCGACGACCTCGACCTGATCCAGCCGCGCTATCTGGCCGAGTCGATCGGCGCCTGCGCGCGCATCCTCGACGTGCTGGACGGCGAGGGCGTTTATCGCAACTTGAGCCCGAAATGCGAGCCGCAGCTCGGCAAGCGCGGCCTGTACCGGGCGACCGGCGGCACCGGGCCGGGCGAATTCGAGCACGCGCTGTTCTGGGTTCTGAATCAGTCGGACGGGCGGCGATCGCTGCTCGACATCGCGGAACGGGCGAGAATACCGTTCGGCGTGATCCAATCGGCGGCCACGGCGCTCGTGGGCGCAGGACTATTGGCGCCGGAATAAGGGGAGAGCATGAAAGTCGTCCTGTTTTGCGGTGGATTGGGAACGCGGCTGCGCGAGCATTCCGACACCATTCCGAAGCCCCTCGTGACCGTCGGGTACCGCCCGATCATGTGGCACTTGATGCGCTACTACGCGCATTTCGGCCACAAGGATTTCATCCTGTGTCTCGGCTACCGCGGCGACATGATCCGCGAGTACTTCCTGAACTACAAAGAGCACATGTCGAACGACTTCACCATGAGTCGTGGCGGCGCCAAGATCGATCTGCATTCCTCGGACATTCAGGACTGGAACATCACGTTCGTCGACACCGGCATGCACTCCAACATCGGCCAGCGCCTGCTGCGCGTGCGCCAGTACTTGAAGGACGAGCCGGCGTTCCTCGCGAACTATGCGGACGGTCTCTCGGACCTGCCGCTCGATCAGCTGATCGCGGACTTCAACGAGAAGAATGTCGTGGCGAGCTTCGTCTCGGTGCTCTCGGCGCAGAGCTTCCACGCCGTGCACGCCGATCCGAGCGGCTACGTGACCGGCATGGGCACCATGCGACAGAACGAGCTGTACATCAACGGCGGCTTCTTCGTCATGCGGCAGTCCGTCTTCGACTACATCAATGAAGGCGAAGAGCTGGTCGAGCAGCCCTTTGCGCGTCTGTCCGAGAAGAAGCTGCTCGCGACCTATCGCTACGACGGCTTCTGGCAGGCAATGGACACTTTCAAAGACAAGATCGCGTTCGATCGGTTGGAGGCGCGGGGCAGCTGCCCGTGGCTCATATGGCAGCGATGAGCGACGACGCGCGGCCGAAGCCGCAGCGACAATTCGCGCGCAGTCGCGAGCACACGCGACGAGCGAACGAGGTGATCCCGGCCGGCGCGCACACGTACGCGAAGGCGGACGATCAGTTCGCCGCCGACACGCCCGTCATCCTCTCGCACGGCAAGGGCTGTTGCGTTTGGGACGTCGACGGCAACGAGTACATCGAGCTCGGCATGGGCTTGCGCACCGTGGGACTCGGGCATGCGTTCGAACCGGTGGTCGCGGCCGTGCGCGACGCGCTCGCGCTCGGCACGAATTTCTCGCGCCCGGCGGCCATCGAGCTGGAAGCCGCGCAAGAGCTGCAGAGCCTGATTCCGGCCGCGCAGATGGTGAAGTTCTGCAAGAACGGTTCGGACGCGCTCGATGGCGCGGTGAAGCTCGCGCGCGCCTTCACGGGTCGCGACATGATCGCGATTTGCGGCAACCATCCATTCTTCTCGGTCGGCGACTGGTTCATCGGCACGACCGGCATGCCCGGCGGCATTCCGGGCTGGATTCGCCAACAGACGGTGAAGTTCGATTTCAACGATCTCGCGAGCCTCGAACGACTGTTCGAGCAATACCCGAAGCAGATCTCGTGTGTGATTCTCGAAGGATGCCGCGTCGAGGAGCCCGCGCCGGGATTCTTGCCGGGACTCCACGGGATCTGTCGCAAGCACGGCGCCCTCTTCATCCTGGACGAGATGATCACGGGCTTCCGCTGGCACCGCTCGGGCGCCCAGCACGTGTACGGCGTGCGTCCGGACCTCATGACGTTCGGCAAGGCGATGGGCAACGGCTTCGCGGTCTCCGCGCTCTGCGGCCGTCGTGACGTGATGGAGGTGGGTGGCTTCACCAAGGATCGCGAGCGCGTCTTCCTGCTCTCGACGACGCACGGTGCGGAGATTCATTCGCTCGCCGCTGCGATGGCGGTGATGCGCTTCTACAAAGAGCACGACGTCACCGAGACGCTCTTCCGCCAAGGCCAGCGCCTGAAGGCGCGCATCGATGCCGGCACGGCGTCGCTGGGATTGTCGAAGCATTTCGAAATCGTGGGCCGGCCCTGCAGCATGGTCTACGTGGCGCGCGACGAGAAAGGCGCGCCGAGCAACGCCTATCGCACGCTCTTTCTGCAGGAGACCGTGCTACGCGGCCTCATCGCGCCCTCGTTCGTCGTGTCGTATTCGCACACCGACGCCGACATCGATCGCGCGGCCGACATTTGCATCGAAGCGCTCGGCGTGTACCGCGAGGCGCTGTCGCATGGTGTGCATCGTTATCTGCGCGGCCGCGTCGTCGAGCCGGTGATGCGCCCGTACGCCTGACGAAAAAGAAACTACTGCAAGTCAATCAGGACATCTCATGACCGCCGTCCACTACGACTCGCCGATGAGCGAAGACGCACGCCGCGAAGCGGTTTTCGCCGGCGACCTCTTCGTGTTCAGCCCGACGAAGAGCTCGCTCGCGTTGGTCGAGTTCGCGAAGCAGCTGGTAGCGGAGGCCTTCGCACCGCACGACCCGCAGTACGCGCAGTTCGAGCTGCCGGTCGAGCAGTTCGCCGCGATCTTGAGCAAGCTCAAGCCGGCGTTCATTCATCATCCACGCTGCAAGGAGTTGCTGCCGGCACTGCTCGGCGAGGTGGGATGCGATGTCGAGCGCTACTACTTCGACGTGCCGCGCATGCGCAGCGCTGCGAGCGGCGACTATCTCAGCACCGGGATCGCGTACGCATTCCATCCTCATCGCGATACGTGGTACTCGGCGCCGATGTGCCAGATCAACTGGTGGATGCCGATGTATCCGCTGTCGGCGGACAACTGCATGGCGTTCCATCCGCGCTACTTCACGGACCCGCTGCGCAACAGCTCGGAGCGGTACAACTATCAGGAGTGGAATCGCACCTCGCGCTACACCGCTGCTCAGCAGATCGGCAAGGACACGCGCGAGCAGCCGAAGGCCAGCGAGCCGGTTGCGCTCGATCCGCAGATTCGGCTCCTGCCGCCACCGGGCGGGCTGATCATCTTCTCGGCCGCGCAGCTGCACTCGACCGTGCCGAATACGTCGGGGCGCACGCGCTATAGCATCGATTTCCGTACCGTCCACGTCGACGACGCGCGCGCTCTGAAGGGCGCGGTGAACATCGACTCGTTCTGCACCGGCACGACGATGGGCGATTACCTGCGCGGCACCGATCTCACGCATCTGCCGGCGGACGCCACGGCGCCGTACGACGCAGGGCATCCGAAATATCCAGAACGCAGAATTGCATAATGACAACTAAAAAACGCCTCCTATGGGGAGGACTGGCGCTCGTTCTATTGGGAGTGGCCGGCGCTGCGCTGGTCATCTGGCGCGTGCCCGATTTGCGGTGGCGCGCCGAAGTCGTCGGCCTCGTCGCGACGGGGCGCGTGCAAGACCTCGGGTTCGTCGAGGCGCTGCACATGCTGAAGCCGGGCTCGGGCTATTGGCTCGAAGGGCTGGTCGAGACGCGCAATGCCTACATGACGATCAGCAATCCGTTCGTGTCTGCCGAGGACGTCGCGGCCGGCATGAAGCAGTTCCGTCAGGATTGCGCGGCGTGCCACGGCGCCGACGGCCACGGCCGTGAAGTCGCGCCGGCGTTGATCGGCCGCGCGCTCAAATACGGCGATAGCGACTGGGCGATGTTCAATACCGTTCGGCGCGGCATCGCCGGCACGTCGATGCCGCCGCACGATTGGGACGAAAAGCGCATCTGGAGCGTGATCGCGTATCTGCGCTCGATCGGCGATGCGCACAAGCAAGCCGCAGGCTCCAGCTCCGGATCGGGCGAAGGCGGCGAGGGTGGCGAACCGCAACGCGACGTGAACGTGAGCGTGCCGGGCAGCGAGATCGAGAACACGCCCTGGCCCGGCAAAGACTGGCTCGCGTACTCCGGTTCGTACTCGGGCACGCGGCACAGTCAGCTGACGCAGATCGATCACACGAACGTCGCGCGACTCGCACCGAAGTGGTTGCGCGTGTTCGACGGTCCGGGCGAGCGCGTCGAGGCCTCGCCGATCGTGCGCGACGGCATCATGTTTCTCACGCGCAATAGCGAAGTGCTCGCGCTGGATGCGCTGACGGGCACCACACTCTGGCGCTTCAATCGCTCGCCGAATCCACAGGCGCGGGGCTGCTGCGGCAACGTGAATCGCGGCGTCGCCATCCTCGACGACCGCCTGTTCGTGGGGACGACGGACGCGCACCTCATCGCGCTCGACGTCCGCAAAGGCAAGCCGATTTGGGACTCGACGGTCGTGGAGTTCGGCGCCGGGTACGCCATCACGGGCGCGCCGATCGCGTATCGCGATCTCGTCGTCATCGGCGTCAGCGGTGGTGACTATCCGACGACCGGCTTCGTCGCTGCATTCGATGTGAAGACCGGCAAGGAGCGTTGGCGCTTCAAGACGATCCCCGGCAAAGGCGAGCCCGGCAACGAAACGTGGGCGGGCGAATCGTGGAAGCAGGGCGGCGGCGCCACCTGGCTCACGGGCTCGTACGATCCGCAGCTCGATATTCTCTATTGGGGCGTCGGCAATGCGGCGCCGGCGTTCAACGCGACCGGCCGTGCGGGCGACAACCTCTTCACCAACTCCGTCCTCGCCTTGCGTGGCACGACGGGCCAGAAGCTCTGGCACTTCCAGTTCACGCCGAACGACGATCACGACTGGGACTCCGTGCAGATTCCCGTGATCGCGGACCGGCCGGGCAGCAGCAAGGCGCCGAAGCAGCTCTTGTGGGCGAACCGCAATGGCTTCTTCTATGCGCTCAATCGCGAGACGGGCGAGTTCCTCGCCGGCGCGCCGTTCGTGCACCAAACGTGGGCCGAGGGGCTCGATCCGAAGGGCCGACCCATCGTGAAGCCCGCCGCGCGTTCGACGCCGAAGGGCACGCTCGTCTATCCGAGCGTCACCGGCGGCACGAACTGGTGGTCGCCGAGCTACGACCCGAAGCTCGATCTGATGCTCGTGCCGTCGCTCGAGTACGGCGGCATGTTCTTCAGCGAGGAGGGTTGGGAGCCGAAGCCGGGCCAGCTCTATCTCGCCGGCGCGACCGGCGGTGCGCCGAACACGCCGCACTACACGGGGGTCATCGCGATCAAGCCCGACACGGGCGAGATCGCGTGGAAGGCGCGCCGTCCGCCCAGCATGAACGATGACCTGCACCTCGCCGGTCTCGTCAGCACGGCGGGCGGCGTCACGTTCGCCTCCGACGATCAGCTCTTCTATGCGCTCGATTCGAGCAACGGCAACATGCTGTGGTCGTTCCCGACCGGCTCGCGTATTTCGGCTTCGCCGATCACCTTCGAGGCCGGCGGCAAGCAGTACGTGTTCGTCGCCGCCACCAAGACCCTGATCGCCTTTGCTCTCGTCGGAGACTGACGATGTGGACCCTACCCAAGTTGCGCACCGGCGATCGCGTGCGCGTTCGCAGTAAAGAAGAGATTCTCGCGACCCTCGATGCCGACGGCTGCATCGACGGCATGCCGTTCATGCCGGAGATGCTGCAGTTCTGCGGTCAGGAGTTTCCGGTGAGCTCCGTGGCTCACAAGACGTGCGACACCGCCAATCGCACGGGCGGGCGCAAGCTCGATCGCACCGTCCATCTTGGCGACACCCGCTGCAATGGGCGTGCGCATGGCGGCTGTGACGCGGACTGCCTGCTCTTTTGGAAAGAGGCGTGGCTCGAACCGATCGAGCCCGGCGCGAAGAGTGCGGCGCCGGCCGGGAAGGTGTCCGAAGCGCGCTTGCAGGAACAGACGCGCGCTTCCGCGCCGAACGAGGTTCCGATTCGCTATCGCTGCCAGGCCACGCAGCTCTACGACGCGAGCCGGCCGCTGGCGTGGTGGAACATCCATCAATTCTGGCTCGACGTGCGCACGGGCAATGTGCGCGCGGGTGAGCTGTTTCGCGTAGTTTGGCTCGCAATGATCTATCAGCTGCGCCGCCTCCCGATCGGCTTTCGGGTCTGGGACGGCCTGTACAGCTGGATGCATCGCAAGCTCACCGGTCGCGCATCCCCGCACATCCTGGGCACGCTGCCGAAGGGGCAGCCGACGCCGGCGGTGAAGCTCGATTTGCAGCCGGGTGAGCGAGTGCGCGTGAAGAGCGCAGATGAGATCGCCGTGACGCTCAATCAGAGCAATCAGAACCGCGGTATTTGGGTGGGGCCGGAGCAGATTCCCTACTGCGGCGGGGAGTTCACGGTGCGCCGGCGGGTGAATCAGATCATCAACGAGCGGACCGGCGAGATGATGCCGATGAAGACTGCGTGCATCACGCTGCAGAACGCGCTGTGCAAGGGCCACTACAGCAGTGGGCGCATCTTCTGCCCGCGGTTGATCACGCCGTACTTTCGCGAGTTGTGGCTGGAGCGCGCCGATGCGCCCGCGGCGAGCAAAGACCGGTCGAACGCGGCATAGGCGTTTAGCTCGGGCTGAGTCTCGCGACGAACCGTCGCCACAGCATCGGCGCCCGCGCCAGTAGGAACGACTCCGCGCCGTCCTCCGGACGCCCGGACAGAAACCACAGCAGCGTCACCGTGCCCGTGTAGACGGGCACACCGATCGCCACACACGCCAGCAGCGAGCCGGCCGCCCGCGCTGCCGGAAGTGCGACGTTCGGCAACTCGGGTCCGAGCCAACGCACGCCGAGATACATCACCGTCGCCCCGACGAGCGGCCGCCAGAGGTGCGTGACCAGCTCGCGACGGCGAATGCCGAGATAGTGCGTCACGAACAGGAAGTTCACGGGCAACAGGACCGTCGCAGTGATCACGTATGCCCACGCCGCGCCCTGAATGCCGTACGCCCACGTGAGTCCGATCAGCAGCGGCAACAACACCGCGACGTGAATCGCGTTCACGCGCACGAAAATCTGCGGCTTGCCGATCGCGAGAAACGCCGAGTACGCATTGCTCTGGAGCACCTGCGTGATGCCGAAGAACGCGAGCAGCTTGATGAGGATCGCCGCATCGACCCACTTCGGCCCGAGAATCAGCAGCACGAGGAACGGCGCGCACGCCGCGAATCCCGCCACGACCGGCACGGCAATGAGCGAAATCATCGACATCACCGACAGATACTCGCGCCGCAAGGCCGGCAGGTCGTGCGCGAGCTTCACGTACGCCGGCAGGATCGCGCGATTGATCGGCGCGACCAGCTCCGTGCCCGGCATGCTGGAAATCTCGGCGGAAACGCTGAAGATGCCGAGCGGATGCGAGCCCGCGAAGCGCCCGATGATGAAGTCCGACGAGCGCTCCTTCATGAACGCGAGACCGTTCTGGAGCATCAGCCACTTCGAGAAGTGCATTAGATCGCCGGCCTTGGCGAGCGAGAAGCGTGGCCGGAACGACTGCAGGAGGTAGCTGAGCATCATGCCGCCGACGCGCCCTGCGACGGTGCCGATGACGAGCGCCCAGTAGTTCCGCCACAGGAAGGCGAGCGGCACGGTGACGCCGAACGCGAGCACCTTCTTGCCGAGCAGATAGCGGAACTCGCGGTCGAACCGCATTTCCTTGCGGAAGTTGACCACGCCGACGTTCTCGAAGCCTTGGGCGCACGCGGCGAGGCCGAGCACACAGATGACCGGCGCGACGCGCGGCTCGTGATAGAAGTACGCTGCGGGCAGCGCGAGCAGCAGCATCAGGGCCCCGATCGAGGAACCGGCCAGGACGTTCAGCGTCCAGGCGGTGTTGAAGTGCTCAGGGGTCGAATCGGCGCGCTGGATGAGCGCGGTATCGAGGCCGAAGGCGCTGAACAGCTCGAGCAGCGCGATCAGCGAGGTGGCCATGGCGACCAGGCCGAAGTCCGCCGGCACCAGCAGGCGCGCGAGGATGAGCGTGCTGATGAGCCCGAGGCTCCGATCCATCATCTTGAAGAGCACCATCCATACGGCGCCCTTCGCCATGCTGCGGCGAATGCTGTTCATCGGTCGGCAGGGCGCCGGAACTCAGAACTGCCAGTACAAGAACTCACTCGGGCCTCCCAGCCGCAGGATTGCGGCGAACGCTACGATAGCGACGGCGAGCGCCCATTTGAGGGAGGGAGTCCACGAAAGACGCGTCTGCCCCCCTGTTTTCAGCCCGAGCGCCGGCTCGTAGCGCGCGAGGATCTGCCCGGTATTCGGTGCGAGCAGCGCGATCCCCAGCAGCGCGAGAAGGTAAGCCGTCAGGCCGATGAAATCCACGGCGCCCCACCAGGTCTCGGGGCCGCCTCCGGTCGCTTCGAGCAGCCCGCGCAGGGGCCCGACGTGGTCGTAAATGGAAACGGGGAAGCCGATGCCGTTGGCCCCGAGCATGCCGGCGAAAATTCCGCCTGCGCCCTGCATCGTCGGTGCGCGGAACAAGACCATCGCGACGACGACGGCGGTGAACGTGAGCAGGAAGCTGCCGGCCCGCGCGGCGCGACTCGGCGCGACCTTCGCACGGCCGAGCTTCATCTTCACCAGTCGCCAGCCGTGATTGATCGTCAGCATGAGCCCGTGCAGTAGACCCCACACGACAAAGGTGTAGCCCGCGCCGTGCCACAGACCCGAGGCGGCCATCGTCACGATCGTCGGAAACGCGAGCAGCGTCACGAACGCGCTGAACGTAGCGTTACGGCCGCCGAGCGCGGGTAGCCCCCGGCTCAAGCGCCGCCGCGTGAGCCACAAGGACATCGGGTTGTAGATGTACGCGGTGAGGAAGCGCGTGAGGGTCATGTGCCAGCGTAGCCAATAATCGATGATGCTCCTCGCCCGCAGGGGCGAATCGAAGTTGGCCGGCAAGCGCACGCCGAACAGGCGGCCGATGCCGATGGCCATGTCGGAGTACCCCGAGAAGTCGAAGTAGATCTGCAGCGTGAAGCCGAGCGCGGCCATTATGGCCGGCACGAGCGAAACGGGATCGCCGTGCGCCGCGCGCTCGTAGATCGGCGTGACGTACGGCGCGATGCCGTCGGCAAGGAACGCCTTCTTGAACAGGCCGAAGCAGAAGAGGGTGAGCCCGACTGCGAAGCTCGTGGGATCGAAGCGGCAGGTCGCGCTCTGGAACTGCGGCATCATCTCGCGGTAGTGCACGATCGGCCCGGCGATCAGCTGCGGGAAGAACAACACGAACAGCGCGTAGTCCTTGAAAGTGAACGACTGCACGCGCTTGCCATGGACGTCGATCAGGAACGCGATCTTTTGGAAGGTGATGAACGAGATGCCGAGCGGCAGGATCACCTGATTGAACACGAAGCTCGTGCCGAACGCGTCGTTGGTCGCGCCGACCAGGAAGTTTGTGTACTTGAAGTAGCCGAGGAAGGCGATGTTGAACAGGATGCCGGCGATCAGCGTCACGCGGGCAGCGCGCGCATGCATGTCGTCGGCGACCAGCTTTACGAGCCTGCGCGCGAGCACGTAGTTGATGATGATCGACGGCAGGATGATCGCGACGTTCAGCGGTCGCCACCATGCATAGAAAACGAGCGATGCGAAGATCACCCAGTTGAGTGCGGCCGTGCGCGAGATGCGGCCGAAGACGTAGAACAGCCCGACGACGAGCGGCAGGAAGCCGAGAATGAATTCGTAGGAATTGAAGAGCATCGCGCGACCTCAAGCTCCGCGTGCGGCGAGCAACGCCTGGGTCCGTCGCGCGATCTCGCCCACCGTCTGGAACGACTCGACTTCCGCCACCCCGAATTTCACGCGGTACTGCATCTCGACGGCGACGATGAAGTTGACGTAGTTGAAGGAGTCCCAGCCCGGCACGTCCGGCCGCATCGTCGCATCGGTGAGGACGATCGAGTCGTCGCCGAGCAGGCTGCGCAGAATATCGGTGAAGGATTGGAGCAGTTGTTCTACTGTCATTGGGCTTTCGCTCCGCGAGCAATGTGCGTGGCGCTGGGCGCGTAGTCCGAGAGCGTCAGCGACCAACGCGATGCGCCGTCCGGTTCCGTCGGCGCCGCCGCCGCGCGAAATCCGAGCTTTGGGTAGAGATCGCGCACGACGCCGTTCTTGGCTGTCGGCGCGTACGTGGCGATCAGCTCGCGCGCGCCGGCGCGCCGCGCGCTCTCGACCGCGATGTTCATCGCTTCGTGCTCGAGTTGCCGGCCGAACACGCGGCAGCTCATCACCCACGTATCGATCTCGAGAACGCCGTCGGACTGCGGGACGAGCAGCATCACGCTGACGAGCCCGTTGTCGCCGAATCGGTCGCGCAGGCGGAACTGCAAGGTGAGCGAGCCCGGTGCGGTCCGTCGCGTCTCGAGCTGCTCCTGCGAGTAGCGCTTCGTCGTGGGATTGAACTGATTCGTCTTGTTGATGAGCTGCGCGACGCGCGTCATATCGGCGGCCGCGAAGGGCCCGTATTCGAGCGACATCTGCAGGCCGGCGAGAAACTCGTCGAGGTTCTGCGAGGCGCCGCGCAAGGCGTCGCGCTCGGCATTCTGTGCGTACTGCAGAGCGCGGTGCGTGTCGTCCGCAGTGAACGTCGTCGCTTCGAAGTATCCGGCCTCGGCGAGACGGCGCACGTAACCGGATACGTCGGCGGGTAACTCGGGCACGGCAACGGCGGGGAGCGCTTCACGCACCCGTGCGCGCTCGGCGGGGTTGTCGTCGAGGAACACGAGACTGTCCAGGCCGATGTTCAACTGCTCGGCGATCGTGACGAGGTTGCGGGCCTTGTCATCCCAGTTCGCAACGAAGGCCGCGATGTCCGCGCGCTTCAGCAGCATCTCGGGATGCACGCGGAAGGCCTCTTCCGCGATCGTCGGGTCGTTCTTCGAGCAGACGGCGAGGATCACGCCGCGCTCCTGCAACTGCTTGGCGTAACGCTGCACGCCGAGATGGGCTTCGCCCGCGGCGCTGCCCTGGCCGAGGACGATGCCTTGCAGGCCGTCGTCGCCGAGCACTCCGCCCCACAACGTGTTGTCGAGATCGAGCACGAGACACTTCTTCGACATGCCGCGCTGAGCGCACACGATGCGCGCGACGTAGTCGCCGTAGAGCGGCGCGACCTGCGGCGCGATCTCCTGCTTCGCTTGGAGCATGCGCGCGGCATCGAACCATTGGTCGATGCCGTCGCGACTGCTCGCGCGCGCAACGTCGAGGAGCGCTACGCGGTCGGCGCGCGCCGCATGGGTGAGCAAGTCGTTGAGCCGCTCCGTGACCCGCCACGGGGAGGCGGGGAGCAGTCGATCGAAGTTACCGAACAGCGGCTCTTCCAGATTCAGGAAGGTTTGCTGAATGACGGACGCATCGTAGGTATCGCGCGCGCGCCGCCACAGACCCTGCAGCTCCTCGATGACCGCGGCCAGTCGATGATCGACTTCTTCGGCTGAGATCAGCGACTGCATCTCCGGAACTGCGTGCGCGGCTGCGATCGAGAGCACGACCGTCTGCGGCTTGAACGCGCGCAGCGGTGATGCCGGATCGAGAATCTCCTGTCGATACTGCCCGTACGCCCCGCAGTGAAGGTCGAGCCACAACTCGCGGCGTAATGCGGCCACTCGAATGCCCGGCACGAGATGATCCAGTGTGGCCGAGCCGACCAGCGCGAGCCGATGACGCGGCATCGTGCTCGCGATCTGCGCGGCAGCGTGATCCATCGCGCGGTTGAGTTGCAGCGTCTGCAGAAAGTCGAGGCGCGTGCGGGCGAGCGCGATCAGCTGGCGCCCGCGATCGGCGGCGCTCGTCGCGGCGCCGGCTGCGCGCAAACGTCCGGCGAAATCTTCAGGAGGCACTAACCAGTCGAGCATCGTCGAGCCTTGCTACTGGGCGCTCAGTGTGCCGCCGCCGCCGTGCGCGTCGGGTTCGAGCTGTTCAGACAGGCGCGAATCTTGGGTCCCGCCGCCTCGAAAAAGGCCGCCGACCAACGCTCGGCGCTGCGGTGATCGAGATGCGAGCCGTCGAACGTCAGCAAATCGTCGGATCGTGGCGCGATCAGCTGGACGTTCAGCGCCTTGGCGATCGCCGAGGAGGCCGCATAGGGTGTGTCGACCGTCGGCACGAGCGTGAAGATCACGCAGTCGGGAGCGACGCCGAGCGCGGCAATGAACTTGCGCCCCGAGCGCGTCTCGCCGGCGACTTCATCCGCATCGATATTCGGATCGTCGGAAGTCGCCTCGTTCGCCGAGATGCGACCGAACGATTGCCACATGCCGGTGCGCCGATCCTTGAAGATGACGTACGAGTTGCCGCACACGGCTTCGACCGTTCCGCACACCGCGCGATGCAGCCATTGCCAGAATTGTTTGCCGCGATAGTGGGATTGCGCGTTCGGATCGCTCATCACCGTCTGCGCCGGGACGCTCGCGTTCTCCTGAAAGAACGTATCGAGATTGATCACGTAGACGCGCGCTCGAGGGTGGATCTTCCGAATCAGCGCGCGCTGGAACAGCACGCGCGGGTGATACGCGAAGCCGAGCAGGAAGTAGGGCGAGCCGTTCTGATCGAGCCACGCGCGCGCGGCGTCCGTCGAGAAGGCGTACTGCATACGGCTGTTGCCGACGAAGAGCACGTCGGCCTTCGCCGCGGACTGCGTGGCCTGCGGCTCGAGGTCGAACCAGAACGCGCCGTGATCGAAATCGCCGTAGCCGTCGGTCTGACAATACGAAAGGTAATACTGGCCGCTGTATCCCGTGGCTCGGCAGCCGAAGATGCTGTCGTCGCGCAGGTGATAGTAGGCGGCTGCCAAGATCGCCAGCAGCAAGATGAGGCTGTACAGCGCCATGCGGCGTGCTGAAGCGGCGGGCGACGAATTCGGCGCGGCGGCCCCGGGGCCGGCGTGCGGGTCAGTCATGTTCTGTTCTCGTTATTGGGGCTGCGGGACAGCCCCGCCTATTCTCTCATTTTCCTGTCGTCACGAAGCAGGCGCTTCCTGCGTAGCCGGCGGTAACGTCAGCCCGATCACGACTTGGCCGGCCACGATCACGACGAACTGCTCCTCGCCGCTGCGATATGTCGCAGGCGAGTTGCGAATCTCCGCACCGGCCTGGAACGACCACACCTCGGTGCCGCTATCGACATCGAGCGCGATGAATTTCGACAAGTCGCTCGTGAAGACGAGGCCGCCCGCCGTGCTGAGCAGCCCGCCCACGTACCCCGCGGCGCTCCGCTGCGAAAATCGGTGCTCCCAGCGCAGCGCGCCCGTGAGCGGCTCCAGGGCCCGCACGGCCGTGAAATGGCTGAGCGTGGCGACGCCGGAGGAGCCGCCGAGCAGCTGCTGGCCCTCGCGGCGTTCGTTCTGCCTCGTCTTGAAGAAGACACCGGGACGCTCGAGCGCCGGCACCACCATGAGCTGAGCTCGAGGGCTGTAGGTAGGCGGCCACCAGTTCGTGCCGCCGCTCGCGCCGGGATAGACGAGCGAGCCGCGCTCCGAGCCGGCCACCTCGGGGCGCTTCACGGGCCGTCCGTCCGGCATGATCCGCGCGGCCCAGTTCTGCTTGACGAACGGGCTCGCGTGCAGGAAGCGGCCGGTCTCGCGATCCAGCGCGTAAAAGAAGCCGTTGCGGTTCGCATTGAGCAGGAGCTTGCGGACCCTGCCATTCTCGGTGACGTCCGCGAGCATGGGCGTCTGCACGGCGTCCCAGTCGTGATCGTCACCGGGCGTGTATTGGAAATACCAGGCCAAGCGGCCGGTGTCGGGGTGCAGGGCGAGCACCGAGTTCGAGTAGAGATTGTCGCCGGCGCGCTCCGATGCATCGAAATCGGGCGCCGGATTCGCCGTGCCCCAGTAGATGAGGTCGAGATCGGGGTCGTACGTGCCGGTCATCCACGTGGCAGCGCCGCCGGTGCGCCACGAGTCGCCGGCCCACGTCTCGTTGCCTTTCTCTCCGGGTCGCGGAATGGTGTAGAAGCGCCAGAGGACTTTGCCCGTGTCGGCGTCGAGCGCAGTCACGAAGCCGGGCGCGCCGAACTCCGAGCCGGCGACGCCCGTGACGATCATGTTCTTGATCGCGAGCGGCGCGCCCGTGCTGCTGTAGCCCTCTTTGTAGTCGGCGATCATGCTGTCCCAAAGGACTTTGCCGTTGCGGCTGTCGAGGGCGAACAGGCGTGCGTCGAGCGTCGCGACGTAGACCGTGCCCCCGAGGAGCGCGACGCCACGGTTCGCGCTCACGCAGCACAACTGCAGCGAACGGGGCAGCGGATGCGTGAATCGCCACAGCAACTCGCCCGTGCGCGCGTCGAGCGCGAAGACGCCGCCTTCTTCATCCGTCAGGAACATGCGGTTGCCGGACACGAGCGGTGTGGCCTCGATGCGGCCCGCGCCGGGGGGTAGCGGCTTGATCCACCGTGCCTGCAATTGGTGCACGTTTCCGCGGTTGATGTCGGCGAGTTGCGAGAAGCGGTTGCCGTTGTAGCTGCCGTGATAGGTGAGCCACTCGTCGCCGGCAGCTCGAGCGGCGCGTAGCGTTTGCGGGCTCACGTCGAGCGCGGGGAAGGCTTTGGCCTGCGCCGAGAGCTCGCCCGAGCCGCTGTGCTCGGTGACTTGCTGCTGGATATAGGCTACGAGCTTCCAGAGATCGCCGTCCGTCATCTCCGCATGGGCCGGCATTGCGCTCGAGGGCACGCCGTCACGGATCGTCTTGAAGAGCGCCCAGTCGCTCGAGCCATGCGCGAGATCGCGCCCGATCAACGCCGGCCCGGCGCCGCCGCTGCCCTCCGCACCATGGCAGCGCTCGCACTCATATTTGAAAAGAATGCGGCCGGTTCTCACGTCTTGCGCCGAGGTGCGTGGGTTGCGGATCACCGCGTAGGGATTGGGCGATTCCAGGAGCGGCTGCAGCCATACATCTGCGCCCGGACGCACCATGTGCACCAGGTCCGTCCACGCGAGCTCGGGCAGCTCGCCTGTGGTTTTGAGGGCAATGACGCCGAGCCGCCAGCTCACGCGTGAGGCGATGAATCCGATCGCCAACACGGCTGCGACAACCAGGGCGATCTTGCGCCACTTGCGAAACGCGGCAATTTCAGTCATGTGCCAGTCAAGGCGCTCATCGGACTCGATGCACCCATACGCGGAATGAGACGCCAAAATGGCTTGTTTTCGGACCGCCCCGTCCGGCTATTTTGATCGACTTCCATGCTTGGCGGCAGAGCGTCGTCACATAAAATTTACATATTGTGCTGTCGGTCGCATGCGTTTTTCGGCGCAAATGAGCTAAGGTGCCTGAAAACCGCCGCGGCCCGCCGGTCGTCGGCGCAGAAGATAGGCCCGTCATATGACGATGGATCGAAGCTCCGCCGGACGATTCCGCGAGTTGGACGTACTCCGCGGAGTCGCGGCGCTGGCCGTCGTGCTGTTTCACTACACCCGCCACGGCACCCGCTACTTCCAGGACTACCCGATCGATGTGTGGCTCGGGAAATATGGTGTGCACCTGTTCTTCGTGATCTCGGGCTTCGTGATCTTCTACACCCTCGAGAAGAGCCGCACCGTCGTCGATTTCTGGTTCTCGCGCTTCAGCCGTTTGTACCCGACCTACTGGGCCATGCTCGCGATTTTCGCGATGTGGTTCGCGATCGCGCAGGGGCCGGCGTTCTGGTGGAAGGGCTTCCTCGTCAACGCCACGATGCTGCAGAAGTTCGTCGGCTTCCCCGACATCGACGATCTCTACTGGACGCTCGGCATCGAGCTCGCGTTCTATGGGCTCATGACCGTGGTGTTCGCGCTCGGACAAATGCGCCACATCGTGATCATCGCGAGCGTGTGGCTCGTCGCCTCCGGCATCTGGGGCTTCGTACACGACTACACGGGGCCGGACGAGCGCTCGATCGCAACGACGTGGCTGATTCTCGCGTACACGCCGTACTTCATGGCCGGGATCATGTTCTATCTGATCCACTCGCGCGGTTTGCGAACGGTGTACGCCGCGGTCATCGCGCTCGCGCTGCTCGTCGCCTTCGTCATTCACGGCATGACGGTCGGGTGGATCACGCTCGGCATCTTCACGCTCGTCGCGGCGGCGGTGCTCGGTTGGCTGCGAGTCTTCGTCAATCCGGTGACGTTGTGGCTCGGCGCGATCTCGTACTCGCTGTATCTCGTGCATCGCCTCCCCGGCTATGCGTTGCTCGACTGGATGAACGAGCGGCACCTCTCGCACTGGACGGCGTTGGCGATCGCCGTGGCCGCCGCATTGCTTGCCGGCACCGCGCTGTCGCTATTGGTCGAGCGGCCGGCGATGCATGCATTGCGCGGCTGGTATCGCAGCCGTAACAATGTGAATCAAGTTGTTACCAACTTGAGCAGAACCTGATCTGAAGCTAGGCTATCCGCTCGGCGAACCTGTCTCGACATAAGCCCAACTCGATCGCTGGACCTGCGGCGCAGTTAACGGTAGACCTGTATAAGGTTCGAGATAGTCCCGCCCCCGTCGAGAAGAATACCAAGGGATTTGCATGCGAAGACTCGGATGGCTCGTTGCGAGCATGTGCCTGCTCGTGCTCGTGGCAGTCGTTGCCGTGCCCCAGCTCCGCTGGCGGGCGCAGATCATCGCGTTGAATACGACGGGCGGCATTCCTCATATCGAATGGGAAGAGTTGCTGCCGCTGCTGTCGCCGAAGGCGTCGAGCAGCCTTGCGCCGCTGCTCGACACGCGTAACCCGTACGCAGTCATTCGCAATCCGCTCACGTCCGCGGATGATACGACCGCCGGCGGTCAGGTCTTCAGCGCGCAGTGCGCGTCGTGTCACGGGCCGGATGCTTCGGGGGGTACGGTCGCTCCGGCCCTCGTCGGCCCCTTGCTCGCGCACGGCTCCACCGATTGGGCGCTCTATCGCACGATTCGCGATGGCATTCCGCGCACGGGCATGCCCGCGCATCGCCTGCTCGCTCCTCGGCAGGTGTGGCAGCTCGTCGCGTTCGTGCGTTCGCTCGACGGCGGCGCGGACGGAACGGCGCGGCCGACGACCGAGCAGACGGTGAACGCGCAAATCGACGTGAGCTTCGATGAGCTCAAAGCCGTGAGCTATCCGGGGCGCGACTGGCTCATGTACTCCGGCTCGTATTCGGGACAGCGGCACAGCGCGCTCACCCGCATCGACATGGGGAACGTCCATCAGCTCGCGTTGCGCTGGGCGCAGCAGCTCGAAGGCGACCTCGACATGGTCCAGTGCTCGCCGCTCGTGCGCGACGGCGTCATGTTCTTCACGTTGCCGCCGGGTCGTGTCATGGCGCTCGACGCCCGCACGGGGCGCAGTATCTGGACCTACGATGCGCCACCCGCGCCGCCACGGCAGCAATACCTCGGCACGTCGGTGAATCGCGGCGTCGCGATTCTCGGCGATCGCCTGTTTCTCGGCACGTGGGACGCGCGCCTCATCGCGCTCTCGGCGCGCACGGGCAAGCAGCTCTGGGAGACGCGCGTCGAGGAGAAAGATTGGCACTGGATCAGCTCTGCGCCGCTCGCCGTGCACGACCTCGTGATCATCGGCACGGGCTTCAAGCAAGGTCGCGGAGCGCTGCACGCGTACGACGCGGCCACGGGCAAGCCGCGTTGGACGTTCGACGCCGTCGCGCAGCCGGGTCAGGCGAACCACGAGAGCTGGCCCGGCGATTCGTGGCAGCAGGGCGGGGCGGCGACGTGGATGACCGGGACGTACGATCCGGAGACGGATCGCCTTTTCTGGGGCATCGGCAACCCGAAGCCGGATTACGACGCCTCGGCGCGCAAAGGGGACAACCTCTACACGAACTCCGTGGTCGCGCTCGAAGCCGCGACCGGCAAGCTCGTGTGGCACTTTCAGTTCACGCCGGGCGACGATCACGACTGGGATTCGAACCAAGTGCCGATCCTCGCGGACCTGCCCGGTCCCTCCGGTCCGCGCAAGCTGCTGATGCTCGCCAATCGGAACGGGTTCTATTACGTGCTGGATCGAACGAACGGGCACTTTCTGAAAGCCGCGCCCTTCGCGCGCCAGACGTGGACCGCGGGCATCGATGCGAGCGGCCGTCCGATCCCGCTGCCGGCATCCGACGCCGACGTGAGGGGGCGGATGATCTATCCGAGCAATCTCGGCGCGACGAATTGGTGGCCGCCGACGTTCGATCCGCAGTTGAAGCTCGTGTTCATCCCGGTGTTCGAGCACGGCATGGTGTTCTTCCAATCCGGCAACAGCTCCCCGACCGATAGCACGCGACCTTTCTATTCGGCGGTACGCGCGCTCGATCCGGAGACCGGCGCACTCGTTTGGGAGCACAAGCAGAACCCGCGCACCGGCATTCGCGCGGTCGGTGGCCTGCTTTCGACCCAGAGCGGCCTCTTGTTCGGCGGCGACGCGAATCTGTTCTTCGCGTTGGCGGCGCGCACGGGCGAGAGGTTGTGGGCGGTGGATACCGGCGGGCACATCGCTGCGGCGCCGGTCTCGTACGAGGCGGGCGGCGAGCAGTTCGTCGACGGCACGACCCAGGCCGGCCGGGTCGTCGAGCTGGCGGGCGATGGCACGCAGAGCGGTAGACATGTCCCTTGACGGTATCGTTGAAGATTCGAGTGAAACTTCCGCGAGATCTGCCTGCGGGCCGTCCGCCGAAGCCTCAATCGGAGGTGCGTTGCGACCCATTGACC
>Ga0081455_10000368_pt1 | contig 59452 bp, 53 predicted proteins | sample TabmetS3T2R1_FD_70207 | JGI IMG/M metagenome (GOLD analysis project Ga0081455, IMG submission 70207) | Tabebuia heterophylla rhizosphere microbial communities from the University of Puerto Rico - S3T2R1 | ecosystem: Host-associated > Plants > Roots > Rhizosphere ...
ACTACATTCATGGCTCCAGCAACCCTGTCCGCAGTTTCGCTGTCTCACCACAAGGGTGCGCCGCAGGGGGAATTTCCGCACTTCCCGCATTTTCCGCTAACGATTTTTTTGGCTCTTTGACGGTGACCTCGATCTGGTCCTGGACCTCCCCACATGGACCAGGAAGCTACCGTGTACTTAAGTGTATGTCAAGCAAATATGTTAGTGATATTGGGCCAGCCTGAATAATCAAGCACCGTCGCCGGGGTAGGTTTTCACCTGGACGAAGCCATCTCCTACCCCGTCATCGCGCGCGCTTTGCGCTGGGCCGGCGGCAGGGCCTCGCGGCCGATGATGCCGTCGCGTTCGAGGCGCTCCAGCTCCGGTCTCGGCAAACCCAGCAGCTTGCTCAGCACCTCCTCGTTGTGCTGGCCAAGGGTGGCGGCGGGGGTGTGGATGGCGACGGGCCCGCCACCCTCGCGATAAGGCGGAGATGGCTGAGGATGGCGGCCGACATGGGCCCGCTCGATCCATTGCCAGAAGCCGCGGGCCTTGAGGTGAGGGTCGACCAGAAGATCCATCGGATGGCGCACGGCGCCGGCCGCGATGCCGGCGCGTTGCAGCGTTTCCATCGCCTCGTCGGGTGAACGCGCGGCCGTCCAGGCGGCGATTGCGGCTTCGATGCGATCCTCGTGCGCACGGCGTGCCGCTGCGCTGGCGAGCGTCGGCTCCTCGAGGCCGATCAGGCGGGCCAGAGCGGTCCACATCGCATCGTCGGTGACCGCGATCGATACCCATCTGTCCGTGCCGGCACAAGGAAAGACGCCGTGCGGCACGAACAGGGGATGACGATTGCCGGCGCGCGGCGAGATGCTGCCGCTGGCCGACTGCTCGATGGCCCAGGCGGCGGCGAAAGGCAGCATGCATTGGACCTGGGAGAGGTCGATGAACTGGCCCTCGCCGGTCCGCTGGCGATGCAGCAGCGCCACCAGCATGGCCGAGCAGGCATTGAGGCCGCCCACGGCGTCGCCATAGGCGAGGTGATTCATCATTGGCGGATCGTCGGCGCGGCCGGCCACGCTGGGCAGGCCGGAGCCCTGCTCCAGGGTCGAGCCGTAAGCGCGCGTCTCACGCCACGGGCCGGTGGCGCCGAAAGCCGCCATGGACACCATCACCACGGAGGGGTTCACCTTGACGAGCTCGGCATGGTCGAGGCCGAACTTGCGCAGCACCTCGGCGGAATAGTTCTCGATCACGGCATCGGCGTTCTTGATGAGGGCCTTGACCAGCGCCACGCCCTCGGGCTGGGTGAGATCGAGCGTGATGGCGCGCTTGCCGCGATTCATGATGTTGAACCGCGCCGACTTCTCGTACAGCCGCTCGGTCACGGTCTCGTCCCGATTGTCGACGCCGCGCCACCAGTCGGGATAGCCGCAGGCCTCGACCTTGATGACGTCGGCGCCGAGATCGGCGAGGTTGCGCGTGCAGACCGGTCCCGCCCAGCCCATCGACAGATCGATGATGCGCAGCCCGCTTAGCGGCTTCCTGTCATCCTGAGCGCAGCGAAGGATCTCATGGAAGCGGCGATGAGATCCTTCGCTGCGCTCAGGATGGCAAGAGTAGTTGTGCTCGCCGATCTCCGGTACCTTGCCGCCGAAATGGGGCGGCGTGCGCGTCAGGTGGAAGGGCGAGCCCGGCGCCTCGACGATGCGACCTCCCATCTCGATCGGCACGATCGCCTTGCGCTCGCGGAACACCGGCCAGCCCAGCACCTGCTGCATGTCGGGCACGACCGCGAAGGGCAGGCGGCGTTCCAGGGCTTCGGCGAACCATTCCTCGGCTGTGCGATCGAGGAAGCGTGGCACGAAGCGCGCCTCGAGCGCGTCGGCGGAGGCCAGCCGCTCCGGCCCCATGACCATCTGGGGATGGCGTCCGAGATCGGGCATCCCCAGAAGATCGCAGAACGACTTCCACTGGGCCGGTGTGACGATGGTGATGCCGATCCAGCCCTTCTTGCAGCGATAGACACCCATCGGATAGGTCGGCGTGAAGCGGTTGAAGCCCCAGCGTCTCTGCGGCGTGCCGGTGGCCCAGGCTTCGATCGCCTGGTACTCGGCGAGCGCGATGGTGGCTTCGTGCACGCTCACCTCGTAGCGCCGCGTCTGCCGGCCGAGCAGCGACGCCATGGCGGGGATGAAGGCGCTGAGCCCGCCCATGATCGCCGATTGATAGTCAGGCAGGGTGAGAGGCGGACCTTCCGCCGGCCCGATAAGCTGCACGAAGCCGGCCAGGGCGCGGCAGACGGCGTCGGTGGTCTTGTAGTCGCGATAGGGGCCGGATTTGCCGAACCAGGAGAGATCGATGGTCACCACGTTCGGTGGCGGCTCGCGATCGATACCGGAGGAGTCGATCAGCACGTCGGCACTGCGCACCAGCGCTTCGACATCGACCTTGTCGGAGGTAACGCTCTTCTTGCCGTAGTTGAGATAGGCGAACCAGCCGCTGCCGCCGTCGATCAACGGGGGGAAGTGGCGAGTGAGATCGCCTCCGGGCGGCTCCACCTTGATCACCTCGGCGCCGAAATCCGCAAACAGGCGAGCGGCATAAGCCGCCGCAGGCAACTCACCGAGCTCGACGACGCGTACGCCGGACCGAACTGCTGTCATTCAGCACCGCGCAACTTCCATGCGCCGCCGCCCAAACCTAACGGCATGTTTCCTTCCCCTTGATTGCCGTCGATCATAGCGAATCGGCAAGAAGGTACTAGGCAAGCGTCCGGTCTCGACGCACACAGCGAGACTGTCCGCCTCAGAAGGTGGTTCGCAAGCCTCGGGTCAGGGCCTTCTGCATGGCAATCGCTATGATGAAGCTGGGAAGCGTCAGGTACAATCCACCCGCCATCAAGGCTCCCCAATAGATCTTGAACCCCGTTTGCATCTGAACGATTCCGGCCGTCAGCGTCCAGCCTTCCGGCCTGGTCGACATCGTGATCGGGATGAGGAGATCAGTCCACGCCGTGATGAAGCTGAACAGGGCCACGGTCTTGAAGCCCGGCCCCGCAAGCGTGATGGCAAAGCGCCAGAAGATTCCGATCGGACCGAGGCCGTCGAGTTGCGCCGCTTCCTCGACCTCTCGTGGCAGCGAATCGAAGAACGGTTTCAAGATCCAGATGACGAATGGAAGATTGAGGACGGTGATGCCGATCACCAATGCCGTGACGGTGTTGGTGAGACGCAGCGAATCCATCATCAGATAGAGCGGCAGCACGAACGATGCCGGCGTCACCAACCTGGTGACAAGGATGGCATGAAACAGCAGGTTCGAGCCGAAGAACGGGTAACGCGACAAGCCGTACGCCGCCGCGCCGCCGAGCGCCAAGCTCAGCGTAACGACGAAGAAGGAAACGATGACCGTGTTGACGGTCAGAATGCCGAAATGAAACTGCGTAAACAACTGCAGCAGGTTGTCCAGCGTCGACGTCTGGGGCCAGAAAGTCGGTGGGATCTGATTGATTTCGTCATCCGACTTGAAGGCACTCAGCGTCATCCACGCGATCGGCAACAGGGCCACGATGGCCAGAATGATGACGAAGGCGAGCGCCCAGGCCGCTTTCGGCGCAGCGCGTTTCGCGAATAGCTTCATCGACCGGGCCTCGACCGAATGAAGAAGAGAAGGCCAGCGCCACAAAGGCCCGAGATGATGATGGCGATGACGGCGAGTGCCGATGCTTCGCCGAAATGCAAGTTCGAGAAGGCGGTGCGCCAGATGAACAGCGGGAAGACCATCGTGTCGTCGCCGGGGCCGCCTCCTGTCGTCGCGAAGACGATGTCGAAGGCCTTCGTGAACGCATCGACCGTTCGAAATGCGGCTGTTACGGCGACCACCGGCAGGATCGACGGCAGCGTCAAATGCCAGAACTCCTGCCAGGCGTTTGCTCCGTCCAGCTTGGCGGCCTCGAACTGGGAGGGCTCGATCGACAGGATCGCCGCATAGAGCAAGAAGGTGATGAACGGGATCGTCTTCCACGCATCGGCGACGATCACGGAGACCATGGGATAGTCCGTGAACCAGGCGATGGTTGTGCTGAGGGTCGCGTTGACCGGGCCGATCTCAGGATCGAGGAGGAGCTTCCAGACGACGGCGGCAACGACTGTCGGGGCTGCGAGGGGCAGGATGAACAGACCAGCGAACAGGCGGTTGAGGCTTGAGCCGAACCGTCCGACCAGGCGCAGCGTCACGGCGGCGAGGCAAATCGCACCGGCCAGGCCCGCGATCATCTCGATGACAACGCTGCCGGCCGTGAACTGAATGGAGGCCCAGATCGAGCGGTAGGTCTCCTGGTTCGCCAGCACCTGCGTGTAGTTCCCGACGCCGACCCAACGCAGATCGGCCGATCGCAGCGGCGAATACTCGTGAAAGCTGAGTGCAATCAGGTGCGACACCGGGTAGACCATGAAGGCCGCGATGAAGAGCAGGGCCGGCGATACGAATATCAGCCCGACCGGCCATCTGCGGCGATACGGCGAACGCCGTGAATGCCCCATCTTGCTGTGCTTTCCGTCAGGTATTGGTGCCGCGGCGGCTTATTCAAGCGGCTTCCGCCCCTTGAATTTGACGTTCTGCAGCCAGCTCGCCGCTTCCTCCGGCGTCTTCTTGCCGGACACGACATCCGACATGGCGCTGGAGATGCCCTCGCCAAGCTCCCGGGCCCAGGCCACATTTATGATCCTGGTCCTGTCGGCGGTTGCGAGATAGGCATCGAACGACGGGATCTTGCTGGTGGCGTCCTTGTCATGCATGACGCTGCTGGTCGCCGGAGGATTGCCGGTGGCGATCATCTGCTTGGTCTGGAAGTCGTCGCCCAGCATCCAAGAGATCAGCTTTCGAGCGCAGTCGGGATGCGGAGCTTTTTCGGGGACGGCCCACCAGAAGCCAGCGGCCAGAACACCACCAGGGCCCGGCATGGGGGCGATGGCGTACTTGTCCGGAGCCTTCGAAAGGGCCGACCAGATGTATGAGAAATTCGAGTAGGCGGCGAGCTTGCCGCCCTGCATCAGCTTGTCCCCATCGAAGAAGCTCTGCGTCCGGAAACCCGCCGGAGACACCTTCGCCAAGCGCTGCACGATCGACAGTGCCTTTACTGATGGCGGGCTGTCGAGCAGCAGCGTGTTGCTCTTGAGATCCGAAGGTTCGCCGCCGACGCCAAAGAGAGCCTTGTAGTAATCGTACAGCGCCGCCCACGAAATGCCGCTGATGAAGCTGCCGTAGAGCTCCGGCGGCCGATTGAAGAATTCGGCGATGTCGAGGAATTGATCCCACGTCGTCGGGGGCGCCAGGTCGTATCCATATTTCGACCGGAACTCGCTCTTGTTCTTGGCGCCCGAGAACAGGTCCTTCCGGTAGAAGTACATGGTCGTATTCCAATACTGCGGAATGCCGACCAGCTTTCCGTTGTCCATCGTCGCCAGGTCGCGGATGCGCGGAACCAACTTCGCTATGTCGGACGCCGGCAGCAGCTTGTGCATGTCGGCCGAGGCCGCCCGGCCAACCCACAGCTTGTCCTGGTTGCCGATGAGGATGATGTCGTACTGCCCGGTGTTGCCGACGAACTCGGCGCTTGCCCGTTGAGTCTGTATGTCTCGCGAAACGGTATCGAATACGACCGTGATGCCCGTCGCCTTCTCGAATTCCGCCTTCGCGTACTTGGCGGCGAACTCCGGCTCCGGGCCGGCGGTCGCCATCACCCTAACCTCGGTGCAGGTGTCCGCCGCTCTTGCCTGCGGCGCGGCCGCGATAAGCACCGATGCCAACATGAGCAATGAACGTGCGCGCAGGGGACGCACGGGTAAGCCAAGTTCGCCTGTCTGCGTCGCCATCCTTTTCCTCCCGCGGAGTGACGCCGGTCTTGAGCGGAGGCTCATCTGCCAGCCCACAACTCCGGCCAGTTTATTGCTTTTGATCTTTGCCGTTTTGCAATCGATTGCAGGTAGGACGATTCCTAACGCTGCCGTTCCCCGCTTGTCAAATGACTCGAAGGGGAAGCAGATTCCGCAAAATAGCGGAAATTGATAATAGCTCTCTTGCCGGACAAGGCATGGACTTGTATGTAATCGGTTGCACAATCGGCCGAACGCACAGCGTAACGGCCCTCGATGACGTGAAGGGAGGAGCGACGTGGAACATCTGGTGCTGAGCTCCCACGAACGTTCAAGCGGCAGGCTGGATGCCGACACGTTGGACCAGGCCTGCAAGCAGGTCGTCTTGAACGGCTTTGTCGTGCTCGAGAACGCGATCACGACCGACCAGGTCGACAAGGTGCACGATGATTGGGCGGAATTAGCCAACTTTCTGCTCTTGAACGATCGAGAGAAAACCTCGGTGGGGACCAAGGAGTTTCGTAAGAACCGCATCCGAATGGACATTCCGTTCCGGCACCCTTACATCGACGCCCAGCTCGTTGCGAACCCGTTCGTCGTGCCGATCGTCGAACGCATCCTCGGCGAGGACTGTCGCCTGTTCTACTACTCGGCCGACGCACCCCTGCCGGGTTCGGACTACCAGGTCGTCCACTCCGACTATGCATCGTTCTTTCCCGAGTCGGACGTTGTCCTGCCGTCGGCCGGGCTCGCGGTGAACTTTCCTCTGGTCGACGTCACGGAGACCAACGGACCGATGGAAGTATGGCCGAACTCGCATCGGACGTCCGAGAAGGCGCTTGCCGCGAAAGCAGACGTGCAGGAGGCCGCCCGACACGTCACGCCTGCGAGAATGCTTACACCCAGGGGATCGGTCCTGATCCGCGATGTCCGGATGTGGCACAGGGGAACGCCCAACCATTCCAACCAGATTCGACCGAACCTTGCGCTCGTCTATGGCCGCAGCTGGTGGGACGGTGCGTTCTACCCGCAGGAGACACTGGGGATCACACGCGCTGCCTACGAGAGCCTCTCGGAGCGGGCGAAGAGGTTCGTGCGTTTGGAGCCGATCGCAGACTAGCGCCGATGCTCAGCCGGCTTGCCGTCTATTGCCTGGACGATGGCACGATAGAGACCGTGCTCACGACCGATCGGCATATCGAAGCACCGAACTGGTGCTTGGACGAGGCCGCGTTGATTGTGAACGGCGCCGGCCGGCTCTATCGGGTGCGGCTGGCCGGGCCGGCGCTGCAGGAGATCGACACGGGACCAGCCGTCAAGATCAACAACGACCACGGTGTGTCGCCCGACGGCAAGTCGCTCGCCATCAGCGATTCCACCGAGAGCGGCACAAGCTGCATCTACACGTTGCCGATCTCGGGCGGGAAGCCGAAGCGCGTCACCGGGAGCAAGCCGTCCTACTGGCATGGATGGTCGCCGGACGGCGACACCCTCGCCTATGTCGGCAGGCGGGGAACGACCTTCCAGGTATACACATGCCCGGCCGACGGGGGCGCGGAGGCGCAGCTCACCGCCCATTTCGATCATTGCGACGGGCCCGACTACACGCCGGACGGGCGCTGGATCTGGTTCAATGGCGACGTGGCCGGCCAGGTCGACCTTTGGCGCATGCATCCGGACGGAAGCGCACTCGAGCGAATGACCGATGACGCGGAGGTCAATTGGTTTCCGCATCCATCACCCGATGGAAAGCATGTCCTCTACCTGGCGTACCAGCCAGGGACTCGCGGACATCCTGCGATGCGGCAAGTCGAGCTCCGCATGGTGCTCCCGGAAGGCGGCCGGCCTACGACCCTTCTCCGGCTTACCGGCGGACAGGGCACGATCAACGTTCCTTGCTGGGCACCGGACGGCAGAAGATTCGCGTTTGTGCACTATGAAGGCTGATCGGCAGACCAGGGATCGCTGCGATACGCGATTTGCCGAGCCATCAGCGACGGCGCGGCGCGGTCGTGCTGCGGCGAAGCACCATCTCGTAGGGCAGCGTTACGGTGCCGCTGGCCGGCATTTCATCGAGCAGGATGGCCGCCGCAAGTTGCCCGAAGCGACGGCGCGGTTGGCGAATCGTGGTCAGCGCCGGATCGGAGAAGGCGGCGTAACCGATATCGTCGAAGCCGACCACCGAGAGGTCGGCGGGAACGGCGAGGCCCGCTTGTTTCGCCATGGCCATGGCTCCGAACGCCGTCTCGTCGTTCGCGCAGAAGACCGCCGTGGGCCGGGGCGTGCGCTGCAGCAGGAGCTGCATGGCGCGACTCCCGGATTCGACGGTGAAATCGCTGCCTGCGACCAGATCGGGAGCGAACGGCAGCCCGCTCGCGCGCAGCGCGGCGCGATAGCCGGCGATGCGCAAGCGGGTGAGAACGTTCCCCTGCGGCCCGGCGATGTGGGCAATTCGACGATGGCCGAGCTCGATCAGGTAGCGCGTAGCGTCCTGCGCCGCGCTCTTGTTGTCGATGCCAATCAACGGAATCGTCGTGTCGGGCACCTGCTCGGAGACCGCAACGATACGCTGTCCGGCAACGATTGGACGACGCAGCGCCTGAGGCAGTCGCCCGGTGAGCAGCACCAGCCCGTCGGCCGCGCCGGAGAGCAGTTGTCGCGCGAGCCGGTCTTCGCGCTCCAGCGAACCTTCCGTGGAGCCGACGAGAACGCTGAATCCGGATTTCTGCGCCCTTTCGTCGAGCGCCTGCACGATTTCGGCAAAGAAGGGGTTCGACAGCGTCGGCAGCAGGACGAGAAGGCGGTGGCTGACCTGCAGCCGCAAGCCGCGCCCCGCCTGGTTGATCGTATAGCCCGCCCGGCGCACGGCGCTTTCCACGGCCTCCCGCGTTTCCGCGGATACCAGCGGCGACCCCGCCAGCGCACGACTTACGGTGGCGACCGATACGCCGGCAAGCGCTGCGACTTCCTTCATGCGAGGCCGACCAGCCCCGTTGGGAGAGACGCGGCTCGTCACTCCGTCATCGTCCGACATCCAAGCGATTCAGCGAGAGAGTAGATATGGCGCGAAATGTAAACGTTTGTATGCGGGGTCACAAGTCGGAGCGCACCACCTGATGGATGACCCGGTCTCCCTGCAGATCTACAGCCTTCGAAAGCTGGGTGATCTGGAGCGTGAGCTCGCCGCCGCGGCAGAGGCGGGCTATCGCAATGTCGAGCTGATCGGCGCGCAGCTCGAGAAGCCGGCGATGACGCGCAAGGCCCTCGCCGACGCCGGGCTTCTTCCTTCCTCGGCGCACGTGTCTCTCGCGGCCCTGCGGGAGCGTTTCGAGGCGATCCTCGAGGCCTGCCGGACGCTGGGCTTCACGGAGCTCTACATGCCCGCGGTGCCGCGCGAGCAGCGAGAGTCTGCGGCACCGTTCTGGACGGCTCTCGGCCACGAGCTCGGAACCATGGCCGAGCGCAGCGCGCCCATGGGTGTCAATCTCGGTTATCACAATCACGACTGGGAGCTGAGGGTAGGTGACGGCGACGCGGACGGGCTCTCGCTCATCTTCGATGCCGCGGGTTCGGCTCCTCTTTTCTGGGAGGTCGATCTCGCGTGGCTCGCTCGCGGTGGCGCCGATCCGCTTGCGCAGATGAGACGCCATGCCGGCCGCATCAATGCCGTGCATGTGAAGGATCTGTCGCCACCGGGAGACAGGCTCGACGAGGATGGCTGGGCCGATGTCGGCGCCGGCATCCTCGACTGGAAGGCGCTTTGGCCGGAATGCCGCAAAGCCGGAGCGCGCTGGATGGTCGTCGAGCACGACAACCCACGGGATCCGGCGCGGAGCGTACGCAACAGCTTGCGCTTCATCCGCGAACTGGAGGCCACGCGATGAGAACGATCAAAGGTCCTGCCATCTTTCTCGCCCAGTTTGCCGGCGATGAAGCGCCCTTCAACGACCTGCCTGGGATTGCAGTCTGGGCCGCTCGGCTTGGCTATCGCGGGCTGCAGATCCCGAGCTGGGACAAGCGTCTGCTCGATCTCGACCGTGCGGCAGAGAGCGATGCGTACTGCCAGGAAATACTCGGCGTGCTCGCGAACGTGGGGCTCTCGCTCACAGAGCTGTCGACGCACCTGCAGGGGCAGCTGATCGCGGTCCATCCGGCCTATGACATCGCGTTCGACGCGTTCGCTCCGAAAGCGCTGCACGGCAATCCGACCGCTCGCAGGGCGTGGGCGGAGGACCAGCTGCTGAAGGCGGCACGCGCTTCGCGCCGACTGGGCCTGACGGCGCATGCGACGTTCTCGGGTGCACTGGCCTGGCCTTACGTCTACCCATGGCCGCCGCGCCCGGCGGGGCTGATCGACACGGCGTTCGAGGAGCTGGCCCGTCGCTGGAGGCCGATCCTCGATGCCTTCGACGAGGCGGGCGTGGACGTTTGCTTCGAGGTGCATCCGGGCGAGGACGTGCATGACGGCGCGACGTTCGAGATGTTCCTCGACCGTCTGGGCGGCCATCCACGCTGCAACCTGCTCTACGATCCGAGCCACTTCGTCCTGCAGCAGCTCGACTATCTCGCGTTCATCGATGCCTACCACGCCCGGATCCGCGCCTTTCATGTCAAGGACGCGGAGTTCCGGCCGAATGCACGCACCGGCGCGTATGGCGGGTATCAAAGCTGGGCCGATCGCGCCGGGAGGTTCCGCTCGCTGGGTGACGGACAGGTCGATTTCCGCGCCATTTTCTCCAAGCTCTCGCAATATGGTTTCGACGGCTGGGCGGTCCTCGAATGGGAATGCTGCCTCAAGAGCGCCGAGCAGGGGGCATGCGAGGGCGCTCCCTTCATTCGCGAACACATCATCACCGTGACCGGGAAGGCTTTCGACGATTTCGCAGGCGGCGGCAGCGATATGGTCACACAACGTCGAATGCTCGGTATTGGCTGATGATGCCGCGACGGCTGCGCCTAGGTATGGTGGGCGGCGGAGAGGGCGCCTTCATCGGTGGGGTGCACCGCATCGCTGCACGGCTCGATGACGAGTTCGAGCTCGTCGCCGGGGCGCTGTCATCCGACGTCAATCGCGCAGCGTCGAGCGCTGCCGCGCTGCGACTCTCGCCGCAACGCAGCTATGCCGATTTTCGCACTATGGCGATGGAGGAAGCAGCACGACCGGACGGCATCGACGCCGTTGCGATCGTGACGCCCAATCACCTGCATCACGCGCCGGTACGCGCCTTTCTCGATGCCGGCATCGAAGTGATTTGCGACAAGCCGCTCGCGCGCACCGTGGCGGAAGCGGAGGATCTCGCGGGCGTTGTGTCCCAGTCAGGCCGCATCTTCGTGCTGACGTACAACTACACCGGCTATCCGATGGTGAGGCATGCCCGCGAGATGATCCAGGGCGGCGCGCTCGGCGCCATCCGGGTCGTGCAGGTGGAGTATGCGCAGGAGTGGCTGGCCACGCCGCTTGAAGCGAGCGGCCACAAGCAGGCCGCTTGGCGGACCGACCCCGAGAGGAGCGGCGCCGGCGGGGCGCTTGGCGATATCGGAACGCATGCCTTCAACCTTGCCGAATTCGTGACCGGCCTTCGTTGCGAGTTGGTGGCGGCGGATCTGACCGCCTTCGTGCCCGGGCGCCGACTCGATGACAATGCGAATATTCTGTTGCGTTTCCTGGGCGGCGCGCGGGGATCCCTTTGGTGCAGCCAGGTCGCGCCGGGACACGAGAATGGGCTCAAGCTCCGTGTCTATGGAGAGGCTGGCTCGATCGAATGGGCGCAGGAGAATCCCAACCAGCTTCGCCACGCTCCATTGGGGAAAGCACCAGTCATGGTCTCTCGCGGCGGCCCTGGCGCGGGTGTCGCGGCGGTGCAGGCAACGCGCATCCCCGCCGGCCATCCAGAGGGGTATCTGGAGGCATTCGCTCAAATCTATCGAGATGCCGCTGCGCTGATCCGCGCGCGACGCGACAGCATCGAGCCGCCGGCAGACTGTGCTTTGTTGCCGGACGTCGCGGAGGGCCTGAGAGGCTTGCGCTTCATTGCTGCCTGCGTGAAGTCCAGCGTTGCCGGCAGTCGAATGATCTCCATCGAGGACTGACTTCCGCGCCCACCTGCTGGCTCCACAAGGAATCGCCAAAAAGGCACTAGGCAAGCCTCTGCTCTCCGCGCACACTGCGAGACGAAGGCGAAATATCGCCACGGTGTTGGGGAGGAATAATGACGGCGCAGCCCGGCGTGCGGCTTGCCATGCCTGTGGGTTGACGGGACGGATGGACGTCTCGCTCGACCTTCTGCTGAACGCGGTGATCTCCGGCCTTCTGCTCGGCGGCTTCTACGCCGCGGTGTCGATCGGCGTGGCGATCTCGTTCGGCATGCTCGATATCGTGAACATCGCCCATCCGGCCTTCATCCTGCTGGGCTCGTATGTCGCGTTCATCGCCAACAGTGTGCTGGGCATCGATCCCATCCTGGCGACGCTGATCGCCATGCCGGCCTTCTACCTGCTCGGCATGGTGGCCTACCAAGTCTACTACGTGGCGTTCGAGCGACGGGACGACCAGTCGTTGCGCGGCCTCTCCTTCTTCTTCGGCCTGCTGTTCATCACCGAGGTCACCCTGGTGCTGATCTTCGGTGTCGACTACCGGCTCGTGCAGGCGCGCTATATCGGCCCCAACCTCAATCTCGGCCTGTTCGAGTTGCCGCTCCGACTCCTGGTGCCGTTCCTGGTCTCGCTGATCATGGTGATGGCCCTGCAGCTCTTCCTGTCCAAGACGTTCATCGGCCGCGCCATCCAGGCGGTGGCACAGGACCAGCTGGCGCTCAGGCTGATGGCGGCCGATCCCGTGCGCATCAAGCGCATCGCCTTCGGCATCTCGATCGCGACGGCGTCGCTGGCCGGCGCTTTCCTGATCATCATCCAGCCGGTCGAGCCGTCGATCGGCCGCGAATATATCGGCCGCGTCTTCGCCATCTGCGTGCTCGGCGGGCTGGGCAGCTTCCCGGGCATGGTGATTGCAGCCATGACGCTGGGCATCGCCGAAAGCCTGACCGCCACCTTCTTCGGCCCGTCCTGGGCGCCGGCGGTGGCGTTCGGCGTCCTTCTCATCACTCTGGCGGTGCGGCCCAGTGGTATCCTTGGCCGATAGGCAAGCCCAGCCGGGGCTGGGCGCCGTACCCTTCGTCGTGGCATTGATCGTGGCCGCCGCGCTGATCTTCGCCGCCGGCCGCTGGATCAACAACAGCTACGTCTTCTTCGCGGGCTACGTGGTGCTGCAGTACATCGTGCTGGGCACGGCGTGGAACATCCTGGGCGGCTATACCGGCTACGTGAATTTCGGTGTCACCGCGTTCTTCGCCATTGGCGCCTATACCAGCGTGGTGTTCTACAAGCTCGCGCCCTGGGTGCCGTTGCCGGTGATGATTCTCGTCGGCGGCCTGCTCGCCGGCCTCGTCGGCCTGGGCACCGGCTATCTCACCTTGCGTTTGCGCGGCGTGTTCTTCTCCATCGCCACTCTGGCGCTCGCCGTCGTCGTGCAGACGCTGATCACCAACTGGGATTTCGTCGGCGGCGCACGCGGCGCCTACGTGTTGCGGCCGCGCGTGGCACCGCTGATCGGCGGCGAGTACGTGCAGTACCTCTTCCTGCTCATGCTGGGCCTGTGCGTGCTAGCGCTGGCGACGGCGCGGGCGATCGAGCGCTCGGCCCTGGGCTACGGCTTTGCCGCCATCCGCGACGACGAGGGGGCGGCCGAAGCCTCCGGCGTGCCGACGCTGCGATTGAAGCTGATCGCCACCGCGCTGTCGGGCGGCTTCATGGGCATGGCGGGGGCGCCGCTGCCCTACTACGTGACCTATCTCGATCCGGCGTCGGGCTTTAGCCTGAACTATGCCGTCAACGCCATCGCCATGCCGCTGATCGGCGGCACCTCGAGCTGGCTCGGGCCGGTCGTGGGGGCGATCGTGGTCGGCGGCCTGCAGGAGTATCTCAGGGTCACGATCTCGTCGGCGATCAACGTGCTGGTCGCGGGCCTGCTGATGGTGATCTTCGTGATCGCCGCCCCCCAAGGCATCGTCGGCCTGTTCCGGAGGAAGCGATGACGGCGCTGCTGCAGGTCGAGGGTCTGGGCAAGCGCTTCGGTGGCTTCGTGGCGCTGGAGGGCATCGAGCTCGAGGTGAGGCAGGGCGAGCGGCTGGGGCTGATCGGGCCCAACGGCTCGGGCAAGTCGACGCTGGTGAACTGCATCTGCGGCACCCTGCGCAACGAGCTGGGGCAGGTCCGCTTCGATGGGCAGGCGCTGGACGGGCTGTCGGCGCATCAACGGACGCGGCGCGGGCTGGCGCGCAGCTTCCAGCTGCCGCGGCCGTTCGGCAGCCTGTCGCTGGCCGACAATCTGCGCATCCCGATCCTCTACGCGGTCAATGCCCGAGGCGGCGCATCCGTGACCGGGCCATCCATCGATGCGCGCTGCCGTGCTCTCCTGGGCGAGGTCGGGCTGGCCGCCAAGGCGGACCGCCTGCCGCGGGATCTCACCCAGATCGAGATGCGCAAGCTCGAGCTGGCGCGCGCGATGGCAGCCGAGCCCAAGCTGCTGATCGCCGACGAAGTGATGGCGGGGCTTTCGCACGCCGAGGTCGACGAGATCATCGCCTTGCTGATTCGCCTGAATGGGCAAGGCGTGACGGTAATCATGATCGAGCACATCATGCGCGCGGTGATGGAGGTCTCCCAGCGGCTGGCCGTGCTGGTCGCCGGCAAGAAGATCGCCGACGGCAAGCCCGCTGATGTAGTGCGTGATCCCGAGGTCGTGAGGGCGTACCTTGGCGAGTAGCCTCTCCGTCGACGGCCTTGTCGCGAGCTACGGCGCGGTACGCGTGCTCGAGGACGTGTCGCTGCATGTCGCGGCCGGCGAAACGGTGGCCCTGCTCGGCACCAACGGCAACGGCAAGTCGACCCTGATGAAATCCATCATGGGCATCGTTCGACCGTCGGCCGGCAGCATCAAGGCCGTGATCGACGACGCGACCCACGAGCTCGTGGGACGGGCGCCGGAGGAGATCGTCGATCTCGGCATCGCCTTCGTGCCGGAAGGGCGGCGGCTGTTTCCCAAGCTCACCGTCAGCGAGAACTTGCTGCTCGGCGCCTTCAGGCCCAAGGCCCGCTCGGCCATCGATCGCAATCTCGAGCTCTGCTTCGAGACCTTCCCGCGCCTGAAGGAGCGCGCTCATCAGCTCGCGGGCAGCATGAGCGGCGGCGAGCAGCAGATGCTGGCGCTGGCGCGTGCGCTGATGACGGCGCCGCGCATCCTGCTGATCGACGAGCCGTCGGTGGGGCTGGCGCCGCTCCTGGTCAAGCGCATCATCGACAAGATCAAGGAGCTCAAGGAAGGGTTCAACCTCACGGTACTGATGGCCGAACAGAACTTCACTCAGGCCGTCCGCATCGCCGACCGGGGCTATGTCATCGTGCACGGCAAGATCGCCTTTGCCGGCGAGTCGGCGGAAGCGCTGAACAACAACGACCTGATCCGCGAGTTCTATCTCGGGGCGTAGCTCTTGCCGGACCGCGGGCCTCCAGGCCCGCATCATGAATCATGAGCGGACCTGGAGGTCCGCGGTCCGGCAAGAGGTTACTTCTTCGGATCGTACGGGTAAATGATCTCGCCCGTGCGGTATTTCTTCGGCCAGAGGATGACCTCGGTCTTGGGATCGCGGAACTGGTCGACGCCGTTGCCGCTGACGCCCTGGAACTGCACGGCCATGACCTGCGCGGTCTCCCATTCGCCGTCGGCGTTGAACTTGATGTCGCCGACCACGGTCTTGAAGGTGTTCTTGCGCGCGAACTCGGCGAGCTTGGCGTCGTCGGTGCCGCCGGTCCCTTTCACGGCCTGCTCGACGACCTGCATCAGGGCATAGCCGAACGGCGGCAGGTAATAGCCCAGGAGATCGACGCCGGCCTCGGCCGACTTGGCCTGGTACTTCTTCAGGAAGTCACGGCCTTCGTCCGAGGCGAAGCCCGCCCAGGGCAGCCAGAAGTCGTAGACCACGATGCCGTTCAGCAGTGGTCCGAGCTGGGTCTTGATGGCGGTGGCCTGCAGGCCGACCATGCCGCCGCCGTAGATCTTGGGCTTGAAGCCGACCTCGCTGGTGGCGCGGATGATGCCGACGGAATCGGGCGGATAGGACGCTGCGAAGAAGATGTCGGGGTTGGTTGCAGCCACGGCGCGCACGATCGGCGTGTAGTCGGCGGTCGCGGGCGGGTAGGTCTTGTCATAAACGAGCTTCAAGCCGTACTTCTTGGCGATGTTGCGCACGCCTTCCATGGCGTTGCGCGGGAATTCCGCATCGGCGCCGACCAGAGCCAGGGTCTGCGGCTTGGGATTCTGCTCCATCGCCACCTCGAAGAAGCCCTCGGCAAAGGACTCCTTGGGCTTCGGCCCGCCCGTCGGCGTGATCGAGAAATAGCGCGGATAGTGGAACTCCGAGTTCACCGCCAGCCCGAGCAGGGAGAAGAAGGTGCGGTCCTTCTGCATGACGACCGGCATCGCCGGCGCGATCATGTTGGTGGCGTAACCGCTCACGACGATGTCGACCTTGTCGACATCCATCAGCTTGGTGTAGAGGCCCGGGACGGTCGAGGGATTGGACTGGTCGTCGTAGTACACGAGCTTGACCGGCCGACCGAGCAGGCCGCCCCTCGCATTGATGTCGGCCTCGGCGATTTGCATGGCGAGCAGCGCCGCCTTGCCGTTGGGCGCCAGGCCGCCGGTCAGCGCCATGCCGAAGCCGATGGTGAACGGCTTGCCTTGGGCATTGGCCCGCGCAGCGAACCCCGTGGCGGCGCCCGCCACGGCAAGCTTGTTGAAGGTGCGGCGCTCGATGCGCATGAAGGATCCTCCCACACGATGGTTTTGGGTGATCCTAGAGGTTGAAGAGGGCGAAAGGAAATCGGATTCTTGGAGCGCGGACCTCCAAGGTCGCGGTAAACCGCGACCCCGTCCGCATCATTCATGAGCGGACCTGGAGGTCCGCGCTCCGTTAAAGAAGCGGCGGCGGGCCGGCGGTGCCGAGCGCATGCTGGCCGAAGATGGCGCCCTGGATGTCGGGCGAGAACATCACGTGCGCATTGGAGGCGTGAGCGTCGCGGAACAGGCGCTGCATGGGGCTGGTCATGTAGAGCCCGCTCGAGCCGGCGACGCCCATCAGGATGTCCACGGCCTCCAGGCAGCAGCGCGTGGCGAAGAAGGCGTCGCGCCGGTAGCGCACCTTGTCCTCGTGCATCACGTCACGGCCGGCGCGCGCGACCGTCATGGCGTGCTCGCAAGCTCGCTTCATGATCACTTCGGCGGCGTCGATGCGGGCGCTGGCCTCCGCCACCTTGATCTGCACCGTCGGATTGGCGTTGACGGGCACGCCGGTGTTGGTGGCGTTGCGCTTGCGTGCCGCGCCGACCACGAGATCGTAGGCGCCCTGGGCACAGCCCAGCATGACGCCGCTCAGCACATAGGGGCCCAGCGCAAGCAGAGGCAGCTTGAAGAGCGGCGAGGTGTTCACGGCGGAGCCGGGATGCGGCTTGCCGTTGAAGGCCCAGGCCGAAAGGCTTCGCCGCTCCGGCACGAACAGCGCCTTGGTGGCGACGTCCTTCGATCCCGTGCCGCTGAGCCCGACGGCATGCCAGGTGTCGATGATCTCGTACTCGGAGCGATGGGCGAGGGCAAAGCGCTGGTCCACGACCGGCCCGTCGTCGCGCTCGCGAACCATGAAGCCCAGCATGTTCCAGTCGGAATTGTCGACGCCTGAGGAAAGAGGCCAGCGCCCCGTCACCTCCCAGCCGCCATCGACCTTGCGGCCGCGGCCACCGGCGAAGGCGAGCGACGTGGCGATCAGCACGTCGGACGAGACATCCCACAGCTCGTCCTGCGTTTCGGGCGGGAAGTAGCCCAGCATCCAATGATGGCTGGCAAGGTTGCCGACGTTCCAGGCCGTCGACGGACAGGCTCGTGCGATCGCCGCACAGACGTCGATGAAGATCCCGACATCGAGGTCCGCGCCGCCGACCCGTGCGGGCTGGGCGAAGCGGAACAGCCCGGCCTCATGCAGGTCGCGCTCGGTGTCGTCTGGCAGCCGACGCAGGCTCTCGCAGGCTTCGGCGCGCTGGGCGAGCTTGGGGGCAAGCTGCTGCGCCCGTTCGACCATCTCGTCGTAGCCCACGCCCGCGAACGAGACGCGCGCCTTGGGCAAAGTCGCCGATGGTCTCCACTCGAGCTTGCCCATGTTCCACCCCCCTCATGCTGCGCTGCTTCCAGGCTCTTGCGCGCCTGCAAACGATGCGGAGTGCAAAGCCCTCGGTCAAGCCGGTAGAATTCAGCACGATTTTGCGTTTCGAGAACAAGAAGGAGTGCGTAGCGCCATCGAGCAGTTGGGAGGAAACAATGAACGTCCAGAAGGTATGCTTTGCGTTGGCAAGCGTGGTTGCCCTGACGGTCGCCGGTACAAGCGGCACATGGGCCCAGAAGTACGGCGGCGTTCTCAGGATCCAGCACATGGACACGCCGCCAAGCGCCTCCATCCACGAGGAAGCGACCGTGTCCGTGGCGGTGCCGTTCATGTCGATCTACAACAACCTCGTCGTCTTCGACCAGCACGTCGCCAAGAACAGCTTGGATTCGATCGTTCCGGATCTCGCCACCAAGTGGACCTGGAGCGACGACGGCAAGGCGCTTGCCTTCACGCTGCGCCAGGGCGTGAAGTGGCACGACGGCAAGCCTTTCACGGCGGAGGATGTGCGCTGCACTTTCGAGATGCTGCTGGGCGGCGAAGGCAAGCTCCGGCGCAACCCGCGTGGCGCCTGGTACGGCAACGTCGAGACGGTGACTGCCGACGGGGACTTCAAGGCGACGTTCCATCTCAAGGAGAAGCAGCCGTCCCTGCTCGCGCTGCTCGCGTCCGGCTACACGCCGATCTATCCCTGCCATGTCTCGGCGGCCGACATGCGGCGCAGGCCGGTCGGCACCGGTCCCTTCAAGTTCGTCGAGCTGAAGATGAACGAAGGCATCAAGCTCGCCAAGAACGCTGACTACTGGAAGCCGGGGCGGCCTTATCTCGACGGCATCGAGTACACCATCATCGCCGACCGCTCGACCCGCATGCTGTCCTTCGCCAGCGGCAAGTTCGACATGACCTTCCCGACCGACCTGACGGTGCCGCTGTACAAGAACATGAGGAAGGACGCGCCGCAGGCGCAATGCACCATGCGCGATACCGGGGTCAGCACCAACCTGATCGTCAATCGCGAGGTACCACCGTTCGACGACCCGCGCATCCGCCGCGCGCTGGCGCTGACGCTCGATCGCCAGGCCTTCGTGGACATCCTGAGTGAGGGCGAAGGCAAGATCGGCGGCGCCATGCTGCCGCCGCCGGACGGCGTGTGGGGCATGCCGCCGGAGATGGTGAAGACCATCGTCGGCTACGACAATGTCCCTGCCAACCGAGAGAAGGCCCGCGACCTGATGAAGGAAGCGGGCTATGGTCCCGACAAGCGGCTCAAGGTCAAGGTCAGCACGCGCAACATCGCCACCTTCCGCGATCCGGCGACCATCCTGATCGACCATCTCAGGCACATCTGGGTCGACGGCGAGCTCGAGGTGATCGACACCTCGATCTACTACAACCGCGTGTTCAAGAAAGACTACTCGATAGCGCTCAACCTCACCGGCTCGGCGGTCGACGACCCCGACGTCACCCTTTTCGAGGGCTATGCCTGCAGCTCGCTGCGCAACTACAACAATTACTGCGATCCCGAGATGACCAAGCTGTTCCAGGCCCAATCGCAGGAGGTCGACCAGAAGAAGCGCCTGAAGATGGTGTGGGAGATCGACCGCAAGCTGCAGGAGGACATCGCGCGGCCGATCATCGCATGGGGGCGCGCCGCCGGCTGCTGGCAGCCCTACGTCAAAGGTGTCACGCTCCACAGCAACAGCATCTACAACGGCACGCGCTTCGAGGATGTCTGGCTCGACCGCTGAGCCGGGTTGAGGCTACAAACGGGCCGCGCGGTCATGGGGATCAAGGATCGCGCGGCGCGGGGCATGCAGTTCGACGTTCAGACGCTCTATTTCACCAATGTCGCGGTGCTGTTCATCACTGCGATCATGGCCTTGCTGTACTGGCTCCAGCATCGCGACCAGGTCGCCGTGCGAATATGGGCGCTGGCCACGGCGGTCGGCGGCGCGGGCACGCTGGTGCTCGGGCTGTTCGGGCCGGTTCCGACGATCGATCCGGGCATCGTCGGCAACACGCTGGTTGTCGCTGGCTTCATCCTGGCCTGGGAAAGCATGCGTCGCTTCAACAGCCGGCCCGCCGCCAACGGCCGCATCATTGGGCTGATCGTGGGGTTTCTGGTCGTTTTCGGCGCTGCCTGGCTCCTGGGCGCCGAGGTACGCGGACGCGTGACCATCGGCTCGCTCACTCTTGCCGCGTGCGCGTTCCTGGCGGCGCGTGAGATCGCGTTCGGTGGCAAGCAAGAGCCGCTGTCAGGCCGGACCTCGATGGGCGTCATCTTCGCCATCGTCTCGCTCGACATGCTGATCAGGGCAGCCTATGCGGCGTTCGAGCCGCCAAGCGGCAGGGATCTGGCGTTTTTCGAGGATCCCATTCAAGGCCACACGCTGTTCGCGATGACCATCGGCCTGGTCTGTCTCAGCATCAGCGGCCTGTCGACCATGGCCAACGAGCGGCTGCTGCACCGCTACGAACGGCTGGCGCTCACGGACGAGCTGACCGACCTGCCCAACCGCCGTTCTCTCCTGGAGCAGGGCGAGCGCTTGGCGAAGCGCGCCGCGCTCGGTGGAAGGCCGCTCGCCGTCCTGGTCATGGATCTCGACCATTTCGGCGGCCTCAACGAGCGGTTTGGCCATGCTGGCGGCGATCGGGCGCTGTTGGCTTTCGCATCTGCTTTGCGCGGCCAGATCAGGACGACCGACTTCGTCGCCCGTCATGGCGGCGAGGAGTTCTGCGCCCTCCTGGTCGATACGGACATCGCGGCGGCCGGGAAGATTGCCGAGCGCTTGCGGGCGACGGTCGCAGGCTTGAGCATCGAGATGAACGGCCGGCTCATGACGTTCACGGTGAGCATCGGCGTGGCGAGCCTGCAGGGCAGCGACCTCGACGCTGCCATCGATCGCGCCGACGCGGCGCTCTACCGCGCCAAGCGAGAAGGGCGCAATCGTGTCGCTATCGCTGCGAACGGCGCCGGCACGGATTCAGCGGAGCGCGGACCTCCAGGTCCGCCTCATGAGGCATGAGCGGACGGGGTCGCGGTTTACCGCGACCTTGGAGGTCCGCGCTCCGGTCAAGATGCTTCATTCAGCGTGGCCAGGCTGCTGCTGCGGCTCAGCGACGGGAACACGGCCGAAGCGTTCGCGCAGGCGCTGGAAGACGACATAGAGCATGGGGATGACGAAGATGCCGAGCACGGCGGCGGCGATCATGCCGCCGAACACCGGCGTGCCGACGGCGCGGCGGGAGGCGGCACCGGCCCCCGCAGCGATGACCAGCGGCAGGAGGCCGAAGATGAAGGCAAAGCTGGTCATCGCCACCGGGCGGAAGCGCAGCCGCGCGCCTTCGACCGCCGAGTCGAGGATCCCCTTGCCGTGGCGTCGCTGCTCGACGGCGAACTCCACGATCAGGATGCCGTTCTTGGCGGCGAGCGCCACCAGCACCACCAGGCCGATCTGGGCATAGACGTCGAAGGCCAGCCCCATCCAGAAGACGAAGGCGATGGCGCCCAGCACGCCGACACTGACCGACATCAGGACGGGCAGCGGGATGTTCCAGCTTTCGTAGAGCGCCACGAGGAAGAGGTAGGCGAACAGGATGGCGAGGCCCAGCACGATGCCGGTCTGGCCGCTTGCCATCTTCTCCTGCAGCGCCGTAGCCGTCCATTCGAAGCCGTAGCCCGGCGGCAGCGTGCTGGCCGAGATGCGCTCCATCGCGGCCAGCGCCTGGCCCGAGCTGAAGCCCGGCTTCGGGGCACCGTTGATCACGGCGCCGCGGTAGCCGTTGTAGCGAATGACGACCTGCGGACCCTGGACGAGCTTGGCCTGCGCCAGCGCGCGGATCGGCACCATGGTGCCCGCCGCATTGCGCACATAGACGCGGTAGATGTCCTCGATGGTGTCACGGAATTTCTGCTCGGACTCGATGTTGACCTGCCAGGTGCGGCCGAACAGGTTGAAGTCGTTGACGTAGTAGCCGCCCAGGGTCGACTGCAAGGCGTTGAAGATATCGCTCACCTTGACGCCCAGCACCTGCGCCTTGTCGCGGTCGATGTCGAGATAGATCTGCGGCGTGTCGGCGGCGAAGGTCGTGAACACGCCCGCCAGCTCGGGCTGCTGGTTGGCGGCCACGATCAAGGCGCGCGTGACCGCCGCGAGGTCGGTGGGCGACTGGCCCTGCAGGGCCTGCAGCACGTACTGGAAGCCGCCGGTGCTGCCGAGCCCCAGGATGGGCGGCAGGTTGAAGGGAAACACGATGGCGCCCTGGATCGCCGCAAGCTTGGGCCGCAGGCTGGCCAGGATCGCATCGACCTGCTCTGAAGGGGCCGTTCGCTGCTCGTAAGGTTTCAGGCGCACGACGAAGAAGGCGCTGTTCGACGAAACGACGTAGTCGATGAAGTTGAGGCCGACGACGGACAGCACGCCCTGCACGCCGGGCGTGGACTTCACGATGTCCTCGACCTGGGCGACCAGCTCCTGGGTTCTGTTGAGGGAGGCACCCTCGGGCAGTCGCATGGCGGCGAAGAAGGCGCCCTGGTCTTCAGCCGGGAGGAAGCCTTGCGGCGTCACCCTGAGCAGGCCGAAAGCACCGGCCCCCGCCACGATGGCCGCAACCACGCCCAACAAGGCAACCCGCACGAGCCGACGCACGATCACGACATAGCCGTTACGCACCCAGTCGATGCCGCCCAGCACTATTTGAATCGGCCGCCAGGTGGTGCCGCCCCGTTTCAGCAGCACCGCGCACAAAGCGGGGCTGAGCGTCAGCGCGTTGACCGCCGAAATGACCATCGAGGTCGACACGGCCACCGCGAACTGGCGGAAGAGCTGGCCGCTCAGCCCCGGAATGAAGGCGACCGGCACGAACACCGAGAGCAGGACCAGCGTGATGGCGATGATCGGCGCGGTGATCTCGGACATCGCCCTCTTGGCGGCGTCCGGAATCGACAACTCGGGATTCTCCTCGATCACGCGCTCGACGTTCTCGATGACCACGATGGCGTCGTCGACGACGATGCCGATCGCCAGGACGAGAGCGAGCAGGGAGACGGTGTTCGCCGAATAGCCGATCAGCAGCAGGACGGCGAACGTGCCGATGATCGACACCGGCACCGCTATCAGGGGAATGAGGGTCGTCCTGAGCTTGCCCAGGAACAGGAAGACGACGATGGCCACGAGAATAAAGGCGATGACCAGCGTGTTCACGACCTCCTCGATGGTCGACGTCACGAACACGGTCGAATCCCAGAACACCTCGTAGGCCAGATCGTCCGGGAAACGCTGCTTCAGCTCCTCCATGACCTGGCGGACATTGCGCGCCACGTCGACGGCGTTGGCGCCGGGCGACTGGAAGATGCCGATGGCCGCCGTCGGCGCACCGTTGAAGCGGCTGTAGCGCTCCTCGCTCTTGGCGCCGAGATCGCTGCGCGCCACGTCCTTGACGCGCACCACCGAGCCGTCGGGATTGGCGCGGATGACGATGTTGTCGAACTGGTCGGCCCGCGTCAGGCGGCCCTGGGTCTTGATGGTGAGCTGGAACTGCTGGCCCTGCGGCGTCGGCGCCGCGCCGATGCGGCCCAAGGCGGCCTGCACGTTCTGGCTCTGGACGGCGGCCACGACGTCCGACGGCGTGAGGTTGAAGGCGGTGAGACGGTCGGTGTCGAGCCACAGCCTGAGCGAATAGTCGAGCGCGCCGAACAGGCTGGCCTGCCCCACGCCGTGTACGCGCGCCAGCGGATCGATCACGTTGATGGTGGCGTAGTTGTTCAGGTAGAGCGCATCGAAGGTCTTCTTCGGCGAGTAGAGCGTGATGACCTGCAGCAGGGCCGCCGATTTCTTGCGGATCACCAGGCCTTGGCGTTGCACCTCCTGCGGCAGCAGCGGCGTTGCAAGCTGGGCGCGGTTCTGCACGTTCACCGTATTGATGTCGGGATCGGTGCCCAGCGCGAACGTGACGGTGAGGTTGTAGCTGCCGTCGGCGGCGCTGGCCGACTGGTAGTAAAGCGCGTTGTCGACGCCGGTGATCTGCTGCTCGATCGGCTGGGCGACGGTGCTTTCGACCACCTCGGCGTCGGCGCCGGGATAGGTGGTGGTGAGCGAGACCTGCGGCGGCACGATCTCGGGAAACTGCGCCACCGGGATCTGGAAGATGGCGAGCAGGCCGGCCAGCGTAATGACGATCGAGACGACGAAGGCGAGCCGCGGCCGATCGATGAAGACGCCGGAGATCATGGCTCACCCCCCTCGAGTTCCTCTCCCCCGCTAGGGGGAGAGGTTAGGAGAGGGGGAAGCGACGTGCGCAGCCCCCTCTCCCCGCCTCTCCCCCTAGCGGGGGAGGGGAGCATGAGTCGATTGCGCTGCACCATCCTCAGCCTCCCACCGCGGGCGGCAGGACGGTCGCCTGCACGACTTGGCCCGGGCGGACCTTCTGGATGCCGTCGACGATCACCTTGTCGCCTTCGCGCACGCCGGAATTCACGACCACGTCGGTGCCGCGGTTGGGGCCGGTCTGCACCCGGCGCTGCTCGACCTGATTCTTGTCGTTGACCACCAGCACGTAGTAGCCGGATTGATCGACTTGCAGCGCGGTCTGCGGGATCACCAGCCGCGGCTCTTCCCGCCGTTCCTGGATGATGGCGGTCACGAACTGGCCATCGGACAGCGCCCGCTCGGGATTGGGGATGGTGGCACGCATGATGAGCGTGTCGGTCTGCTGGTCGACCTGCGGGTCGGTGAAGTTCCAACGGCCGACATGCGGATAGTCCTGGCCATTGGAGAGCCGCAGGCGGATGTCGATCTTGGACATCTCGCCGCCTTCGCGCCGCCGCGCCTCGCGGATGTTCTCGAGATCGCGCACGCTCACGGGGAACAGCACGTAGATGGGATCCTGGCTGACGATGGTGGCCAGCACGCCGCTGCTGGGATTGACGAGGTTGCCGACGGTATAGGCCGTGCGGCCGATGCGGCCGTCGATCGGCGCGCGGATGTCGGTGTAGTCGAGGTTGGTCTGCGCCTGGGTCAGCGCCGCCTGGGCCTGCATGACCTTGCCGGTGGCGGTGTCGACAGCGGCCTTGTCCTGATCGACCGTGCTCTGCGGGCTGTATTGTCGTTTCGACAGCTCGAGCTGCCGATTGTACTGGAGCTTGGCGTTGGTGAGCTCGGCCTCGGCGGACACGAGGTTGGCCTTCGCCTGGTCGACCTGCGCCTGGTACTGAACTTTCTCGATCTGATAGAGCAGGTCGCCTTTCTTGACGTCCTGCCCCTCGCGAAACTCGCCCTCGCGAAAGTACACTCTGTCGAGGAACCCTTCGACGCGGGCGCGGACCTCCACCTTCTCGATCGCCTTGATGCGGCCGACGAACTCGAAGGACTGGCTCACGCCTTTCATCGTTGCCAGGCGCACGCCGACGCCGGGAGCGGGCACCGGCACCGCGGCGGCAGGCTGTGCCGTCTTGGCACGATCACCGGTCAGAAACCACGCGGCTCCCGCAACAGCGATCAGGACCAGCAGGCCGACCGCCCGAACCCACCACGATTTCCAAAGGGGCACAGGGATGTCGCCGGCCATAACTCCTCGCTTGCTGGACCCACCCCAGGCCAACCCTGCCCCGGACGAAGTGTTGCCGGGCGGCACGGTAACAGCAACAGCGAAATTTTGTCGCCTGCCTTAGGTTTTTCAGCGCACGTCGCCGTGCTTTCGCAGAAAATGTGCAACACCGAGCAGGGCGACCGTCAGGACGATCGTCAGAGTAGAGACGGCGGCGATGGTGGGATCGATGGCGAAGCGCAGGTCGTCCCACATGCGGCGCGGCAAGGTGATGGCGCCGGAGCCCGACAGGAACAGCGACACGACCAGCTCGTCGAACGAGGTGATGAAGGCGAACAGGGCGCCGACGATCACGCCGGGCCGAATCAGAGGCAATGTCACCTGCAGGAAGGTGCCGCGCGGCGTGGCGCCCAGGCTCTGCGCCGCCTGCTCCAGCCGCGGGTCGATGCCCGCCAGGCTGGCGCTGACGCTGGTGACGACGAAGGGCACGGCGAGGCAGGTATGGGCCAGCACCAGGCCGACTGGCGTGCCGACCAGGCCAAAGCGCGAGAAGGCATAGTAGATACCGATCGCCACCACGATCACCGGTACGATCAGGGGCGAGAGGATCAGGCCGGAGGCGACCACCCGCAGCGGCCGCGGCAGGCGGGCGAGGCCGAGCGAGGCCAGCGTGCCCAGCACGGTCGACAGGACGACGACGGCGGCCGCGACGGCGAGGCTGAGCCAGGTCGGGCGCAGCCAATCGTCGTTGCCGAAATAGGCGCGGTACCAGCGCAGGCCGAAGGCGGGCGGCGGGAAGGTGAGGTAGGTCGCCTCCGAGAAGGAGACCACGAGCACGACCATGATCGGCAGGGCGAGGAACAGCAGGATCAGGCCGACGACGGTTGCCGGCAGAAGGCGGCCGATGGTCATCGCGCGCTCATGCGGAAGGCGTTGCCGATGCCGGGCAGGCGATAGAAGAGACCGATGAGGGCGAGCGCGGACACCAGCAGCACGGCCGACAGGCAGGCGGCGTAGGACCAGTTGAGCTGGTCGACCTGCTGGGCGATCAGCATCGACAGCGTGATCTCGCGCGGGCCGCCGACCATGGCCGGCGTGATGTAGAAGCCGAGCGACAGCACGAAGACCAGCAACACGCCTGCTGCCACGCCCGGCATGGACAAGGGCAGGGTGACCTGGCGGAAGGTGTGCCAGGGCGAGGCGCCCAGGCCTGACGCAGCGCGCGCCAGCGACGGATCGATCTGACGCAGCGCGTTGGCGATCGGCAGGATCATGTAGGGCAGCAGGATATGGATCATCGCGATCTGGGTCGCGAGCGGCGTGTTGAGGATGCGCAGCGGCCGTTCGACCAGACCGGCCGCCACAAGCGCCTCGTTGATCAGCCCGTGCCGGCCCATCAGCGCCATCCAGGCGTAGCTGCGCACTAGCACGCTGGTCCAGAAGGGCAGCAGGATCACGACCAGGATCAGGGCTGCGGTCACCCCCTTGGTGCGCACCAGGGCGAGCGCGACGGGATAGCCCAGCAGCAGCGTGCCTGCGGTGACGATCAGCGCCGTGTACAGCGTGTTCCAGAAGGTCTTCAGGAAGACTGTGTCAGTGGGCAGCGCGGCGTAGTGGGTGAACGTCCATTCCGTCTCCCCCAGGCTGCGCAGCAGCATGGCCAACACCGGCAAGGCATAGAAGGCCAGCATGTAGAGCAGGAGCGGCGCGGCGAGGAGGAGCGGTGTCAGTCTCTTCGGAGCGCGGACCTCCAGGGCCGCAACACGCGTCGATATGAGCGGACCTGGGGGGCCGCGCTCCGCTTGAACCACCTCAGACAAGGATCGTGTCCGCGACCGACCAGGCGATCTCGGCCTGCTCGCCGACCGAGCGGCGGCGAATCGCGGCGCTGGATGGCTCCTTGAGCACGATCGACGTGCCGTCGAGCGTGCGCAGCATGTAGCGGCAGCGTTCGCCGGCGAACACCGCCTCGGTCACTGTCACGCGGATGCGGTTGTGTGGCGTTTCGGGAGCCGTCGCGGCATCGATGAAGCGCATCCGTTCGGGCCGTGTCGTCAGCATGACCGGCTCGCCGCTGGCCGGCCGGCTGGGGCAGACCGCGCGAACGATCGTGCCGTCGCACTCCGCCACCACGAGATCGCCCTCGAGGCCGCGCACGATCGCCGGCAGGAAGTTCGATTCGCCGATGAAGCCCGCGACGAAGCGGCTGGCCGGCCGGTCGTAGAGCTCTTCTGGCCGCCCGACTTGTGCCACCAGGCCCTCATTCATCACCGCGATGCGGTCGGACATGGTGAGCGCTTCTTCCTGGTCGTGCGTGACGTAGATGAAGGTGATGCCGAGATCGGCGTGAAGGCGGCGCATCTCCAGCTGCAGGTTCTCGCGCAACTGCTTGTCGAGCGCGCCCAGTGGCTCGTCCATCAGGAGCAGCCGCGGCTGGAAGACGATGGCGCGGGCCAGCGCCACGCGCTGCTGCTGGCCGCCCGACAGCTGGCGCGGATAGCGGTTGCCGTAGCCGGGCAAATGCACCAGCTCGAGCGCCTCGCCGACCAGGCGCAGGCGCTCGGCCTTCGCCACGCCGCGCTGCTTCAGGGGGAAGCCGATATTGTCGGCCACCGTCAGATGGGGAAACAGCGCGTAGTTCTGGAACACCATGCCGATATTGCGCTTGTAGGGCGGCATGCCGACGACCGATTGGCCGTCGATGGCGATGTCGCCGGCGGTCGGCATCTCGAAGCCCGCGATCATCATCAGCGTGGTCGTCTTGCCCGAGCCGCTGGGGCCGAGCAGGGTCAGGAACTCGCCGGAGTGGATGTCGAGCGAGACGCCGGCGACAGCGGCGACGCGCTCGTAGCTCTTCTCCAGGCCGCGCAGCGCGACCGCGGCGCCGTGCCCGGTCGAGGCTCCGTCCCTCACCCCAGCAGCCACTTGTTGAAGCGGTTGACGACGGCGTCGCGGTTGTCGATCCACCAATCGTAGTCGTAGGGCACCAGTTGCGACTTGATGGCAGGCGCGCTGGGCAGGATGGCCAGCCGCTCGGGAGGAATGTAGTCGTTCGACTTGTTGTTGACCGAGCCGTAGGGGATGCCCAGAGCGACGCGCGCCTGCGGGATGGCCATGGTCGAGTAGGCGGCGAACTTCATCGCATTGACCTTGTTCTTGGCGCCCTTGGGAATGCCCCAGGCATCACGCTTCAGCAGGCCCTGGCTCCAGCTGATCGCGGCGGGCACGCCGGCCGCTTGCAGGGCGGCCATGCGGCCGTTCCACACGGTCGTCATCACCACCTCGCGGTCGGTCAGCAGCTGGATCGGGATGGCGCCGGTATCCCACCACTTGACGATGTCCTTCTTGACCTTGTCGTAGCTCGCAAACCCCTTGTCGATGTCGAGCGGATAGAGCTTGTCGGCCGGCACGCCGGCCGCCATCAGCGCAAACTCGAGTTCCGGCCAGCTGCCGCCGCTGGTACCGATCATCGAACGGTCGCCAGGAAACTTCTTGGTGTCCCAGAAATCCGCCCAGCCGCTGGGAACAGCGCCTTTGAAGGCATCAGTGCGGTAGGCCATGACCTGCGCCCACACCAGCATCTCGAGCCCGTACTCGAAGCGGTAGGCGGGATCGACGCCGGGATCGACGATGTCGTAGTCGATCTTCTCGAAATAGTCGCCGCGCTTCTGGAGATTCATGATCGAGCCGCGGCTGAGCTGCGCCAAGTCCCATTCGACGTTGCCGGTCTCGACCATCGCCTTGACCTTGGTCGGATCGGAGCCGGGGAAGGCGCGCACCTTGATACCGGAGATCTTCTCGAACGGCTCGAAGTAGGCCTTCTGCTGCGTCTCCTGCATGGTGCCGCCGAAGGTGGCGATGCGGACCTCGCCGCTGCCCTTCAGGATGTCGGGGATCGAGGTCTGCTCCGGCCAGGCCTGCTGCGCCAGGCTCGGCCGGATGAAGGGTGCCGCGAGGCCGGCACCGATCAGCCCGAGGGCAGTGCGGCGGCCGGGCCGGGATGGAGAGCGATGCCTGCGCATGAGATGCCTGCCTTGCTGCTCGGGTGGATCAATACGCCAGAAGATTGTCGCGGAAGTGCTTGTGCTCGTAGGCACGCCTCATCAGGCCGCGATCCTGCAGGGCGGGCACCAGCCCGTCCTCGATCTCGGCCAGCGTGCGGCGATTGACGTTGGGCATGGAGAACAGAAAGCCGTCGCCGCCGACCTCCGCCATCACCTCGCCCATGCGGGCGGCCACGGCGTCAGGCGTGCCGACAAGCTCGATCGACAGATCGACGGCGTTGAAGGAGGCCATGGTCTCGCGGATCGAGCGGCCGTTGGCCATCTTTCGGAACTGCTCGAGGTTCTGCTGGTGGCCATTGGTGGTCACGTGATCGGGCAAAGGCTTGTCGAGGTCGAACTTGCCGAAGTCGATGTTGGTCACCTTGCCGAAATGCGCGAGACGCTCGTCGATCTTCTCGAACGCGATGGCCTCGCGCTTCCTCTTGCGCTCCTGCGCCTCCTCCATCGTTTCGCCCAGGATCGGGTTGATGAGATAGAGGACCTTGCAGTCCTCGGGCTTGCGACCCTGCGCCTTCATGTGCTTGCGCACGTCGTCGCGATAGGCGCGCATACCGTCGATGCCCTTGGCATGGACGACGATGGTGTCGGCATGGGCGGCGGCGAACTTGCGACCGCGCGGCGAGCCGCCGGCCTGCGCGATCACCGGCTGGCCCTGCGGAGCGGGGCCGGAATTGAGCGGGCCGCGCGTGCTGTAGTAGCGGCCCTGGTAGTTCACGGCATGGACCTTGGCGTGATCGACCAGGATGCCGCTCTTACGGTCGGCGACGATGGCGCCGGGCTCCCACGAGCCCCACAGGCCGCGCACCACTTCCATGTACTCGTCGGCCATGTCGTAACGCAGGTCGTGCTCGGGCATGCCCTGCATGCCGAAATTCATGGCGGCGAAGTCGGAGCTGCCGGTGACGGCGTTCCAGCCGATGCGGCCGCCCGACACCTGGTCGAGCGTCGCCACGAGGCGCGCCAGCAGATAGGGATGGTAGGCGTAGGTACCGAAAGTCGGCACGATGCCGATGCGCGAGGTCACCTGCGTCATCAGGGCGGCGACCACGGACGGGTCCTGGCGCGGCACCGCGATGCCGTTCTTCAGGTAGATCTCGGTCGAGCCGCCGAAGCTTTCGCCGACGTAAGACGAGTCCTCGAGCAGGACATAGTCGAAGCAGGCGCGCTCCAGCGTGCGCGCCATGTCGAGGAACAGCTCGGGCTGCATCCAGGTCTGGCCGATATGGCCGGTCCAGGCCTCGCCCCAGGCCTGGGCGCTCGATCCTTGCAAGAACCACGCGAGATGAAACGGCTTTACGGCCACGATTGCACTCCTCCTGCGGCGGAAGAGGCAAATACTATGCCGAGGAGGCTGCGCCGTCAGGCGCGCATGAAACCTGCCAGCCGCTTGCCGATGATGGCCTCGGCTTCGGCCATGGTGCGATCGATCAGCTCCTTGACCGTGGGGATGTCGTGGATCAGGCCAGCCACCATGCCGCACGACCAGGCCCCGGCATCCATCTCGCCCTTCAGCATGATGCGGGGATAGACGCCGGCCACCTCCGGCACGATGTCCTCGAACTTGATCTTCGGCCCCAGCGCACGCTCCTTGTCGAGCAGACGATCGACGGCGGCGTTCTTGAGCACGCGCTCGGTGTTGCGCAGGGGCCGCATGACCAGCCGCGTGTCGAGTTCCGTTGCGGCCAGCAGGGCCTGCTTCACGTTGTCATGCACCGGCGCTTCCTGGGTGGCGATGAAGCGCGTGCCCATGTTCATGCCGTCCGCGCCCAGCGACAGGGCGGCGACCAGCGAGCGGCCGTCGGCCATGCCGCCGGAGGCGACGAAGGGGATCGCGAGCTCCTCGGCGGCGCGCGGCAGCAGGATGAAGTTCGGCACGTCGTCCTCGCCGGGATGGCCGCCGCATTCGAAGCCGTCGACGCTCACGGCATCGCAGCCGATCGATTGCGCCTTCAGGGAATGGCGCACCGAGGTGCATTTGTGGATGACCTTGATGCCGGCCTCTTTCAGCGCCGGCAGCCATTTCTGCGGATTGTTGCCCGCCGTCTCGACGATCTTCACGCCACCCTCGACGATGGCGCGGATATAGCCCGGATAGTCAGGCGGCGTGACCGACGGCAGGAAGGTGAGGTTGACGCCGAACGGCCGGTTGGTCATCTCGCGGCAGCGCCGGATCTCGTTGGCGAGATCCTCGGGCGTGCGCTGCGTGAGCCCGGTGATGATGCCAAGTCCGCCGGCCGAGGACACTGCCGCCGCCAGCTCGGCGAAGCCGACATAGTGCATGCCGCCTTGGATGATCGGATGCTCGATCTCGAACAGCTCGGTGATCTTGGTCTTCATGCCCGGCATCTCCCCCGTCAATTGGCTCCATTACTTGGTCTGGGCGATCGCCTCCTCGACATCGCGCAGCCTGTCCTTGCCGAAGTAGATGTCGCCGTCAACGAAGAAGGTCGGCGAGCCGAAGGTGCCGCGCTCGACGGCGCGCTGGGTCTCGGCCAGCAGGGCGTCCTTGACTTCCTGGGTCTGCACCAGCTCGAACAGGCGGTCGGCCGGCAACTTCGATTCGAGCAGCGCCGCCTTCAGGACCGCCGGATCGTCGAGCTTCTTGGGATCGGCCCACATGTGCCGATAGATTTCGTCGACATAACGCTCGAAGATGCCGAGCTTGCGCGCGGCGACGGCGCCGCGCATCAGCATCAAGGTGTTCACCGGAAAGAACGGGTTGTGCTGGTAGCGCTCAATGCCGTGCTGGCGAATGAAGCGTTCGGTCTCGAGCTGCTGGTATTGCGGCTTGTTCTTGATGCCGACGTTGGTCTCGGCAGGCGAGCGGTTGTTGGTGAGCTTGAAGACACCGCCCAGCAGGATCGGCACGTAGTCGAATTTGACACCCTGCCGCTTCTCGATCTCGGGAATGACGAGATGGCTGAGATAGGCGTTGGGGCTGCCGAAATCGAACAGGAATTCCACCTTGGGCATGGTTCACCACTTCTCGCCGTAGGGACGGATCTCGAGCTCAGAGCTCCAGGCATCGCGCGGTTGCTGGTAGAGGCTCCAGTAGGCCTCGGCAACGGCTTCCGGCCGCATCAGCCGGTCGGGCGGCAGCTTGGCCAGCGCCTCGACGCCCTCGCGCTCCTTGATGCGGTCGCGCACCCAGGCCGTGTCAACGCCGGAGTCGATCACCAGGTGGGCGACGTGGATGTTCTTCGGCCCAAGCTCGCGCGCCGCCGCCTGGGCCACTGCGCGCAGGCCCGCCTTGGCGGCGGCGAAGGCGGCATAGCCCACGCCGCCGCGCATGCTGGCGGTCGCGCCGGTGAAGAAGATGTTGCCCTTGCCGCGTGGCAGCATCAGGCGGGCCGCCTCGCGGCCGGCGAGAAAGCCCGAATAGCAGGCCATCTCCCAGACCTTGCGGAACACGCGCTCGGTCGTCTCAGTGAACGGGAAATTGACGTTGGCGCCGATGTTGAAGATGCAGACTTCGAGCGGTGCGTGGCGGTCGGCTTCCTGCAGGAAAGAGGTGATGTCCTCTTCCTTGCGGGCATCGAGGGAGCGGGCGGAAACCCTGCCGCCGGCCTTCTCGATCGCGGCGACCAGCGGCGCTAGCTTCTCGCCGTTTCGCCGCCCGGCGAAGACGGTGAAGCCTTCGGCCGCAAACTTCCGCGCAATCGCCGCACCGATATAGTCACCGGCGCCGATCACCGCCGCTGTTGCCTGTCTTGCCGTCATCGGGTCCTCCTGCGCCCTAACGTGAGTGTTGTTTTAGAACCTGTCAAAGCCTCTCTTTGCTGTTCGCATGAGATTTTGGGACCCGTGCGGTACTATTTCGACATCTGCCTGGCATCGATTTGCGCCACCGTGTAGTGCGCCGATTGGACGGCGCCTTCCTGCCAGGCGGTGACGTAGCTCAAATGCTCGCCGGCGAAATGGAAAGGCCCATCGCCGGCGAGCAGGATGGGATAGCTAGGATCGCGGCCGCCCGGCACGGACGCCCACTCGATCCATGCGCCCAGGGAGTAGGGGACTTTCGCCCAGGCGACCGATGCCGCCGCACCGACAAGCTTGCCGTAGCCTGGATGGAGCTTCTCGCCATCGCCGACGGCCGCTGACGCGCGATCCTCTGGCGTCATGGCGGTGAAGCGCAAGGCGGGGGCGAGATCCCAGATATAGGCCCCAATCAGCACGCCGTTGGGGCCGTGGAAGCCATGCGAGGGATACCAGATCTGCGTGATGTCACGCCCGGTCCAGCTGATGCCGCCATAGAGCTGCTGGTCGGTCTCCCGCCAGCGGCTTGGCGCCTCGAAGGCGACCTTGACGGCGGGAAAGTAGCCCGTGGCCGCCCGCTCGATCGCCTCTTTCACGGGCTGCGAGAAGTCCGCTTGTATGGCTTTCAGCACCGGAGGTGGAATGGTGCAGATCACGAAATCGGCCTCGAGAGCACTTTGTCGTCCGGTGCTGCGGTTGAGCGTGACGACGCGCGCGCCGTTGTCGGCGCGTTCGAGCCGCACCACCTCCTCGTCATACTGGATGATGTCGCCCAGCGTTCGGGCAAAGGCTTGGGGGATTGCGTCCATGCCGCCGACAGGCTGCAGCATGGTCGGTGATTGATGCCACAGCTCGCCAAAGCAGAGGGCAAGGGCCAGCCGCAGCGCCGCCGGGCCGGCGAGCTCCTCGATCGCGAGAGGCGGCTGGAGGCGGCCGCGCTGATTGCCCGCGGCCGGCATGCCGTCCTCGCTGGCGAAGCCGGCCCGTGGGGAGCCGGCGTAGCTGAGGTCGCTTCTGAGATCGCCGAATATCCTCAACACCGTCCGCATCGGCGAGTCATCGGATACATTCTTTGCTGCAAGGGCTGCGATCGCGCCGCGCAGATCGGCCTGAAGGCGGCGCGCCGTTTGAGGCTTGCCGTCGAACTGCGAGTCGAGCTGTACGAGGGCAGCGCGATTGTCGTTGACGAAAGGCTCCAATGCGACGCCCAACTCGCGGCAATAGCCCAGGACTCCCTGGTGATGGCTCGAGATCCTGGCTGCGCCGGCATTGAAGTAGAGGTCCGGGCTCGTCTCCCATCCGACCTGCTGGACGGACTCCGTCTCGACGATGCGGTCGCCGCCGCGGACCGTCCAGACCCGGCCTCCGGCACGGGAACGCGCTTCCACGATCTTGCATTGATAGCCGGCCTGGCGAAGGCAGTACGCCGCCGTCATGCCGGCGATGCCTGCTCCCAGGATCACGACGCGCTTGCCGCTGCCCGATCCGGGCGCCAGGGCAGGGGGAGCGGCATAAGCTGTCGGTGTGGCCAGCAGGCCCATCATGTTCAGGGCTGAACAGGCCGCAGCCGAGCCAGCGAGCTGCGTGACGAGCTCGACGAGGGCACGGCGGGAAATATCGGCGGGCATCCGGCGGAAGGCTATACCCGTGTCACCGACCGGTCATGTTGCTTCGTTGCATCCTATGCGGAGAGGCGCTGGCGCTTGAGGCGAATGCCCGCCTTCTCGCGGTCCCACGTATCGGGCGTGATGCCCTCGCTGCGCAGCAGATGCTTCTGCACCTTTTGCGTCGGCGTCTTGGGCAGGTCGGGCACGATGCGGATGTAGCGCGGCACCATGAAGTGGGCCATGCGCGGCGTCAGGAAGGCGATCAGCTCGGCGGGATCGAGCGTGGCGCCCTCGACCAGGGATATCGCCGCCAGGACCTCCTCCTCGGCGAACTCGCTGGGCACCGCGACAGCGGCCGCCTCCTTGACGGCCGGATGGGCGCAGATCTCGGTCTCGACCTCGAAGGACGAGATGTTCTCGCCGCGGCGGCGGATGGCGTCCTTCATGCGATCGACGAAGAAATACTGGCCGTCCTCGCCCATGCGGAAGGCATCGCCGGTGTGGAACCAGCCATTGCGCCAGGCGCGAGCGGTCGCCTCGGGATTCTTGTAATAGCCGTGGTTCATCGCCCAAGGCCGGTCGGTGCGCACGATCAGTTCACCGACATCGCCTGGCGCCACTTCGCAATCGTTGCCGTCGACGATACGCGCTTCCACGCCAGCACGCGGCCGGCCGCAGGTCCCGAGCGGCGCCGGGTTCTTCTCGGACCGCAACGGCGTGGAGACTTCGGTCATGTTGAACACGGTGTAGATGTCGCAGCCGAAGCGTTGCGAGAACGCCGCCGCATCCTCGCAGAGCGGCACCATGATGGCGCTGGTGAGCGTATGTGCGCGATCCTGTGGACCCGGCGGCTGCTTGACCAGGAATGTCGCCATCACGCCCAGCAGCACGCAGGAGGTCGTGCCGGTCTCGCGCACGACGCGCCAGAACGAGGCGGTATCGAAGGCCTCGACGATGGCGATCGAGCCGCCCAAGGCGAGCATGGCATAGACGGCTGCCGTGCCGCCGACATGGAACAGCGGCAGGTTGACCATGAACCGGTCGTTGGCGCCGAGGGCGACGAACGACTCGGTCCCCATCGAGTAAAGCTGCAGATAGGACGACATCACACCCTTGGACGGACCCGTCGTGCCCGAGGTGTAGATGATGCTCTGCAAGTCCCACGGCGCGATGTCGCAAGTGGGCAGCGACGACGGATCATCGTCGGCTTCGAGCACGGTTGGCGGATGGATGACGAGACCGGGAACAGGCGGCGCGGCTCCGGCCAACACGACCGCCGCCGAAAGGGCTGCGCGATCGATGTCCGCCAGGCGGCCCAGAAGGTCGGCATGAGCGATGATCAGCCGCGCATCGGAATTCGCCACGACATGAGCGAGCAGGCCACCGCGATAGGCGAGATTGATCGGCACGTATACGGCGCCAAGGTAGTTGAGGCCGAACCAGACGCGGATCGCGTCCGGCCCGTTGGGCAGCCACGACAGGACCTTGTCGCCTTGCGATACGCCGAGCTTGCGGAGACCCATCGCTGTGCGGCGCGCAATCGTTTGCGTCTGCCGATAGGTCCATTCGCTGCCATCGGCGAACCGCGCGAAGACCTTGTCGGGTGTCGCTGCCGCGTGACGATCGAGCAGTGGTCGCAACACGCATCGATCGGCAGCAGGAACGCGCGGATCGAACCATGATTTCGTCATCGGCGAATTTCTCCCTTCATCGCCGGTCGTATCGTTGTATCGTTCGGCGAGCAGCAAAGAATACGCGAATTGCAGCGCGTAGAGATGAGGAAACGCAATGAGTGACAGCAAGCGACCGCCTTTTGGATTGCGAAGCGACGGCAGTATCGATCGGCGAGACTTCCTTCGTGCCGCAGGGCGATTGGGTGTTGGCGCTTTCGGTCTGTCGAGCCTCGGGCTGGCTGGAACCGCCCGCGCCGAGGAGCCGTTCAATATCGGTTGGGTGCGGCCAACGACCGGTCGCTTGGCCTCGTCGTTCTCCTATCTCTATATCGGCGGCCTGATCGCCATCGAGGAGATCAACGCGGCTGGCGGCATCATGGGCCGGCCCATTGCGCGCGTCGAAGAGGACGACGAAGCCTCGCCCGCCAAGGAACCGGCCATCGTCAAGAAGCTGCAAGGTGCCGGGATCAACTTCATCGCCGGCCCGACCGGCAGCTCGCAGGCACTGTCGTCGCTCGCCACCACGACTCCGGCCAAGATCATCCAGGCGACCTACGCCAACGGCGCCGAGATGGGTGACGGCAAGAAGTACCCCTACCATTACCAGTGCACCTTCAACACCAACCAGCAGGGCGAGATCGCCGCTCGCTACCTGGTGGAGAAGATGAAGCTCAAGAAGATCGGCATCCTGCAAGAGAACACCGCCTTCGGTGAGCAGGCGACGGCGGCCTCACGCGCCACCTTGAAGAAGCTTGGGCTCGAGCCGGTGAAGGTCGAGGTCTATCCGCTGAACGCACCGGATCTCAACACCTATGTCGGCAACCTGCGCAAGGCCGGCATTGACGGCATGATCGCGTGGATCGCCAACGTGCCCAACGCGGCCATGGCCTTCAATGCCATGAACGCGCAGAAATGGTTCCCGCCGATCACCGGCCACAACGGCCTGTTTCTCGATGCGCTGTTCGATCTCGTGCCGCCTGAAGCCCTGACCAACGTCTACGGCACGATGTATCGCTCGCTGATGTGGACCGACAGCACGAGCCCCGGTCCCAAGCAGGTCGCTTTCGCCAAGAAGGTCGCCGCCTATCCAGAGGCCAAAGGATCGGGCGTGCCGGTCGCCAACAGCCCGTACTACGATTTCCTGCATGTCTTGAAGATGGCGATCGAAGGCGAGAAGAGCTTCGAGCCGGAGAAGGTCAAGCGCGCCCTCGACAACATCAAAGGCTATCAGGGCCTTCTCGGCACGATCAATTTCACGCCCGAGAATCATACCGCGATCGGGATCGACGATATCGCGCTGGCCTCGGTGGCCTCGGGCAAGGATCCAAAATCCATGGGCGTGTTCCGCGAGATGGCCAAGTAGGCATGGATCTCGATCTGCTGGTCGGCGCGCTGACCGCCGGCAGCCTCTATGCGCTGGTGGCGATGGGGTTCAACATCCTCTACCGGCCGACCAACGTCTTCAACTTTGCCCAGGGCGACCTCGTGATGCTGGGCGCCATGGTCGGCGCCACGGCCATCACAATGCTCGGGCTGCCCTGGCTTGTCGGCGCGGCGCTCGCCATGCTGGCGGTGGCGGTCCTGGCCCTGGTCGAAGAGAGGATCGCTGTCGCGCCGGTCTTGAAGCAGTCGGCAACCGGCCATGGCTGGGTGATCACGACGCTCGCCGTCTCCATGATCCTCGCCAACCTGGTCGGTCTCGCCTGGGGCCCGGATCCGATTGCGGTCAAGCCGCCTGCGCCGCTCAGCACGGAAACGTTCGAGCTGTTCAGCGCCAATGTCAGCTCCTACCAGATCGCGATCGTGGTGATCACGCTCATGCTGGTGCTGGGCGTCGAGGCCTTCTACGGAACGCGCAGCGGCAAGGCGGTGCTGGCGGTGGCCGAGGATCGCGACGCGGCCCTGTTGCGTGGCATCAATCCCAACCGGCTGTCGAGCTGGTCGTTCTTCCTGGGCGGCGGCGTCGCCGCACTGACCGGCGTGCTGGCAGCGCCCATTCTCTATGCCTCGACCGGACTCGGTCCCTCGCTGCTGCTGAAGGGCTTCGCGGCGGCGGCGGTCGGCGGCATCGGCAACAATCGCGGCGCCCTGCTGGCAGGCTATATCATCGGCATTGCCGAGGCCGTGGCGGCGACGCTGCTGTCGCCGGGCTATCAGCTCGCGGCGACCTTCGCCGTGATGCTGGTGATCCTGCTGATTCGCCCGCACGGGCTGTTCGGGCGCGCCGAAGCCCGGGCGGTCTGACATGGTCGACACGGTGCGCACGCTGATCCAGTCGCCACGCACGCGGCCGACCTTGTTGTTCACCCTGGCGCTCGTGCTCTATCTCGCACCTTTCGCCGTGGGCACCGAGTATCGACTGTTCATTGCAACGCAGATGGCTGCCTACGTGCTGGTAGCGATCGGGCTCAACCTGCTGAATGGCTATGGCGGGCAAGTGTCCCTGGGGCATGGCGCACTGGTCGCCATCGGTGCGTACGCGGTGGCCTTGGCGATGGTCGACCATCAGTGGTCCTTTTGGCCGGCGGCCTTGCTGGCGATGGTCGCAGCCGCCGCCGTCGGCGCGGTCATGGCGTTGCCTGCATTCCGCTTGTCGACGTGGTACTTCGCCTTGATCACGCTGGGCTTCGCCGAGGTCGTGGGCGGCCTGCTGACCGAGTGGCGCGAGCTTACCCACGGATTTGCCGGAGTCGTCGGCATTCCCAAGCCGGCGGTCTTCGGTCACACGCTCACCTCGCTCGATCTCTATTGGTTCGCGCTGACCCTCAACGGGCTGGCCTTGGCCGGCATGGCGAATCTTCTGCGCTCGCGCTTTGGCCGCGCCCTGGTGGCGGTACGCGACAATCCTGTGGCGGCAACGGCAGCCGGTGTGTCGCTGGTGCGCATCAAGATGATGGCCTTCGTCGCCAGCGCGGCGATGGCGGGACTCGCGGGTGCCTTGTTCGCCGTCCAGAAGACGGTCGTCACCCCCGACGATTTCACCGCCGACTTCTCCATCTTTTTCCTCCTGATGGTGGTGCTGGGCGGTGCCGGACGGCTGTGGGGCCCCGTGGTGGGCGCGGTCGTGTTCTTCCTGGTGCCTGAGCTGCTCACCGCGCTGCAGAGCTGGCGCATGCTGATCTACGGCGTGGCGCTGCTGCTTCTGATGCTCTATGCGCCGCATGGCCTGGTCGGTGCCATCGAGGCCGGTTGGAAGCGCCTGCGGACAAGACTTGGTCTCTCCAACATCCCGCCGGCGCCTTCGCTGGCGGCGGTGCGCGCGAAGGTCGAGCCGGTTGCCGGGGCCGCCTTGTCGGTTCGGGATGTCGAGAAGCGTTTCGGTGGTGTCGCCGCCCTGGCCGGCGTCAGCCTCGAGGTCGCCGCCGGCACCACGCACGCCATCGTCGGCCCCAATGGCTCGGGCAAGACGACGCTCTTGAACATGATCTCCGGCTTCTATCCGGTCGATGGCGGCGCGATCCTCATCGACGGCCATTCGGTTGTCGGCATGGCGCCGCATCGCATCGCGCGCAGGGGCGTCGGTCGCACGTTCCAGACGCCGCGCATGCTGCCCGAGCTCAGCGTGCTCGACAACGCGCTGCTCGGTGCCTTTCCGGCCGAACGCCAAGGCGCCGCGGCAGTGGCTCTCCGCCTGCCGCGCGTGCGCCGCGAGCAACAGGCCTCGCTCGGCGATGCGATGCGCTATCTCGATTTCGTCGGTCTCGCCGATCGCGCCATGGAGCCTGCCGGCGAGCTGCCGCACGGCCAGCAGCGCCTGGCCGAGATTGCCCGCGCCCTGGTTGGACGGCCGCGCCTGCTGCTGCTCGACGAGCCCGCGGCGGGCCTGTCCCTGGCCGAGCTCGATCGCCTGGGCGAGCTGGTCGCAGCGATCGGTGCGCTGGGCACCACCGTCGTGATCGTCGAGCACCATCTCGAGCTGGTCGCCAATATCTGTCGCGGCGTCACCGTGCTCGAGCGTGGTGCGGTCCTGGCGTCCGGCACGCCGACTGAAGTGTTCTCCCACGAGGAAGTCATAGCGGCCTACATGGGATCGCAAGCCCGCGTCACGCAGGCGGCGTCGTGAGCGCGAACGCTCTCATCGAGGTCAGTGGCCTCGATGTCGGCTACGGCCATGTCGGCGTGCTGCGGGGCGTCGATCTCGCCGTGCCGCAGGGCACGATCGTGGCGCTGGTGGGCAGCAACGGCGCCGGCAAGAGCACGCTGCTGCGCGCGATTTCCGGCTTGTTGCGTCCGTGGACGGGCAGCATCGCCTTTGCAGGCCAGGCGATCGCTGGCGAGCCGCCGCATCGCATCATCGATCTGGGGCTGCTGCATGTCGCCGAAGGCCGCCGCCTGTTCCGCCGTCAGACCGTGCATGCCAATCTCGAGCTCGGGCTTTACGGCACGCGCCTCGAGAAGTCCGAGGAACGGCGGCGCTTCGACAGGGTCTACGCGCTCTTCCCCATGCTGGCCGAACGGCCGCAGGCGTTGGCGGGAATCCTCTCGGGCGGCCAGCAGCAGATGCTCGCCATCGCCCAGGCGCTGATGCGCCAACCCAAGCTCGTCATGCTCGACGAACCTTCGCTGGGACTGGCGCCCATCGTTGTCGACCAGGTGATGGGGGTGCTGCAGCGTCTGCGCGATGCCGGCACCACGATCCTGCTGGTCGAGCAGATGGTCGAGCTTGCGCTCGATATCGCCGATCAGGCCTATGTACTGCAGAACGGCGTCGTCATCGGCAACGGCCCGCCGGCGGCGATCCGCAACGGCGATTTGATCCGGCGCGCCTACCTTGGCGCGGTGTCCGATCGTCCGTCCGGCTAAAACGGTTCGATCAGGCGCTTGCGTGCCGTGCGTGGAGGTGGCGGCGGCAGCGTGGCCAGGGTCTTGATGAGAATGTCGCGCGTATCGGCAGGATCGATGACGTCGTCATAGTGATAGCGTGCAGCGACTTCGAGTGCCGTGTTGGAGCGTTTGAGCGCGTCGGTCAGGCGCTTGTGCAGGGCGGCGCGCTCATCGGCGTCGCCGACGGCGTCGAGCTCGGCGCGATAGATGATGTTGACCGCGCCTTCCAGGCCCATGCCGCCATATTCCGCCGTTGGCCAGGCGAGCAGGATCGCCGGGTTGAGCGGCTGGGAGCCCATGACGTAGTAGCCGAGACCGTAGGCCTTGCGCAGCACGACGGTCATGACCGGCACGGTCGCATTGGCGAACGCCGCCAGGACGCGCGCGCTCTTGCGCACCAGCCCGGTGCGTTCGACATCGGGCCCGACCATCAGGCCGGGCGTGTCGCAAAGCGACAGGATCGGGATGTCGAAAGCGTCGCAGAGCTGGATGAATCGGGCGGCCTTGTCCGACGCGGGACTGTCGATGGCGCCGGCCAGCACCATTGGCTGGTTGGCGACGACGCCGACCGGCCGCCCGGCGATGCGGATCAACGAGGTTACGACGGCGCGGCCGAAGCCCGCCTTGAGCTCGAGGATGCTGCCCCGGTCGGCGATGCCCTCGATCACCTTGCGCACATTGTAGGCGCGGCGCGGATTCTCCGGCACGACGTCGCGCAGCATGGTCCCGTCAGGAGCCTCGCCAGGCTCGGTGGGGCCGCTGAAATAACCGAGATACTTCTTCGCGATGGCGATCGCCTCGGCCTCGTCCTCCACCAACACATCGATGACACCGGAGGCCACATGCACGGGTGCCGGTCCTACCTCTTCGGGCGTGAGCTTGAGGCCCAGGGCCGCCTCCACCAACGGCGGGCCGGCCATGCCGAGCGTCGACTCCTTTGTCGCGATCAGGACATCGCACAGGCCGGCGAGGTTGGCGTGACCGGCAAAGGCGCGGCCGGGCAGGATGCCGATGGTCGGCACCAGGCCCGACAGCCGTGCGAACACCACGAAGGTCGGCGTGGCGCCACGGCCTTCGACCTTCATGTCGTGCGGCCGCGCCCCGCCGCCATCGAGCCAGCAGATCGCCGGCAAGCGATGGCGCTCGGCATGCTCGAACATGCGCGTCGTCTTCATATGGTTGATGGCGCTTTGCGTGCCGGCATAGACGGTGTAGTCGTAGAACAAGAGATCGACGGGCCGACCGCCGATCTGGGCCGTGCCCATGACGACGCCGTCTGCCGCGCCGCTCATGCCAGCGACAGCAGGACGGGCAAGGCCGCCATACTCGACGAACGATCCGTCATCGACCAGCGCAGCGATGCCCTCGCGGGCTGTCCACCGACCGCGTTTGCGCTGCTGTGCCACGGCCGAGGGTCGCGCCTCGTCGAGAATAGCTTCACGGGCTTGCAGCGCCTGCTGCAGGTCTGGCCGCACGGGCCGGTCAGGTTTGGGCTCTGTCATGCGATCCATACTGCCGCGGACAGACTTGGCGATCCAAGGACGATGGCAAGTGCCGTTCGCGGCGCGGCTCCGGAAAGCTCCTCCGCTTGCTGGCATGCTTCTTGGTAGACTGGGCCTCTCGAATGAAGGAGCCGTGCGTGGTCGCGAATGCCCTGGAGATCAATCCCGAACGATTGTGGGAAAGCCTGGAACGATCCGCGGAGATCGGACGCTTTCGCGATGTCGGCCTGCGCCGGCTGGCGCTTTCGGCAGAGGACAAGCAGATGCGCGACCTGTTCGTGGACTGGGCGCGGGCTGCGGGGTGCAGTGTCGAGATCGACCGCCTGGGCAATATCTTCGCGCGGCGTGCCGGCAGCGATACCAGCCTGCCGCCGGTCGCCATCGGCAGCCATCTCGACACCCAGATCTGCGGTGGACGCTACGACGGCATCCTCGGTGTGCTGTGCGGGCTGGAGGCGGTGCGCACGTTGAACGACCGTGGGCTCAGCACCAAGCGTGGCATCGAGATCATCTGCTGGACCAACGAGGAGGGGGCCCGCTTCAGCCCGCCAATGATGGGTTCGATGGCCTTCGCCAAGGTGCTGCCGCTCGACAGCGTGCTGGCGACCACGGACGATAGCGGCGTCACGGTCGAGCAGGCGCTCGACCAGATCGGCTACGCCGGCTCTGCCACTGTCGGTCAGCGCGCCTTCGATTGCTACCTCGAGCTGCATATCGAGCAGGCTCCGGTGCTCGACCGAGAAGGCTGCGACGTCGGCATCGTGGTTGGTGGCTACAGGACCCAGGCGCTGCGGCTCACCATCAAGGGCGATACGGGTCATGCCGGTGGCACGCCGATGTCGATGCGGCGCAATGCCCTCGTTGGCGCGGGCTATGTCATCGCCGCGGTCAACGATGTCGGACTCATCTACGCCGTGGATGAAGGCCGCACCACGACGACGCGCATCGAAAGCTTTCCCAACCTGCCTGGCACCTATGCCGAGGAGGTCAGGCTCACCATCGACTTCCGTCACATCGATGGCGCCCGTTTCCAGACCATGCGCAGCGACATCGATGCGGCGATCTCGGCGGCCGCCCGGAAAGCTAATGTCGAGATCGAGGTCGCCGAAGGATGGAGCTGGGGCACCGAGCTGTTTGCGCCTGACTGCATCGACCTGCTGAGATCGACGGCCAAGGAGCTCGGCCTGCCCTATCGCGAGATGCGCAGCCAGGCCGGCCACGACGCCTATGCCGTGGCGACAGTGGCGCCGACCGCCATGATCTTCACGCCCTGCCTCGACGGCATCAGCCACAACGTCAAGGAATCGATCGAGCTCAAGCGCTCGATTCCTGGCGCGAACCTGCTCTTGAATGCAGCGGTGGCGCGAGCGAATCGCTAACGAGGCTACGCCTCAGACTACTCACGAGGCTGTGCGTTGCACAGGCTTCGCCGAAAGAAATGGCCACAGATGGACACCGATGAACACGGATGAAGACGCTCGCTTTGAGCTCGAGGGATCCGTGTGCATCCGTGTCAATCTGTGGCTAAGGATTCAAGAGAGACCTCGCTTCAGCCAGATGACGCATGTGCAGCGCTCGCAAAATGCGACACATCCAGCTGCTATTTCACTTCTAAAGCAAAGCTAGGCGAGGCGCTCGGCGCCGATCGGTGGTGCTGCGTTGTCAAAGTGAGAAACGCCTTGAGCGCGCTTGATTGATAGGCATCACGGCGTCGCACGAAGAGCGTGTCGACGGCACCTTCCGCCGGCGGCAAGGGATGAACGAACACCCGGCCTCGCTGCCATAGGGTGCCGGTCAGCGCTTCGGGAAGCAGCGTCATGCCGAGACCGGCTTCGACGCAGCCGATGATCGCTTCCAGCGTGCCGAATTCCAGAACGCGCACGCCGACGATGCCCTGCCGGGCCAACCAGCCCTCCAGCATGAGGCGGTAGGAGCAACCGGCCTTGAGGACAACGATGCGGGGATCGTTGCGCTTGAGATAGTCGCTGAGCGAGGGAAAACGGCGAGCGGTCAGGATCGCCAATTGCTCGCTGTATATCGTGCGCTGCACCAGATCGGGATGGTCGACCGGCCCGCAGACGAAGGCTCCCTCGACCCTGTGCTCGAGCACGTCTTCGATGAGCTCGCCGCTCGTGCCGGTCCTCAGCGTGAGATCCACGCCGGGAAACGCCTCGACGAACTGCGAGAGGAAGGGCGTCAGCCTGAGCGCGGCGGTGGTCTCGAGCGAGCCGATCACCAGCTTGCCTTGAGGAACGCCATCGTCCTGCGCGGCGCGAACGGCATCATCGAGCAGCTGCCCGATCCTGGCGGCAAACGGCAGCAGCCGCTCGCCCGCTGGCGTCAGGGCTACGCCGCGGGCCGTGCGGGTGAACAGCGAAACGCCGAGCTCTCGCTCCAGGCCGCGAATCCGCGTGGTCACGTTGGATTGGACGGTATGCAGCTTGTCGGCGGCGCGGCTCATGCCGCCGGTGCGCGCCACCTGCTCGAAGAACCTGAGATCCGATGCATCCATTGCGGCAGGGTAGACCCATCGCTCAGGATGATGGAGGTATCAAAACTAATCCGTTCCCGAAGGAGTCGCGCCTGCTTAGGTCATGCCTGCTTACGCGATGATTGTCGCGGTTGAACCTGGGAGCAGAGAGCATGTGGAGGGATCGCCGTTTCCTTGATCTCGTCGGCATCGAGCATCCGATTGCACTGGCGCCGATGGCGGGTCCCGGAACGGCCGCGCTGGCGATTGCGGTGTCCGAGGCTGGCGGCCTGGGGTCATTGCCTTGCGCCATGCTGACCGTCGAGCAGGCTCGTGCCGAGCTGGAGCTCATTCGCCAACAGACGTCACGTCCGATCAATCTCAACTTCTTCTGCCATAGCCCACCCGCACCGGACCAGACCCGCGAGGCTGCGTGGAAAGCGCGGCTTGCATCGTACTATGCCGAGCTCGGTATCGACCCTTCAGCACCCGTGAATGCGGCGAACCGCCATCCGTTCGACGAGCAGATGTGTCGACTCGTCGAGGAATATCGGCCGAGAGTGGCGAGCTTCCACTTTGGCCTGCCCGAGCCATCCTTGTGCGCGCGGCTGAAGCAAGCCGGATGTCTCATCCTGAGCTCGGCCACGACAGTGAAAGAGGCCGTGTGGCTCGAGCAGCGCGGCGTCGATGCAATCATCGCCCAGGGGCTGGAGGCGGGCGGGCATCGCGGCATGTTCCTGACCGGCGACCTGGCCACCCAGGTCGGGACCATGTCGCTGGTCCCGCAGATCGTCGATGCCGTCTCGGTGCCGGTCGTCGCAGCCGGCGGACTCTCCGATGGACGAGGCGTTGCGGCTGCCCTTGCGCTCGGCGCGGCGGCAGCGCTGGTCGGTACGGCCTATCTCTTCTGTCCGGAGGGCAAGGTGTCGACGGCGTATCGGTTGGCGCTCGATGGTGCGGCGGACGACTCGACGGTGTTGACCAATGTCATGACCGGCCGGCCCGCCCGCGGCATTGCCAACCGCATCATGCGTGAAATGGGACCGGTCGCGCCGGAAGCGCCCGCGTTCCCGCGCGCGGCGACGCCGCTGGCACCGCTGCGGGCGAAGGCGGAAGCGCAAGGCTTGGCTGACTTTTCTCCGCTCTGGGCGGGTCAATCGGCCAGCCTGGCGACGCCGCTACCGGCCGGCGAGCTGACGCGCCGGCTTGCGCAGGACGCAACAAAGAGACTCGCCTCCCTGCTTTAGGCAGGCGCTCGCTATCGCCGATCGCGATCTCTCTCTAGACTGCGCGTGGTTGCGCAGGAGGTCGCATGGCGAGTGACGGCGGACGGACGGCGCTGGTGACAGGCGCCACGGATGGCGTGGGACGCGTGGTGGCGCAGCGCCTCGGCCAAGGTGGTTGGCGGGTGCTGGTGCACGGCCGCGACCGCAAGCGCGGCGAGGCACTGGTGCGGGAGATCGAGGAGGCGGGTGGCGATGCGACATTCCTCGCGGCCGACCTCTCGTCGCTGGCCGAAGTGCGCCGTCTGGCGGACGAGGTTCGCCGGACGACCGACCGGCTGCAGCTCCTGATCAATAACGCCGGCATCGGCACAGCCGGCAATGGCCGGCAGACCAGCGCCGACGGCCACGAGCTGCGCTTTGCGGTGAACTATCTTGCGGGCTTCCTGCTCACTCACCGGCTGCTGCCGCTGCTGAAGGCGAGTGCGCCGGCGCGCATCGTCAACGTCTCCTCGGCGGGCCAGCAGGCGATCGATTTCTCCGACGTGATGCTCCTCCGGCACTACAGCGGCGTCGCCGCCTACTGCCAGAGCAAGCTGGCGCAGGTCATGTTCACCATCGACCTTGCCGAGGAGCTCAAGGGGTCCGGCGTGATCGCCAATGCGCTGCATCCCTCGAGCTACATGAACACGACCATGGTGCGCCGGGCGGGCGTGTCGCCCATGAGCCGCGTCGAGGACGGTGCTGAGGCGATCCTGCAGCTTGCCGTCTCGCCTGCGCTCGACGGCAGGAGTGGGCTCTATTTCAATGTCCTGCGCGAAGCGTGCGCCAACGCGCAAGCCTATGATGCCGACGCGCGGCGACGCTTGCACGCGCTCAGCCAGGAGCTGACAGGCCTTGCAAAAGCCTGAAGGCTTGTGACGACAGGCGGCCGATGTCGAAGCATGTCGCCACCGTCGCGGAGGTCTTTCGAAGCGAGAACCTGCTGGTCCGCGGCGCCACCGGCTTTTCCGGCGAGGTCTGCTTCGTTACATTCGATGCCTTTACGGACTACCATACGCTCGATCGCGAGGGCTTCGGCCAGCGCTTCTTTCAGCAGAACGGCATCGACGCCTTTCATATCATCTCGCGCAACAACGAGTGGTTTCAGCTCGAGGAGTTGCCGGAGGCCTGCCGGCTGACGGCCTGTTCTGCCTCTCGCTATCGGCGCGTGTTCTCCTATGGCTCGAGCATGGGTGGTTACGGCGCCATCCGATTTGGCCGATGGGCTGGTGCCCAACGAGCGTTCGCTCTGTCTCCACAATTTTCCATCGACTCCCGGAAGGCTCCCTTTGAAAAGCGATGGCGTCACCAGGCGCGTCGCACGCGCTTCATCCATGAAGGCGGAGAAAAGGCCGTTGCGCAGGCAATCATCGTCTACGATCCGCTGAGCGTCGATGCGCGGCACGCCGACTTGTTTCGCCAGATCACCGAGGTCATCGATGTTCGATTGCCGCATTGCGGCCACCCGAGCGGACCTTATCTCGCGGAGCTAGGCCTGCTCTCGAGCGCCTTGACGGCGCTCGCTGGCGACGCGCTCGATGCGATGGCCCTGCAGCGAGAGGCCCGACGGCGGCGCCGGGAGGCGGCGCAGTTCTACATCAATCTGGCCCTGCGAGCCCGTTCTCCGCGCATCAAGGCCGAGCTGGGCGCGCGTGCCGTGCAGCTCGCGCCTGGCAATGCAGAGACGCGCGCCCACTATGCCGTGTTTGCCGCCGCCGCGGGCCGACGACACGAAGCCTTGGCTGCGATGGACATGGCCGAGGTGCTGGAGCCTGGCCGTCCCCACATGAAGGTCCAACGAAGTCTTGTGTACGAGCTGCTGGGCGATCTCTCCGCTGCGGTGGACGTGATGGAAGCATTGATGGCGCGGGGGCCGACGCTCCGCTCGCATGGCGCGCGCCTGCGCCACCTGAAGGCCAGGCAGCTGGTGGCCAGGCTGCGCAAGCGAATGCCGCGTTTGGGTTAGCTCAACGGTTCCAGGAACCCCGCCTCGCCGCGGCTGTCGTAATAGGCGATGCCGCCGCGGGCGAAATAGTGGCTGACGATGCTCTTGCGGCTGAGGTCGCGCTTCTTGCGGGAGCTGCCGCCATGGATCAGGTTCTCGTGCCAGACGAGGATCTCGCCGGCCTTCGGCCGATAGAGTGCTGGTTTGCATCCGTTCCGGCGGAGCAGCGCCTGGACGGCCTCGTCGAAGACGGCATAGCTCGAATAGTCCGCATCGACTTTCGCCAGGCCGAGGTCGGCTGCGCGCAGGCGTGGCAGCAAATGGCTACCCGGATAGACGACGAGCTCGCCGGAGTCCGGCAGCACGTCCTGCAAGGCAATCCAGACGCCGCACATGAAGCCGCTGGGATAGGGCGTCAGATGGATGGTGTCCTGGTGCGGCCGCTGCTCGCTGCCGTTGGGATAGGTCAGGGTCTGGCAGGCGCAGGGTTCGTCGCGAAAGTGCTGGCGCAGGAATTTCGTCACGGGCGGAAACAGCCAGATCTTTCGGCCGGCGCGCAAGTGATGGGCATTATACACGCGGTCGCTGGAACCAGGATTGTAGGCCAGCTTGCCTGAGCCGATCGCGGCTTCGACCTCGGTCCAGAACTGCTCGATCAGTGGCAGGGGCAGCTGCTCCTGCAAGACGCAGAAACCCCATCGGAGCAGATGCCGATGCGCCGCCGCCTCGCTCGACGCAGGCTCGAAGCTGAGCGGCACGTCCGGCGCGGCCTCGTCATCGAACCAGGCGCGCGCCGTGCCGTGCTCATAGGGGAAGAGGCGGCTGTCGACAGTGCGGCCGAGGATGACGGGCGTGCCAAACGCCCGCAAGTCGCGTTGGACGGCCGCCGCAAGCTCGCCGGTGTTCTCGACGCGCCAGGTCCGTGACGGTAGCGGCGTGACGGTGCGGTCGGGCCAGCGGAGCTCGGCGTGCAGGGCGTGCCGGCCGTTCTCGATCAAATGGGTGTTGACGTTGAACTGCACGCGCCAGGGGCCGGAGGGCTGTCGGACGGCCGCTTCACGTCCAGGGATGACAGCCTCGGCTGCGCCAAAACGCAGGTGCAGCGCGGCTTCGTCGAGGTTCCGATCGGTGTTGAAGATGGTGCGGAAGGTGATCAGGCCGAACAGGGGGCCGTTGCGGGTGCGATTGGCGATATCGATGCTGCCGGTCGACGGCCTGAAGACCTTGAAGATCCTGTCGAGCATTGACCTCCCTTTCGCTACCCTGGGTTCGGCTCCCGATGATGCAACGGCGAGGATCGTGACGCCAGTCACCGTCGGGAGACTGGCGGGTGCGTGACGGGCGTGCGACTCCGAAAGAGCACTGGGTCGTTGACTGGTAGCGTGCACCGTACGGGCTGCTGCAGGCCGTCGGTGCTGGCCGGGGAAACAATTTCTTGATGCATCTTGTGGGCACGGTCGTGCAGACCGAGATCCTTGCCGTCTTGGTGATCTGCCTGTCTGCCGTCAACTGGCGTGTGATGCGGACGAGATCGTTCTGGATGCGCCTGGCGAGCAGTGGCGTCCTCTTCGTTGCGCTCACGGCCGTCGTCATCTACTTGGTCGATTCGCCGCTTCAGCCGGCATTCAAGACACCCGCAGCGGCGGCGGATGCGCTTGGCCAGCAGGCGATCGTCGCCGCATGGTGGGCGCTGGGCGCGCGCCTGCTGGTGGAGGTCGTCCGCGCGACGCGCTTTGGCGAGAGCTTCACGCGCGAAGGCAGGCTGCCGTCGGACCTGCTTGCCGGCCTGATCTACCTGATCGCGGCATTCATGATCGCGAGCGCTGTGTTCGGCCTGCCGATTCGGGCCATCGTCGCAACCTCGGGCGTGATCGCGATCGTTCTCGGCCTGGCCCTGCAGAGCACGCTGGCGGACGTCTTCTCCGGGATTGCCGTCGGCATCGAACGTCCCTACTCGGTCGGCGATCGGGTATCCGTCGATGGTGCACCCGAAGGTGTCGTGACGGAGATCAACTGGCGCTCATTGCGGATCCTGACGGACAGCAATGACGTGGCCACCATCCCCAACAGCCTGGCCGCGAAATCTCGCATCATCAACCGCAGCGTCCCGACGTCGCGCCGCGGCGCGTCGGTGACCGTTCCCTGCGCCGCCAATGTTCCGCCGGAGCGCGCGATCGAGCTCATCCAGAGAGCGGTCCTGCTGTGCCCCACGATTCTCGCGAGCCCCCGCCCTGCGGTTGCGCTTACGAAGGTCGGTCGACGCAGCCATGACTACGAGGTGGGCTTTTCGGTCGCCGAGAGCAGCATCCTCTGGGCAACCAAAAGCGATCTCATGGAGCAGGTCCTGCGGCAGTTTCGATCCGCCGGCATCAGCACATCCGCGACAGCCGCATCCGGGGAAGCAGCGGCGCAAGAGGGGGCGCAACGCATGCATCCTCTCGCGATCTCGCTGTTCCAGGGTTTGTCCGACGACCAGAGACGACAGCTCGAGGACAATGTGCAGCCGCGGCTGCTGGCTTCAGGCGACAAGCTTCTGTCTCAAGGAGAGACAGGAGGCTCGTTGTTCGTCGTGGTGTGGGGCGTCATGGAAATCGCCCGCACGACGAATGACGTCACATTCACTATCGGTCGCATCAGCTCAGGCGACTATGTCGGCGAGATGGCCTTGCTGACGGGAGCGCCCTACGCCGGGACAGTCACCGCGCTCACGCAGTCGATGGTGGTCGAGCTCAGGAAGGAGCATCTCGCGCCGCTGCTGGCGGAAAGAGCCGACCTGCTGCACATGCTGGAAGCATCGGCCCGCCGCATGCAGTCTCGTGTCGACCGCGCCGTCGCCGCCAGCGTCGATGCCGATGGCGCAACGATCCCGCCGACGCAGCTTCTGTCGCGCATGCGTGCGTATTTTCGCCTGCTCACGCATGGGTGACGGGCCGGGCACTTCCTCGTCGCCGTGGATTGCGTGTAAGAAGCGAACGACGACCTGACTAGACGGAAGAAAATGCGCGAGCAAGGAAGCCCGGTGCGAGTTTCCCTGGCAGGGCCGCAGGATGTCGACGATATCGTCGGTCTGCTGCAAGCCAACGAGGCGGTCAATGGCGGATCGCTCAGCGGCCATTTCGATCGTTCGGTCGTGGCGCCTGCCATCAAGGACATGCCCGTCGTCATCGCGCGCGTGGAGCAACGTCTCGTCGGTGTGTTGCTGACCTGGTCGATGCCTGCCACGGAGCCGGCGCCGGTGATTGCTGGAATGTTGAAAACCTATCGAGGCGATGCCGCAGCATACATCTACGGTCCTGTTTGCATCGATCGCCGCGAACGGGGCCGCGGTATTGCAGAATTGCTGTTTGCCCGCCTGAAGGCCGAGCTGCCCGGGCGCGAGGGGATACTTTTCATTCGGCGCGACAACGCCGCTTCCCTGCGCATGCACCAGGACAAGCTCGGGATGGTGCGACGAGGGGATTTCGACGCCGACGGCGTGGGCTACACCGTGTTCTCCTACAGACCCGAAGCGGCGGCGACGCCGAGCTCCTCTTAGCCAGCCGTTTGCGAGGATAGGAGGCCGGCAAGAAAACGCTTCTTGGCGAACGCTTTCCCGGAACCTGACTTGAAGTATCTCTCGAGGCGACGCGCGTTGGGTTCGTCTTGGACTGCAACATATGAGCGAAGAACCACCGGAAAATGCAGGCGTGTCGATGCTACGTCGCCTTGCTGGTGGGAAGTAAATCGACGTCGAAGATCGTTCGTCGATCCGACGTAAATGTCGCCATTCTTCAATTCCAGAAAGTAGACATACCACACGCAGCACCAGTCTCCCTACGCTCCTTCGGAGCTTCAGGAGACACCCTACGCCCTGACGGGCTTCGGGTAGCCAGCCACCCGAAGCCCGTCAGGGCGTGGGGTGGCGGGCCACGACCGACGATGATGGGCACTATGTTTACGCTATAGCCCTCTAGCGGGTCAGAGGCGCCGAAAGCCTCCCGGGTGGGTTCTGACCGTCTTGACGGATGCTGTCCGGCAACCAGCCTGAGCGCATCACCTGTCGGCGTGGCTTGCACGGGCATCGACGTGGAGGTTCCACGATAGTTCTTTGATTTCCGGCTCGACTACTTTCTCATTGTCCCAAATCTTGCCGCTACCGTCCGGCTGCCACCCATAGTCTACACCCGCAACCTCGAACGTAAATGTCGTCGGCACCAGCCCGGACATGGCAGCGAGCCACAAGGTTTGGAAATCTTCCGCTGGCAGGCCTGCGCTCAGATAGACGCAGCTTGGCTCGACCTTCCCGTCAACCTCGCGTCTTTCGATGTAGATCATGAGACCTAAGGGTTCTTTCTTGGTCGGGTCGTACCCCTCGGTCCGGTTTCGTGGATGTACCCCGAACTGTATCGCGGTTCGCGCGTCGCCATCGGGGGCGAATATCGTTTCACCCTTTGCAAGTTCCAACGTGTCGCCCATCGGCCGTAAGTTGTAGAGCAAGCTTCGATGGCCGTCGCTTTCCAGGCTCGAAGTGCGCTTGACCCACACGTCGACGATGCCGAACCGCAACAATGCCATAAGCATCCCCACCCCTGTCCCCTTGCAAGGCGACGATAACCTATTTCCCCTTCGATTGAGTAGGCATGGCATCAAACCAATATGCGGCCTCAGCGTGCCGGACATCGTTCCATGCTTGCTCGCACTTCTTGGTGTAAGCGTCGAGGTCCCCGGTCGTGAACGCATGAGGCTTCGCAGGCTTCTTGCCGCGCTGCACGAAAGACCCATCGAATGGGTTCTGATCGAAGTGTCCGTGCGCGATTTTGTTCCTGAACGCCCCGATATCGCGCAGGAGCGACGGCAACTTGGCTTCGAGTTGGTGCCGGCCGCCGGGAAGGCTCAGCAGTTCGAGATTGTGCACCTTCCAGAAATACTCAGCCTCGAACGCCGAGCGCTGAATCAAACCGTCACGCTGGTGATGGTACAACAGGATCATCTTAATCAGCATCCCTAGCTCATAGTCGAGCTTGTTGAAGGCTACCAGAAACCGGCCAAGAGCTGCTTCATAGTCAACTTTAATCTGCGGGTCGGCGCTGGGGACATCGCCCTCTTCTTGTTCTGCACCGCCATCAAAAATGCCCAACTTGGTGTCGCTCATAGGTCTATGACTCTGTCCCCTCGCTTTCGAGGCGCCAAGTTAATGCCTCGCGCCTTGCGATCAACTCGTCCGTCCGGCGGCCGAGGGAAGGAAACATGTCCAAGGCCAGCGGTCCAACCTGGCCTTCGTGGAACAGACCTATCGGCCTAAGCGCCACAATGGCCCGACAGAACGCGAGAAACCGCGTCCGACCGCCTTCGGACAGATGCTCGCGTATTAGACGCGCGTGATAACGTGAAAGGCTGTGATAATCACCGGCCTCTACTTCGGCCGCGTTCGCCAGGACGGCACCTCGATCATCGAGATCCCCGAAAGCAAATGCGTCGCGATCGGAGAGGATCAGAAGATCGGTGTGAATGTCGTCGATGGCCGCATCAAGTACCTCCAGAAGATCGGCGCTGACAATCCCAAAGACGTGCGATGGGCCTTTGTGAAGACCACCGCATTCTTGCTCGATCAGGAACATGGCTTTGGCCGATGAATGGAGATAGATGATCGGCGAGACAAGCCGCCTGTATGTGGTGATCAGAGACGCGAAGGCGAAGGACTTGTATTGGCCTTCGAACGCGGCGTCGGAACTCTCGAGCAGCTCGTCCGCAACTGGAATATAAGCGCCTTTCGCGCGGCCCCTCATCTGGGCTTCCGACGCCTTTTCAAACCAAGCCTTATCCGGCTCTTCCTTGCCGAAGCCGAGCATCCTAGCCTCCAGTACCTGTGCGCGATACATCTCGCTGTCGCATTGGCAACTTTATGGACACCAGTCGGTGAAGCGATTACCTCGACCAACATTGCATGCTGCACACAGGGTTCGCAGGTTATCTTCCCGCGTCTTTCCGCTCTTCGACCATGGAATGACGTGATCTACGTGAAGAACGCATTCGGTATTGCGCGCGGGATGATCGCCGCACAGCACGCACTTGAACCGATCACGATGTAGCACCCGAAACCGCAGACCGAGCGGGATTTCTCGGTTGTCCTCAGGCAGGCGGCGGCGTGTCGGCGGCTCCAGGGAAGGGGGGTCGTGAGGCGATGCATCGACTTCTTGTGTGTTTGGTACCGGTGCCGGCTCGGTGTCCTGATTTACACGCTCGACGAACGCCGCCAACGCTTTGTTCCACTTCTTGAAGCGCTTGACATAGGCTTTGCCGCCGACCTTCGAAGGTGGCAAGCCCATCTCGCGATACTGTGGTGGACGACCATAGTGGGTCCATACCGTTAGCAGGTTTGTGAAGCATTCTTCGTCGGAGTATCGCCGGCCCACATTCGTTCCGCTCAGCCCTGCGGCTTCGAATGCTGCCCTCGACGTTCCCCAACGCCGCCGCAGCGTCTCGCCTGAAAATGGCAGATGTTCTTTCACATCCTCGACTGTCAATTCGCTCTTGCCCAATCGCTCTGCCAGCTCTTGGAGTGCTCGCAAAACGTCCTCGTCCGTCATCCGTCGTGAAGCGTGGGCGCCTCGGGTCCGCACGACTTCGCTGGATCTGTGACCCAGCCCAGCAGCCCGAAGCGCATCACCCCAAGTGCCGAAGCGCCGGTACACCTTCCGCTCGACTTGCGCATATCTGGCAAAAGCTGAGACGGTCAGTGCCCCTTCGGGCACCAGTGCTGCAACGCGCCGTAGTTCGCCGAGGATAGCCTCGTCGGCGTGCTCGGGCAGGCGGCGGAGTTCGAAAAAGAAGGGCTTGGAAACGTCCATGATGGTGTCGGTTTGCGGCTCGTTGCAGCGTGCACTCAGCGGCGATGATGAAACCTGAAGTTACATGAAGGAAGCCAGGCGGAGCCAGCGATTCGACATCCCGATAGGACGGCAAGGGAAAAGCATGGACGCCGGTCGGGTCCATAACATTGGTTCGATTGAGATCTTTCGACTCCTGGCGAAAACCCGTGCTGTCGCTTCCGGCCGAAAGCTCAATGATATCAATGCACCGAGCGCCAGCCGTCTATCCTAAAGCCGCCCAAAGCCCTCCCTTGATCGTGTTGCTTCAGTATGATAACCGTTTGCCGTGACGGAGCCGCGTGACCCGACCCTCGATGTGCTTCTGGACCTCGACGGGCAGGTTCTCGTGGTGGACCCGGAGGGCGGGCACTGGGTCCGGTTCGTCGTGACCCGCGTGCCGGTGTCGCCGGAGAAGCCGCACGGCATCGACTACTCGCTCACGCTGCACGGGCCGGACGGCGAGAGGCTGGTCGGCTTCGACAATGCGCATCCGGTGGCGCGGCAGAAGCGGGGCGAGCCGCAGGACCATCGTCACCGGCTGCGGACGATCAGGCCCTACGAGTACCGGGACGCGGCGACCCTGCTCGCTGACTTTTGGACGACGGTGGACGCAGTGTTGCGCGAGAGAGGAGTGATCCCATGACGACGCTGAAGGTGGGCATCGCCAGCTACGCGGAGATGAAGGCTCGCACCATGGCCGTGGCGCGCGGCGAGCGGCGCGTCGCAGCCAACGAGCCGAAGGTGTGGTTCACGTCGACCGAGTCGTTCGCCAAGGTCCTGTCAGCCGGCAATCGCGAGCTGCTGCGCGTCATCGCCGAGAAAGCGCCCGGCTCGCTCGACGAGCTGGCCCGCCTCACGGGCAAGGCCAAGTCCAACCTCTCGCGCACCCTGCGCACAATGGAAGGCTATGGCCTGGTCCGTCTCGAACGCGGCGAGCGTGGCCGCATCACGCCCAAGGTGATGCACGACCGGGTGGAGCTGGACCTACCGCTCACGCTGTCGCGCAAAGCAAGCTGAACCATGACCGCTTGGACGATAGCAGGCCGGACCGCCGTCAGCCCGTCAAGGCTGACCCGTTCCGCGCCACCGCTTCGCGGCTGCGGCCTTGACCGGCTGTCACCGGCCCGGCGAGGGCTTGCCAAGCGATCATGGCTCAAGATGAGCGACGCCGCTCCTCTTGCGACGGTATCGGCAGACAGCGCGCCCTGGCGTAGAGATCGGCCGTTCCGCTCGCGTGAGCGTCGCGCGATCTTGAGGCAATGTCACAGCCTTGCTCAGGGCGCCGGCGTCGTATCGAACGCGGAGCGTTGCCTAACGATCTCTACATCCTCCCTGCGCCGTGGCCACGGCTGGGACGGCCCGTCAAACACGACGTCGAGCGTTGGATCGTCACGGACGATTGGCCCGAACGCGTGCCGGTTACGGAAAACGAGCTCGACGTGTTCGAGGCATGGTTCGGCGATCTCTTCGACGAGCTGTTCGGACCGCACCTATGATCTGACCAGGAGCCACCTGCCATGACCGTGCCGTTGCGCGCTGCCCTGTATCTGCGCGTCTCGACGGCGCGACAAGCCGAGCACGATGTCTCCATCCCTGACCAGAAACGGCAGGGCGAGGCCTATTGCGCGTCGCGCGGCTATCAGCTCGTCGAGACCTATGTGGAGCCCGGTGCGTCCGCCACAAACGACCGCCGCCCAGAGTTCCAGCGCATGATCGAGGCCGGGACGAGCAAGCCCGCGCCGTTCGATATCGTCATCGTCCACAGCTTCTCGCGCTTCTTCCGCGATCACTTCGAGCTGGAGTTCTACGTCCGCAAGCTAGCCAAAAACGGCGTCAAGCTCGTCTCGATTACCCAGGAAATGGGCGACGATCCCATGCACGTCATGATGCGGCAGATCATGGCGCTGTTCGACGAGTACCAGTCCAAGGAGAACGCCAAGCACGTCCTGCGGGCCTTGAAGGAGAACGCTCGGCAGGGCTTCTGGAACGGCTCATTGCCGCCCATCGGCTACCGCGTGGTCGCGGCCGAGCAGCGCGGCGCCAAGGTTAAGAAAAAGTTGGAGATCGATCCGCTCCACGCGGACACGGTGCAGCTGATCTATCGGCTGGCCCTGGAAGGCGACGGCACATCCGGCCCGATGGGCGTCAAGAACATCACGGCCTATCTCAACCAGCGCCGCATCTTCACCCGCAATGGCGGGCGCTGGGGCATCGGCCAGGTTCACCGCATTCTGACCAGGCCGACTTATGTCGGCCGTCACGAGTTCAACAAGCGCGCCAAGAACAACACGCTGAAGCCCGCCAGCGAGGTCGTCACCGTCCAAGTGCCGTCGATTGTCGATCAGGCAACGTTCGACACCGTCCAGGCACATCTACGCGCCCGCAACCCGAAGGTGACGCCTGCGCGCGTGGTCAGCGGCCCGACCCTCCTTACCGGCATCTGCTTCTGCGCGGACTGCGGCGGCGCCATGACGCTCCGGACCGGGAAGGGAGGGCGGTATCGCTACTACACGTGCTCGATCAAGGCGCGGCAGGGCGAGACGGGCTGCAAGGGTCGATCCATCCCAATGGCGAAACTCGACAGCTTGGTTGCCGAACACATCGCCGATCGCTTGCTGCGACCGGAGCGGCTCGAGGAGGTTCTGGCATCCGTTCTCAACCGCCGCCAGGAGCGTGTCGGGCGTCGCCGCGATCACGTTGCCGGGCTGAACAAGCGGGCGGCCGAGGCCGATTTGCGGCTCAAGCGACTCTACGACGCCATCGAGGCCGGCATCGCCGATCTTGAGGACCCGGCGCTGAGAGAACGCATCGCGAGCCTCAAAGCGATCCGCGACCAAGCACAGGCCGACGCCGAGCGCGCCACCGCGATGTTGGAGTCATCAGGCCAACAGGCAATCACGCCGCAGATGGTCCGCAAGTTCGCCAGGACGGCCCGCGAGCGGATGCAGATCGACGGGGGCGGCTATCGCCGCGACCATCTCCGGGCGCTCGCCCAGCGCGTCGAGGTCGCGGCCAAAGAGGTCCGCATCATGGGGTCGAAAGGCGATCTGCTCCGAACCCTTGCCGCCGCGTCGGGCGCAAAATCGGCTACGCCCGGCGTGCCCAGTTCTGTTCTGAAATGGCGGACAGGGCGGGATTCGAACCCGCGGTGGCTGTTACACCACGCACGCTTTCCAAGCGTGTGCCTTAAACCACTCGGCCACCTGTCCTGAGCAGCGGTCGGCGCCCTTATAGCGCGGCAGCGGGCGGGAGCAACGGCCTTCCCCCGGCGGGCGCCCGTAGGCTAGGCTCCCGGCCTAAGCGGGGGAGTAGATGGTCCTGTTTCGGGCCTTGGGTTGGCTGCTGCTGGCGATGGCCGTCGGGGCCGTGGTCTATGACGGGCTGGTCTGGTGGTCGGAGGGCGTGCTGCGCCTCTTGCCGCTGGGCGAGCTGTGGTCGCGCCTCGATCTAGATTCGCTGAACCGCGCCCAGTCGGCGGTGCAGCGCCACCTGTCGGCCGGCCTGTGGACCTGGATCGTCCTGCCCATCCTGACCTTGCCCGCGCTGCCGATGTTCATCATCGCCGGCACGATCTTCCTCTGGCTCGGCCGGCGCATCGGCAGTCGGGCCGAAACGGGATACATCGGGGCGCGTGCGCCGCGCCGTCGCCGGCCGCGCAGCGGGCTGTCGTAAGTGAAGAAAAAGAGTGTGGTGACTCCCGGAAACTGGAAAAGAGTGCCCTAAAAGCCTTATTTCATAGGCACTTAGCGTTTTCCAACCCGTGGAAAACAGGCGGAAAAAGTGGAAAAGGCAGCCTGGCTAGCGGCTGTCCATCTTGAGCGCGGCGATGAAG
>Ga0081455_10000369_pt1 | contig 59441 bp, 59 predicted proteins | sample TabmetS3T2R1_FD_70207 | JGI IMG/M metagenome (GOLD analysis project Ga0081455, IMG submission 70207) | Tabebuia heterophylla rhizosphere microbial communities from the University of Puerto Rico - S3T2R1 | ecosystem: Host-associated > Plants > Roots > Rhizosphere ...
GCAGGTCGTGCAAGCGCCAGTCCTTTACGTCGCAAGCAATATCGAATTTGAGCTTGAACGTGCTGAAACCGGAGATTGGCGTTTGTCCGTCCGTAGTGAAAACAAATTCACAGCCTTCAATGCGCGGGATCTCAGCCAATACTTTCATGGCCGCTTTTGACAGCGGCAGCGTCACTTCGGTCCCGGTCTTGTATCTTTCTTTGGCGATAGTCCATTCGTCGCCTGAAATCTCAGGCCACGTCATTGCAGATACTTCGGTGCGCCGACAAGCTGTGAGCAACAAGAAGCGGATGAATTGTCCCCATGGGCATGGAAAAACTTCGGCGGTCCTCCAAACCCGCTTTACTTCGTTGTCGTTCAATGTTCTGTCGCGTTCCCGCTCTTCCGGTTTGCGGCGCGCCATGCCGCGAACAAACGGCGTTCTGAATTGATCGTCTCGAATGGCGTGCCAGTTGCAGATACGCCGCAGCGTGGCAAGTATCTGGTCGGCCATTGCCGCGCCGCGCCGGTCCTCGATGTCATCGAGCAGAGCGTTGATGTCGCTGCGCTTGATTTCGTCAATCTGCCGCTCGCCTAGGACCGGATAGACCAGCCGCTCGAGATTTGCCTGCCGCTTGGCAGTGGTCCGCAGCTTGCCGCCTTCGCGGACAAGGTAGCGCTGGCAGACAGCCCTCAAAGTGTTCTTGCTGGCTTCGCTGACCCTGCGACGTTCGACAACAGGATCGTGGCCGCGAGCGACCTGTCCAAGAATGGCGCGCGCTTCCCGGCGAGCGTCCTCCAGGCCGAGCACGCTGTTGATAGTGTAGCGCCTTGATACCCGTCCGCTGCGATACTGGATCACGTAGCTCTTGGCACCGCGCTCTGTGACCGCGAGTCCGAACGAGGGCAAGGCGGCATCCCAGTAGACCGTACGCTCTTTTCCAGGCTCGGCGCGTGCCTCTCGGACAAAGGCCGCCGTCAGCTTCTTCACCGTCATGGGTAAGCATTCCCTTATTGGTCAGCGTCCGGTAAGCAGGCGACAAGCGGAAGGCAAAAGAACCTGTAGTATCGAGCTTACCTACGTCTAGCGGCAATCAATGGCAACGGGCGGAAACCGCCAGAAAGCGCTGTGAGGTAACTGCCGGTGACCTGCGCCACGAACAGCCCGAACAACGCCAGTACCGTGAAGCTGTCGATGAATCCCGCGGTGAAGCTCAGCAGCGGCGGGATGATCGCCGGCACGCGCTGTCGCGACGGAAAGGAGAAGAGCTCACTCATGTTCGATGCATTTCGTTCGACCTGATGTTCCGCTCATTCCCGCGCGAGCGGGAATCCAGGAGTGGTTTGCTTCGAGCTCGGTTGTCTCTCGAGGTCGGCGCTTTCGCGGGGATAAGCGGCAGCGACGTCACCGCTTGAGCCAGTTCGCCAACCGCTCGACCGCCTCGTGCATGTCCGGTGTTGCGCCGGCATAGCAGAAACGGATGAAGTGTCTGCCCTTGAGCGGATCGAAATCGACGCCGGGCGTCGCCGCCACGTGCGTCTGCGCCAGCATGCGTTTGGCGAATTCGAAGCTGTCGTCGCTGAAGCGCGAGACGTCGGCATAGAGATAGAAAGCGCCGTCGACGGGAAGAAACTTGTCGAATCCGGCTTGCGGCAAGCCGTCGAGCAGAATGCGACGATTGTCCTCGTAACCGTGCTTCACCGCTTCCATCTCCGCGCGGCCGTCGAACGCGGCTTCGGCCGCGATTTGCGAGAGCGTGGGAACGCACACCGCGAGATTGCCCTGCAGACGATCGAGCGGCCGCACCAGCGGCTCCGGCGCCACCACCCAGCCGACGCGCCAGCCGGTCATGCAGAAGTATTTCGAGAACGAGTTGATGATGACGCAATCGTCCGAGACCCGCGCCGCCGTTTCGGCGGGGAAGGCGTAGTCGAGGCCGTGGTAGATTTCGTCGGAGATGAATCTGATCCCCTCGCTGTGCGCGGCGGCGATGAGATCGCGCAATGCCGCTGCCGTCATCATGGTACCGGTCGGATTGGCGGGGCTGGCAACGAGTACGCCCTTTAGCGGTGCGTTGCGGTGCGCCGCGAGCAACATCTCGGGCGTGATCGCCCAACGCGTGGCCTGCGTGGTCTCGATCGCTACCGCCTCGCAGCCGAGCGCGCTCAGGATATGCCGGTAGGGCGGATATCCCGGCAGCGCGACCGCAACCCGATCGCCGGGCTCGAACAGCGCGAGGAACGTGAGAATGAATGCGGCCGAGGATCCAGTGGTGACGACAACGCGCTCCGGATCGACCGCGACACCGTAGCTTTCATCATAGTGCCGCGCGATGCGCGCGCGCAGGCTCGCCATGCCGAGCGTCTCGGTATAGCCGAGCCGGCCCGATGCAAGCGCCGCACGCGCGGCCGCGATCGCGCTCGCGGGCGCCGCTGCCGCCGGCTGGCCGACCTCCATGTGGATGACGCGACCGCCCCCCGCCTCGATGCGCGCCGCCGCCACCATCACGTCCATGACCATGAACGGCGGAACCTCGCTGCGCGCTGAAGGCCTGATCAACCGTCGTGCCGCATCCAACATCGCTTCCGTGCCCTCGACGCCCGGCGCAGATGCCGCCCCGCTGTCGCCGCATTTTCACGCACAATTTGGGTCATAAGGTCCTGCAATCAGACCTTGATCCTAACGCGTTGACCGCCCTGCGGCGCACCACTAGGTTGCGCGGAAAAATGGTGCGAACCAAGCGGACATGACCGGAACCGAGAGACCTATCAGGCCGCGGCGAACGACGCCAGCGGCGCGTCTCGTTGCCGTCGTGACCGCCGCCGCGCTCGCCGCCGCCAGCGCTCCGGCGCACGCGCAAAAGGGGCCTCCCGTCGTCCGCGACGCGGAAATCGAGCAGTTGCTGCGGGAATACACGCAGCCGCTTCTGCGCGCGGCGGGTCTTGCGCAGCAGAACGTTCAGGTCGTCATCATCAACGACCGCTCGTTCAACGCGTTCGTGGCAGACGGTCGGCGCATTTTCGTCAATGGCGGCGCGCTGATGGAAGCGGAGACCCCGAATCAGATCATCGGCGTGCTCGCGCACGAAACCGGTCACATCGCCGGTGGACACTTGGCGCGCATGCGCGAGCAGCTTGCCTCGGCGAGCACGCAATCGATCATCGCGATGATTCTCGGCGCCGGCGCGCTGATTGCCGCCGGCCGCAGCGGCAGCGCGGATTTGGGCCAAGCCGGCGCCGCCGCCATCGCCGGACCGGCGATGGCGATCCAAAATACGATGTTCGGTTACATGCGCGCGCAGGAAGAGCAGGCCGACCGCGCCGGCGTAAAGTTCCTCACCGCGACCGGCCAATCCGCAAAAGGCATGTACGAGACCTTCAAGCGCCTGGCCGACCAGGTCCTCTACCAAGTTCGCTACATGAATCCCTACATGCAGAGCCACCCACTGCCGAGCGAGCGCGTGGCAGCGCTGGAGGGATTGGCCAAGGCCAGCCCCTATTGGGACCACAAGGATTCGCCGGCGCTGCAGGCGCGCCACGATCTGATGCGCGCCAAGCTCTATGGCTTCATCGAGCGTCCGGATGCGGTAGCGCGTCGTTATCGTCCGGGCGACACCTCGCTCGCGGCGCGCTATGCGCGCGCCATTTCGGCCTATCGCTTCTCCGATCCGCGCGCCGCGCTGGCGCAGATCGACGCCCTCATCCAGGCACAACCGCAAAATCCCTACTTCTACGAACTCAAGGGACAGGCGCTGCTGGAGGCCGGCAAGCCGGCCGAAGCGATCGCCCCCCTCCGCCATGCCGTCCAACTTGCGCCCAACCCGGCGCTGATCCAGATCATGCTGGGGCAGGCGCTCGTCGGTACGCGCGATCGCGCCCACGTCGACGAGGCGATATCGCTTCTGCAGGCCGCAGCCCTGCGCGAACCGGAATCCCCGGACGTCTACAGTCAGCTGGCGATGGCCTACGGCCAGAAGAACGACCTGGCGCGCGCGGATCTCGCCTCTGCCCAGGCGGCGTTCATGCGCGGCGACATCAAGACGGCGCGCGAGATTGCCGCCCGCGCCAAGTCGCGCTTTCCGGTCGGATCCCCGGGCTGGGTCAAGGCCGACGATCTCGCCAGCCTCAAGCCCCCGCAAAGCGCCTTGCGCCGTTGATGACAGAAGGAACCAACAACAATGACATTTGATCCGCGCCCGCTCGCTGCCGCGCTGCTCGCACTCGTGCTGGCGTTGCCCGCCGCGGCGCTCGCGCAAGCCCAATCCTTCAGCGGCGATCAGCGCCGCGAGATCGAGCGCATCGTGAAGGATTATCTGCTGAGCAATCCCGAGCTGTTGCAAGACGTGATGAACGAGCTCGAAAAGCGACAAGCCGCCGCGGAAGCAGAAAAGCATCGCGCGAGCGTGAAGCAATACGGCGCCGCGCTTTTCAGCTCGCCGCGCCAAGTGACGCTGGGCAATCCGCAGGGCGACGTCACAGTGGTCGAATTCTTCGATTACAATTGCAGCTACTGCAAGCGCGCCATGAATGACATGCTCGATCTCCTCAAGAGCGACGCCAAGCTGAAATTCGTGCTCAAGGAATTTCCGGTGCTGGGCGAAGGCTCGATCCAGGCGGCGCAGGTGGCCGCGGCGGTGCGCATGCAAGACAAGAGCGGCAAGAAATATCTCGAATTCCATCAGAAGCTGCTCAGCGGACGCGGCCAGGTGGACCGCGCGCGCGCGCTCGCAGCCGCGAAGGACGTCGGCCTCGACATGGCACGCCTGGAGAAGGACATGGCGAGCGACGAGGTCAAAGCTACCCTCGAAGAAAGCTTCAAGCTCGCCGAAGCGCTCGGCCTCAACGGCACGCCGAGCTATGTGGTTGGAAGCGATGTCGTGGTCGGCGCCGTCGGTTTCGAGAAGCTCAAGGAAAAGGTTAATGCCGCGCGCTGCGGCCAGCCCACGTGCTAGGCCTCGGCGCTTCGCTGCGCGTGGACCCAAAGTAAGGCGCGCGCCACGGCACGTCCTGCGACGCAAGTTGCGGCGCGTGGTGGCGACCGGCCGTCCTGCCCTCGCGCCTCGGCTTCCCCTTTGCGCGCAAGCTCCCTATAAAGCGGCTGCTGCGTTGGTCACGGCGCCGGACCGTCCATGGCGAAAACCGTCTACGTTCTCAACGGCCCCAATCTCAATCTGCTCGGAACGCGCGAGCCAAAGACCTATGGCCGTGCGACGTTGCGCGAGGTGGAGAAGCTCTGCCGCGAGGCCGCCCGACGTCATAAGCTGGAAGTCGAATGTCGGCAGTCAAACCATGAGGGCGAAATCGTGGATCTCATTCACGAAGCCGCCGCCAAGAAGGCCGCCGGCATCATCATCAATGCGGGCGGCTATACCCACACGTCGGTCGCGATCCGCGACGCGATTGCCGCGGTCTCGCTGCCCGTGATCGAAGTCCATATCAGCAATATTTTCGCGCGCGAGAGTTTTCGCCATCATTCCCACATCGCCGCGGTGGCCAAGGCAAGCCTGTGCGGCTTCGGCGTTATCGGCTACGCGCTCGCCATCGACGGATTGGCCGCGCTGATCGGCGCCCGCCGTAAGAGCTGAGCTCATGACCGGCGAGCGCAAGAACAAGAACAAGGAGAAGCTCGCGATCGATCCCGACATCGTGCGCGAGCTTGCCCGGCTGCTCGACGAGACCGGGCTCAGTGAGATCGAGTTCGAGCGCGATGGGGAACGCGTTCGCGTCGCACGCCAAACGCATGGCGGCGCGTCGTCTCGAGCGCCTGCTGCCAGTACTGACGTGCCGCTGCCCGTCCGCGAGCCAATACCGCTCGATCCCGCGAAACATCCGGGCGTGGTCACGTCGCCGATGGTGGGCACCGCTTACGTCGGACCCGAGCCGGGCGCACGGCCGTTCGTCGAAGTCGGCAGCCGCGTCCAGGCCGGCGACACGCTCCTCATCGTCGAGGCCATGAAGACCATGAACCAGATTCCCTCGCCGCGCGCGGGGACGGTGGTCCAGATCCTAATCGAGGACGGCCAGCCGGTCGAATTCGGCGAACCGTTGTTGATCATCGAATGAGGCTCGGCGCTCGCTCCGTCAAGATGCCGACATGTTCGACAAGATCCTGATCGCAAACCGCGGTGAAATCGCATTACGCGTGCTGCGCGCGTGCAAGGAGCTGGGCATTCCCTCGGTCGCCGTGCATTCCACTGCGGACGAAGATGCGATGCATGTGCGACTTGCCGACGAGAGCGTGTGCATCGGGCCCCCCGCGGCGCGCGATAGCTACCTCAACGTCCCGGCGCTACTTGCCGCCTGCGAGATCACCGGCGCCGATGCGGTGCATCCGGGTTACGGTTTTCTCTCGGAGAACGCGCGCTTTGCCGAAATCCTCGCCGAGCACGACGTTCATTTCATCGGTCCGAAGCCCGCCCATATTCGCTTGATGGGCGACAAGATCGAAGCCAGGCGCACGGCCGAGCGACTCGGCATGCCGGTGGTGCCGGGATCGAATGGCGGCCTGTCCTCCGATCAGGAAGCGATATCGCTCGCGCACGCATTCGGTTTTCCGGTTCTGCTCAAGGCCGCGGCAGGCGGCGGCGGCCGCGGCATGAAAGTGGTGCGGGGGCCACAAGAGCTCGCCAGCGCGCTTGCCACCGCGCGCGCGGAGGCCAAAGCCGCGTTCGGCGACGACGCGCTCTATCTCGAGAAGTATCTCGTGCAGCCGCGCCACGTCGAAATCCAGGTGCTGGGCGACGGCCACGGCCGCGCCATTCATCTGGGCGAGCGCGACTGCTCGCTCCAGCGCCGTTATCAGAAAGTCTGGGAGGAAGGTCGTTGTCCCGCACTCAACGAGACCGCGCGCAACACGATCGGCGAGACGGTCGCTGAAGCGATGCGCAAGCTCGAATATCTCGGCGTCGGCACAGTCGAGTTCCTCTACGACGACGGCAAGTTTTACTTCATCGAGATGAACACGCGCATTCAGGTCGAGCATCCGGTGACCGAGATGATCACGGACATCGATCTCGTGCTCGAACAAATCCGCGTCGCCGCCGGAGGCGGCCTGGAATTGTCGCAAGGCGACGTGAAATTCAACGGGCACGCCATCGAGTGCCGCATCAATGCGGAAAGCCCGGTCTCGTTCCGTCCTTCGCCCGGCAAGATCGTGCATTATCATCCGCCGGGAGGGCTGGGGGTCCGCATCGATTCCGCCGTCTATCACGGCTACTCGATCCCGCCCTACTACGATTCGCTGGTCGGCAAGCTCATCGTGCACGGCAAGACGCGCGGCGAATGCCTGATGCGGCTCAGGCGGGCGCTCGACGAGTTCGTGATCGACGGCATCGAGACGACGCTACCGCTGTTCCGCACGCTGGTGCGCGAAAAGGACATCATCGACGGCGACTATCACATCCACTGGCTGGAAGAATTCTTGGCTCGCGGCGGGATGGAGGGCTAGGAGGGACCGCGACCATCGTGGATGCGCGGCAAATTCGATGGGCGCGCGAGCCTCTCCCATGGCAAGCTAGCAGACCTTATCTTCTGAGGATCATCGCCGACGAAAAATCGCATGGCCAACCGGGAAACTGCCTTCATCGAAATCACGCCGGAGGTCCTGCTCAAGGCTTATGCCTGCGGCATCTTTCCGATGGCGGAAAGCGCGGACGACCCGGCGCTCTACTGGTTCGAGCCGGAGAAGCGCGGCGTCATTCCGCTCGATCGCTTCCACATGCCGAGCCGGCTCGCCCGCACGGTGCGCTCCGACCGTTTCACCATCACCGTCGACCGCGACTTCGATGCGGTGCTCGAGGGTTGCGCGGAATCCCGCCCCGACCGCCCGCGCACTTGGATCAATACCCGCATCCGCGTGCTCTATCGCAAGCTCTATGAGCGACGACACTGCCACAGCATCGAGGTCTACGAAGGCGAAACACTCGTCGGCGGGCTTTACGGTGTCACACTCGGCCGCGCGTTCTTCGGCGAGAGCATGTTTCACCGCGCGCGCGACGCGTCCAAAGTGGCGCTGGCGCACCTCGCCGCCCGCCTCAAGGCCGGCGGGTTCAAGCTGCTCGACACGCAGTTCGTGACCGATCACCTGCGGATCTTCGGCGCGATCGAGGTGCCGCGGCGGCAATATCACAAATTGCTCGAAGCGGCGCTTGCGGGCGAGGGCGACTTCGCCGCGCTCGATACGAAGCATCCGGTCACGGGCGCGCAGGTGCTGGCGCTGCTGGCGAAGGATCGATCCTCGCGCGCGTAAAAAACCGATCCTTTCCCATCGTCATTCCGGCCGAGCCCCGATAGCGGGAAGGAGCCGGAATCATGCCACCGCCAGCGATATCGATTGCGGGTTCGCGGGCTTTGGCCCGCGCCGCGCAATGATCAGGAGAATTTGTGCGAGCGATGTGGCTCGGATCAGCGTCGCGGGTCGGCGGTCTGCGGCGCGCCTTGCGCCGCGGGCTGCTGGCTGCCTCGCCGCGGTGCCGCCGCCGCGGCCGGCTTGGCCGGCGTTGGAGCGGCCGCCGGTGTCGGCTCGGGTGGCGGCGCGGCTGCGACCGCCGGATTTTTGCAGTCGGTCAACCACACGTCGTAGATCGGGTGCTCGACTGCATGCAGGCCTGGGCTCGATGCGAACATCCAACCCGTGAAGATGCGTTTGATGTCCCCCTGCAGCGTCACTTCATCGACCTCGATGAAGGCATCGGTATTCGACGTCTCGGTCGGCGGGCGCGTGTAGCAGACCCGCGGCGTCACCTGCAGCGCGCCGAACTGCACGGTCTCGCCGATGGCGGCGTCGAAGGTGATGATGCGGCCGGTGATCTTGTCGAGACCGGAGAACAGCGCGCTCTTATTGGCGATCTTCTGCGACGGCGGCTCGGCGATCGCCTCGTCAGCCGGCTGAGGCGACGTGTCGGCGGGCTGCGGCGTGCCGCGCGGTTGGCGCTGGCCGGGCGGGAGCCCCGGAAGCGGTGATGGTCCACCGGACGGATCGATCGCTGCGGTCGCCCCTTCAGGCGGGGGGAGTGGCTGCGATTGCACGCCTGCGGCCGGGCTTTCCCGGGGCTGCCCCGGATACGCCTGCTCGGGATATTGCCGCTCCGGATAGACCGGGCCCGGGTAACGCTGGTCCGGATACTGCGGATAGCCCTGCTGCTGCGGGCCCGGTTGACGGCCGCCGGGCACGCCCGACGGCGGCCGCGGCGGAGCCCCGAACAGGGCCTCGAACGGATTGAAAAACTGCGCCGCCGCGGGAACGACACCGATGGTCACCCCGGCCGCGATCGGCGCGGCGATGAAGCAGGCAATGCGAAGCAGTCGGGCCATCGGGCGAGGTCGTTGATCGCACACGCGCGGGGGAGCATCGTTGATTAATACCGGGAATACGGCGGGGAGAGGGCCGTTCAGGGCTCACGGGCCCGCTGGGTTCCCTCCCCTCACCCCTCCCCCAACCCTCCGCTGCAAGCGGGGAGGAGCAGACGAGTTCGGCGCGGGCGCTGACCCCGGTCGAGCCGCGCTAGCGATCGGGGTCCCAGGCCTTGTAGTCGCCGGTCGCCTTGGGCCGGCGTCCTTGGGCCAGCGTCGAGCCGATCGGACGATAGGCGCCGGGGGTGCCGGTGAGATTGGGTCGGTGCGGCTTCCACCACGGCCGCGGCGCGACTTCTTCCTGGGTCGGCGGCACATCGACGGTGTGGTGCAGCCAGCCATGCCAGGACGGCGGCACGACCGAGGCTTCCGCAGTGCCGTTGTAGATGACCCAGCGTCGCTCGAAGCCGAGCGTCGGATCGATCTTGCCGCCCTTCGTGCGGTAATAGCGGTTGCCGAACTCGTCCTCGCCCACGAGCTCGCCATAGAGCGCGGTCCACAGCAGCGTGCCGAAGGTCGCCCCATTCCACCAGGTAAAGAAGCGCAGGAAAAACGTTTTCATGGGACGCGGGCCATCAGATACGTGGCGCGTTCATGCCACCCTCGCCTGCTCAAGTCCACCCACTCTGCAGGCCGATTGAAGCCGCGCGCGCGGAGACATTTGCCGTCGCAACAGGTTCGACAAGAGCGAGAGCCGCCAGATCCGGAGCAGCGCGCGGCGCGCAGAGGAGCACGCTGGACCCTCGCCTCGACGCGATGAACAAGCGCGTGCTACGCCCGTCAGACGCCCGCTTTCCTGTAAAATACAGGACTGAGAACCCTAACGATCGGAAATCAAATGGGAAACGGCAGCTGGCGCTACAAAATAACAGGGCCATAACAGGGGGGCATAACAGGGAAATAACAGGAAGCGGGACGGCTTGCGGTGCCAGTTAGCGCGCATGCGTCGAATGCCGGGGCGCAACGGCCGCACCGGCTGCGTGGCGCAATTTTGGTGAATACCGAAAGTTGGAAGATTCTCGTTACACGAGTCAACAGCAATTTCGCAGGCTCAACACGCCGCCGTTTCGCGCCCAAAAGCCGCCCGCGTGATTCGCGCCGCTGCCGACGACGGTTGCGCGGTCAGTACGGCGTGCGCAAATCCGCGCGGATGGGAGGAAAGCTAATGCGGCGCGCGAGAACCATGGTGCCTATTCGTGGCAGCGCGCGCGGCGGCGCGACCATGGCTGCGCCTCGATCGCAGCGGCGAGGCGGGGTGGCAGCAAATAATTTCTTGCTTGACACCGATTCCGTAACAGCGGTGTGACCGGGTTGTGAACGAGAGCCTTCCGAATCCCTCCCCGATATCCGATACTTGCTGCAGTGCACCTGAGTCGCCCCCGAATTTCACAGGCGAACACAATATTTAGCACTTTGTTTACGGGCGCCATACTAAGCCTTGACGAGCGGCGGGTGCTATCTTAGCTTCAAAAAGTTCGGCGCGAGTGGTTCGAAGTCCCGCCGGGCGCTCTCCTGAAAGGGTCTGCGTAACCGCTCCGCTTGCCGCGACGGCACCGGAGAAGGGTTCTTTGTTGCCTTGAAGGGCGAGTGCGCCGACGAACGTGCCGCAACAAACCCGGGCCCGCCAGGACCTCGGGAAGGGCGTTAACAGAGACTAGTAACGGGCCAGTGGGAGCGCGGCCGGAAGGCCGGGGTCGCGCCACGGGCAAAGTGTCGGCGGTCCTTGCCGGATTGCCGCCAACGACAAAAGGGGCGAACGATGCGGATTGAGCGGCGCTACACGAAAGAAGGCCAGTCCCCCTACGTGGAGATCGAGTTTCGGCTGACCGAGAGCGAAATCCGTAATCCCGACGGCTCGGTGGTGTTCCATGCCGAGAACGTCGAGGTGCCGAAGTTCTGGTCGCAGGTCGCCGCCGACGTGCTGGCGCAAAAATATTTCCGCAAGGCGGGCGTGCCCACGCGCCTGAAGAGGGTCGAGGAGGAGACCGTTCCCTCCTGGCTGTGGCGCTCGACCGCGGACGAGGAGGCCTTGGCAGCGCTTCCGGAGAAGGAGCGCACGACCGGCGAACATTCCTCCAAACAAGTCTTCGAGCGGCTTGCCGGCACCTGGACTTACTGGGGCTGGAAGGGCGGCTATTTCGACTCGGAAGCGGACGCGCGCGCCTTCTTCGACGAACTCGTCTACATGCTGGCGATGCAAATGGCGGCGCCGAATTCGCCGCAGTGGTTCAACACCGGCCTGCACTGGGCCTACGGCATCGACGGACCGAGCCAGGGGCATTTCTACGTCGACTTTGCGACCGGGAAGCTCACCAAATCGAAGTCGGCCTACGAGCATCCGCAGCCACATGCCTGCTTCATCCAGTCGATTGCCGACGATCTCGTCAACGAGGGCGGGATCATGGATCTATGGGTGCGGGAGGCGCGGCTATTCAAATACGGCTCCGGCACCGGCTCGAATTTCTCCCGCCTGCGCGGCGAGGGCGAACGGCTCGCGGGCGGAGGGAAGTCTTCCGGTCTGATGAGCTTCCTTAAGATCGGCGATCGCGCCGCCGGCGCCATCAAATCGGGCGGCACCACGCGCCGCGCTGCCAAGATGGTGATCGTCGATGCCGATCATCCCGACGTCGAGCAGTTCATCAACTGGAAGGTGGCCGAAGAGCAGAAAGTCGCCGCGCTCGTCACCGGCTCAAAAATCAACCAGAAGCACCTGCGCGCGATCCTCAAGGCATGCGTGAACTGCGAGGGATCGGGCGACGACTGCTTCGATCCGGACAAGAACCCGGTGTTGCGGCGGGAAATCAAGGCCGCGCGCCGAAACCACGTGCCCGACAATTTCGTCAAGCGCGTGATCCAGTTCGCCAAGCAGGGCTACACCGACATCGAGTTTCCGGTCTACGACACCGACTGGGATTCGGACGCGTATCTCACCGTCTCCGGGCAGAATTCCAACAACTCGGTGCGCGTCAGCGACGAGTTCCTCAAGGCGGTCGAGGCCGACGGCGATTGGGATCTGTTCTGGCGCACCAAGCCGGGCAAGATCGCCCAGACCATCAAGGCGCGCGAGTTGTGGGAAAAGATCGGCTACGCCGCGTGGGCCTGCGCCGATCCCGGCCTGCAGTACCACACCACGGTGAACGACTGGCACACCTGCCCGGCCTCGGGGCCGATCCGCGCCAGCAATCCGTGCTCTGAATACATGTTCCTCGACGACACCGCGTGCAATCTCGCCTCGATGAATCTGCTCGCATTCCGTAACGGAGCCATGCAGCAGTTCGACCTCGAAGGCTACGAGCACGCGGTACGGCTGTGGACCATCGTGCTCGAAATCTCGGTGTTGATGGCACAATTCCCCTCGCGCGAGATCGCGCAGCTCTCCTTCGAGTTCCGCACGCTGGGGCTGGGCTACGCCAATCTCGGCGGGCTCTTGATGTCGTCGGGTCTCTCCTACGATTCCGATGCCGGCCGCCAGATCGCGGGTGCGCTCACCGCCATCATGACCGGCGTCGCCTACGCCACCTCGGCGGAGATGGCGGGACTGCTCGGCGCCTTCCCCGGCTACAAGAAGAACCGCGAGCACATGCTGCGCGTCATTCGCAACCATCGCCGCGCCGCGCACGGCGAGCGCACCGGCTATGAGAAGGTGGCGACGCCGCCGGTCCCGCTCGATCACAAGGCCTGCCCCGATCCGCGCATGATCGAGCATGCCGAGCGCGCCTGGGATCGCGCGCTCGCGCTCGGCGAGCAGCACGGCTATCGCAATGCCCAGGTCTCGGTCATCGCGCCAACCGGCACGATCGGCTTGGTGATGGACTGCGACACGACCGGGATCGAGCCCGACTTCGCGCTGGTGAAGTTCAAGAAGCTCGCCGGCGGCGGCTATTTCAAGATCATCAATGGCGCGGTGCCGGAGGCGTTGCGCGTGCTCGGCTATTCGCCGGAACAGATCGCCGATATCGAGGTCTACGCGGTGGGTCACGGCAGCCTCGCCGATGCGCCCGGCATCAACCACACCACGCTCAAGCAGAAGGGCTTTACGCAGGAGGCGATCGACAAGGTAGAGAAAGCGCTGCGCAGCGCCTTCGACATTAAGTTTGCCTTCAACAAGTGGACGCTGGGCGAGGAATTTGTGGCCAAGCTCGGCCTCGCAGCGGAGAAGCTTGCCGATCCGCGCTTCGATCTGCTGTCCGCGCTCGGCTTCAGCAAGCGCGAGATCGAGGCCGCCAACGTGCATGTCTGCGGCGCGATGACGGTCGAGGGCGCGCCCCACCTCAAGGCCGAGCATTACCCGGTGTTCGACTGCGCCAATCCCTGCGGGCGCAACGGCAAGCGCTACCTCTCGGTCGAGAGCCACATCCGCATGATGGCGGCGGCGCAGCCTTTCATCACCGGCGCGATCTCCAAGACCATCAACATGCCCAACGATGCCACGGTCGAGGACTGCAAGGCGGCGTATCTGCTCTCCTGGAAGCTCGGGCTCAAGGCCAACGCGCTTTACCGCGACGGCTCCAAGCTCTCGCAGCCGCTGCAGTCGCAATTGATCGCGGACGAGGACGAGGAGGATGACGTCGTCGAGGCGTTCATCGAGAAGCCCGCGATCGCCCGCGCTTCAGCGCTGGCGGAGAAGGTGGTGGAGAAAGTGGTCGAGCGCATCGTGGTGATGCGCGAACGCGAGCGCATGCCGGACCGCCGCAAGGGCTATACCCAGAAGGCGGTGGTCGGCGGCCACAAGGTCTATCTGCGCACCGGCGAATACGACGACGGGCGGCTCGGCGAAATCTTCATCGACATGCACAAGGAGGGCGCGGCGCTGCGCTCGCTGCTCAACAATTTCGCCATCGCCGTCTCGCTCGGCCTGCAATATGGCGTGCCGCTCGACGAGTACGTCGACGCCTTCACGTTCACGCGGTTTGAGCCCTCCGGCCCGGTGCAGGGCAACGATTCGATCAAATACGCGACCTCGATCCTCGATTACGTCTTCCGCGAGCTGGCGGTGAGCTATCTCGAGCGCTTCGACCTCGCCCACGTCGATCCCACGGAAGGCGGCTTCGACGCGCTCGGCAAAGGCGTCGAGGAAGGCAAGCCGAGCCCTGCCGCGACCAAATACGTGTCCAAGGGGCTCACGCGTTCGCGCACGGACAAGCTTTCGGTCTTAGCGGGTGGTGCGGCGCCTGAGGCGCGTCCACCCTCCCCCATCGGCGGGGGGGAGGGTGGCGCGCGAGGCGGTCCCGGCGGCGGCAAGGTCACCGCCTTCGGCGGCCGCGAGCCGCGCGCCGAAATCTCCGGCACCACGGCGCTCAAGCCCGAGCCCGAGCAGAAGCTCTCGCCCGCCGAGCAACTCGAGCAGCAACAACTCGCCCTCGCCCGCGCCGATGTTGCCGATGCGCGCGCGAACGCGCGGGCGATCGCTGCTGAGAAGCGCGCCGAAGCCAAGGCCAAGGGCTATGAGGGTGAAGCCTGCGGCGAATGCGGAAACTTCACGCTCGTGCGCAACGGCACGTGCCTCAAATGCGATACGTGCGGCTCGACGACGGGGTGTAGTTAAGCCCCGCGCAATTGATCTGCTGAGAGACGCGGTTCTGCCCCGGCACCACTTGCGGCGAGCTTTGGCTTCGCCGCAAGTGCTTAGGCGAACGTATCGTGATCGGGTGCCAGAAGAGACTCTGATGAGTGCGATTGCGGAGTTTGAGCGGAAGCTTCCGCAGTCCCCAAGCTGCAACGGATTTCATTCGGGGCTTGCGCTAAAATCCGCGTCGGTGATCCGGGGCAGCAGGGAAGCACCGAACGATGGTCAGGGCAGCCGGCGCGCGCGGACTGATCGCCGTGGACAAGATGGGGACCAAGGTCCTGTTCCTTGATCCCGTGAGCTATGCGACCGAGGTCGTCCTCGATGGTTTTCCCCGCACCGTGCACGAACTGCTCGTGGTGCCTGAAACCGGCCTCGCCTACGTGCCGATCTTCGGCGACGGCGTCCATGGCCGCAATCCCAATCCTGGCCATCTCCTGTGCGTCATCGACCTCGAGAAGCGCGAGCACGTCGGCGATATCGACCTGCGGCCCTATATCGCGCCGCATACGCTGAAGCTCGGGCCCGACGGCCTCATCTACATTACCTGCGAGAACAGCGCCGTGGTGGCGGTCATCGACCGCTCCACCCACAAGGTCGTGGACGCCATCGAATCCGGATCGATCAACGGCCACCGCCTGACCATCGCGCCCGACGGCCGGCGGCTCTACACCGAGAACGAGGAAGACGGCACCGTGTCGGTCATCGACTTGCCCAAGCGCAAACTGCTGCGCCAGATCGCGACGCCGCGCCCGCTCGCGGGTATCGCAATCTCCGCCGACGGTCGCACCGTGGTGGCCGTCGACGACGAAGAGCCAACGCTGTTCCTGATCGACACCGAGAGCGAGCGGGTCGTTGACACCGTCCGGCTTGAAGGCGTGCCCGAAGCAGCGCAGATCGCCCGCTACAGCCCGGACTTCAGCCTACTCGGGGTGACCAGCCTCAAGAGCGGCACCGTGAGCCTGATCGATCCGTCGTTCCGCCGTCAGACCGCCATCAGGGTCGGCAGCCAACCGATGGACATGGCGTTCCACGGCGACGAGTTGTTCGTCGCCTGCCAGGGGGACGGATCGGTGCACGTGGTCGACATTCCGGCGCAGCACCACAAGGGCAGTTTCCAGGCCGGGACCGGCTGCGAGTCGCTGGGTTTCTTCTGAGCGCCGCCGCCCTCAATGCGCCGGCACGCGGGCCTGCACGCTGTAGAGCGGCGGGGTACCGCTGCTGAAGATCTGCGCGGGCGTTGTCATCGTCGGCGCCTCGGCGGCGAGTCCGAAGAAGAAGGTTGTGTTCTGCATGTTGGGCCCGCCGGTGAGACACAAAGACTTGGCCAGTTCGAACACGATCACGTCGCCGAATCGATCGGCCGACTTCAAGCCGATCGTGCCGAGCCCGCCGCCAGTGATCACGAACACGTCGGCCAATTGACCGGGCTTGAAAGGCAACCGCAGCGCCGGGCCGAAATTGAGCACCAGCCCGCCGAGGCAATCAGCGGTGCCCGCCGCTTGCGTCAAGCTGATGCGATAGATGTAGCCGGCCTTGCCCGCGGCCGGCGTGCCGGGGGCGCCGGGTACCGTGCGCGACTGCAAAAAGGCGGTGTTGGGAGAAGTGAGATAGGGCAACGGAATGAAGCCGACGCTGTCGTTCACGGTGACGGTGCAGGACGGCGCGAAGACGCAGTTGATGCCGGGCGCCTCGACCTCGGCCACGATGAGCGGCTGAGCCCGTGCCGGGGCCACGCCAAACAGGAGCGCGGCCGCCGCCCCGACAACGACGCTCAACATGCGCATCTTGCCCTCCTGATCCGAGCTCCCGTTCATTCACGGCCACATTGCTGCTATCGTCAAGCTCCCGGTGCGCGCCATAACGCTGGGCTATGCCGTCCTGCGCCGTCGCACCGCCTTCGGTGATCATGGACGCTTCGCTCGCAGACCTCATCGAGGATTGGCATGACTTCGACCTGATGGTCGGCACGGCGGCCGCGACCCTGGTCGGCCTGATGTTCGTTGCCGCCTCGATCGGCGCGAGCATCTATACCGAGAAGAACCGGGCCGGAATGGAGGCCTTCATCAGCCCGACCGTCGTGCATTTCACCTCGGTTCTCGTTCTCGCCCTCTTCGCCCTCATCCCCACCCACGAGTGGCTGACACTCGCCGGTCTGCTGGCGCTCGTCGGAGCCGCCGGCGGTATCTATTCCGCCAATCTCTGGATGCAACTGTTCGTCCGGCGCCGCTTCGACGTGGACATCGTCGACCGCCTGTTCTACGCGGCGCTTCCGTTGTTGGGTTATGTTCTCCTCTTGCTCGCCGCGTTCTTCCTGCTCCGGCAATCGGAAGCAGGCCTCGATCTCTTGGCCGCCGCGCAGATCACGCTTCTTCTCGCCGGGATCCGCAATGCCTGGGACATGATGATGTGGATCGCGATCAGGGTTCCGACGACGGAGGTCGGCGGCCGCGATGGAGCCAATTGACCCCACCGGTGGTCCGCAAATCCTGCACCGCTGCAAATTTCACGCGGCTTCGGTCGTCGGATCGATCATCTTCTTCACTTCAGTGACCTTTGTTGCCGGAAATCCGCTGATCTCGGCATGCTTGTGGATGATGGCTTCATCCTTGGCGAGATAGACGCAAAAGGTCTTGTCGTCGGCCACGTAACTCTCGACCCACTGGATGTCGGGCCCGAGTTGACGCAAGACGCCGTTCGATTTTCCCGCCGCGCCGCGCAATTGCTCGCGCTCGAGTGTGCCTACTTTCGGAATATCCCGTTCAATGATGAATTTACGTAGTGCCATCGCCAGTCTCCCAATTCGAGAAGGATCGCCTCGGTAGGGCGGCTTGAGCCGCCTTCAACGCGCAGCATGCATGATAGTAAGATCGGCAGCAACAAGGCTTGCTGAGAATGCCCGTTGCGCCCACGCAAGCAATCGCGTCTTTCGCGGCAACGTATATACTCCAGGTCCATCCCCGTTGACCGACCAAGGAGAAGCCTATGTCAGCGCAACCCCGCAAGGTCGTGCATCCCGACATCAAGCCCGAGAACACGCCGGAACTCGCTTCGCGCTATCTCGACGTTCCCAACATGCCATGGGAGCGAACGAAGTTCCCGGGCATTCAAATCAAGGTGCTTTATTCCGACGACAGTGGCATGACCACGGCCCTGTTCAAGCTCGATCCCGGCGCCGTCGTGCCGCTGCACGAGCACACGGCGCTCGAGCAAACGTTCGTGCTCGAGGGCACGCTCGAGGATCACGAGGGCGTCTGCGGACCGGGCCAGTTCGTGTGGCGGCCGGCGGGCAACAAACATGAGGCGGTGGCGCCGAACGGCGCGCTCATCCTCGGCTTCTTCCTCAAGCCCAATCGTTTTGCCCACGGAGAGAAGTTCTTCACAGAACAAGGGGCATAGCGGAGCGCGGGCTTTCGAACAATACGCTGGCTTGGTAGGTTTCACTCAGACAAGGCCGGTATTCGGCCGTGCCGAACATTCCTGCCCGGAGGCGCCATGGCGGACACCAAGTGGACCATAAAGGGACGCGAGTTCGTCAACTGCAACTGTTCCTACGGCTGCCCCTGCCAATTCAATGCATTGCCGACATACGGATATTGCCAGGCGGTCGGCGGATTCGAAATCGAGCGCGGTCATCACGGCTCGACCAGGCTCGATGGCCTCAAGTTCGTGGGGATCTTCCGCTGGCCGGGGCCGATTCACGAAGGCAAAGGCGAAGCGGCGCGAGTGATCGATGAACGCGCAAACGAGGCGCAGCGCACGGCGCTGCTGCGCATTCTCAGCGGCGAGGACACCGAGCCCGGGGCAACGATCTTCAACGTATTCGCATCCACGCTGGAAAAGGTGCACGAACCGGTCTTCGCGCCAATCGAGCTCCAGGTCGACGTTGCCGCGCGAAGGGCGCGCTTGATAGTGCCCGGCGTGACCGAAGGCCACGGCGAGCCGATCCTCAATCCGGTCACCGGTGCGCAACACCGCGTGCGCATCGACATGGTCGACGGATTCGAATACACGCTCGCCGAAATCGGGCGCGGCTGGAGCAAGACCTCCCGCCCGATCCAGCTGGAGCTCGCCGACTCCTACGCCCAATTCGCCGAGATTCATCTCAGCCAAAGCGGCATCGTACGCTGATCCGACATGGCCGATGCGCCAATCGAGGCCGTGCTGCAGCGCGATCGCGCGATCGTCGTCGCCGCGCTCGTCATATTGACTGTGCTCGCGTGGGCTTACGTGTGGTGGCTCGCGATCGACATGGAGATGGGCGGCATGGACATGTCGGGCTTCCGCATGATCCCGGCCGGCATGGGCCTGATGATGCCGGCGAGCGCGCCCTGGAGCGTAATGGAGTTCGCGTTCGTGTTCGTCATGTGGGCGGTGATGATGATCGGCATGATGACGCCGTCGGCCACGCCGATGATCCTGCTCTATGCCCGCGTCGGGCGGCAGGCGGCGCGGCAGGGAAAGCCATTGGCGGCGAGCGCCTATTTTGCCGCGGGCTATCTCGTGGCGTGGATCGGCTTTGCGCTGGCCGCAAGCTTGGCGCAATGGGGGCTGGAACGCAGCGCGTTGCTGAGCCCCATGATGGAAGGCGCAAGCGATGTCTTCGGCGGCGCGGTGCTCATCGGCGCCGGCCTTTATCAGTGGACGCCGCTCAAGGACGCCTGCCTGCGCCAGTGCCAAGCGCCATGGTTGTTCATTCAGCGTCACGGCGGATTTCGCCGCGAGGCGAGGGGCGCGCTCGCGCTCGGTCTTCGCCACGGCGCTTACTGCATCGGCTGCTGCTGGGCGCTGATGGCGCTACTCTTCGTCGGCGGGGTGATGAACGTGCTGTGGATCGCCGCGATCGCACTGCTGGTGCTAGCCGAAAAGGTCGTCCCCGCCGGAGCCATAATTTCGCGCACGGCCGGCGCGGTATTCTTCGCGGCCGGAGCGTGGCTCATCGCCCAGGGCCTGTAACGGCCACGTTGTGCGGCGCCTCTTGCATGCCATAAATTTGCGTCAAACCGGCAACCGCGAACTTGGTGAGGACGCAGTGGCGCTCAAGACCGTCACCTCGAGAGCAATTCCGCCGTTCGTTTTGATGCAACTGGCGGCCGCCCTCGTCGGCTGCTCCGAGATCGGTTTTGGACGACAGCCGGAAAAGGCGGTCGATCCCAATAAGTTTCCGGAAAACTACAAGAAGGACGTGCTGGCCTATGTGCAGGCCCATCCGGCCGAGCTCATCAACACGCGCGACGCCTCGATATCAGCCCCGACGCTCAAAGCGTTCGCCATGGAAAGCCGGTATTTCGTTTGCCTGCAGGCCAACGCACCGGATTCGCGCAAAGAGAAGCTGGTGATCTTCTTCTCGGGCCGCATCAACCAGTTCATCGACGCGGAGGGCGGCCAGTGCAGTGGCGCGGCGTATCAGCCGTTCCCCGAGCTGTTGGCGGAGCTCCGCCAATTGAAAGAGAAGAAATGAGCGCGAGCGAAGCGCGCCTCATCCGGTCGTCAAGGCATGGCGGATCATGCGCGCAATTTCCGCCTTGCTGTAGGGCTTGGCGAGGAGCAGCACGCCGGGATCGAGCCGGCCGTGGTGGAAGATGGCGTCTTCGGTATAGCCGGACGTGAACAGCACCTTCATGCCGGGTCGACGCTTCAGCACCTCGTCGGCAAGCTCTCGGCCGTTTATGGAGCCCGGCATGATCACGTCGGTGAACAGCAGGTCGAACGAATCGCCGCGCTCGACAACCTCCAGCGCCTCGGCGCCGCTCCCCACCGAGATGATCTGGGTGGTGACCGATCTGCGCACCAGCGCGTCGTCCTCCACCACCAGAATGGTCTCCATGCCGCCTTCGATCAACGACGGGGCGGCGGCCTCGGCGACCTCCTCCGGCGCGCTCGCGCGCGGCAGATAGAGCTTGATGCTCGTACCGAGCCCCTCCTCGCTGTACACGTCGATCTGCCCGCCGGACTGCTTGACGAACCCGTAGACCATGCTCAGCCCGAGGCCGGTGCCCTTGCCCACGCCCTTGGTCGAGAAGAATGGATCGAAGATCTTGTCGCGGATGGCCGCCGGAATGCCGCTGCCGGTATCGCTCACTGCGATCATGACATAGTCGCCGGGCGCAGCCTCGGCATGCGAGTGAGTGTACGTTTCATCGAGCGCGACGTTGCGGGTCTCGAGCGTGAGCTTTCCGCCCTTGGGCATGGCATCGCGCGAGTTGACCGCGAGGTTGAGCAGCGCCGTGGTGAGTTGGGTGGGATCGACAAGCGCGGGCCAGGCATGTTCGTCGAGCGACACCTCGACCTCGACCTGTTCGCCGAGCGCGGGTCGGAACAGCTTCTGAGCATTGACGATCAGCGCGTTGACATCGGTTTCGCGCGGCTCCAGCGGCTGCTTGCGTGCGAAAGCGAGAAGACGTCTGGTCAGCTCCGCCCCGCGCCGCGAAGCGGCCGCGATCAACTTGGTCGCTTCCACGAGTTGTGGCTTGTCGGCAACGCCGTCAGACAGAATGCCGATGATCGAGGTGATGGCGGTTGAGCAGGTTGTTGAAATCGTGCGCAATGCCGCCGGTCAGCTGTCCGATGGCCTCCATCTTTTGCGACTGCCGCATCTGCTCCTCGGCGGCGATCTTGCCGGTGATGTCGCGCACCAGCAGGTTGTAGACGTTGCCGTCACGCCGGCGCACGCCGCTCATCGATATTTCGATCTTGATCTTGTGCCCGTCCTTGCGCAGCGCATCGATTTCGAAGCGCTCGCCTTCGACGCGTCCCACCTGCCGCAGCAGCTCGTTCATAGAGAGATAGCGGGGCCGATAGCCCTTGGGCAGATACAGATCCGTGATCGGTCTGCCCATCGCCTCCTGGCGTGACCAGCCGAGGATCGACTCGGCCTGGAAATTCCATTCCAAGACTTCGCCGGATTCGTTGACCTGGATGATGGCGTCAAGCGCGGTATCGATGATGGTGCGCGCCATGCGCTCGCTGTCGAGGAGCGCCTCTTCCGCCTTCTTGGCCTCGGTCATGTCGCGGCCGATGAAGAAATGACACTGCTCGGCATCGGACCATACGCAGCTCCACGCCATGGGTATCACGCGGCCGTCCCTGTGAACCCACCGGGTGTTGAAATTGCGCCTTTGCTCTCCGCGACGCGCCATGCGCATTTCCGCCCGCGCGTCCTCGAGATCGCCGGGATAAACGAACTCAGCGCCGTTGCGCCCCACCAGTTCTTTCGGCTCATACCCCACAATGGCCTGGCAGCTCGGGCTGACCCGAAGAATCTTGCCCTCGTGGTCGGTCGTCAGAATCAAATCCGGTGACAAATCGAAGAGGCGACTGCGTTCTTCGATTTCACGGGTCAGTGCCGCCGTCTTCTCGCGCACCTCAGCGTCCATCCGGGCGAACGCTTTGGCCAATGTGCCGATTTCGCCGCCGGCGGCGGTATGAACGACGATCGGTTCGTTATCGGCCACGCCTTCAACCGCCCGCGTCATTTGCGCCAACGGCTTGGCCATCGACCGGGCAATAAATACCGCCAGGACGAAGGCAACGAGCACCGCAGCCAGCGCGGCGACCGCGCTCGAATCGCGAATGGTGGTCGCTCCGGCAATGAGGGGGCCATACGAGAGGGTTTCAATCGTAGCGACCCGCGGACCACCTCCCAGCCGCAGCTTTTGCCATGCTACTCCGACGTCCTCGCCGGAGCGGTTCTTGATGATCCGAGGTTCCCTATCATCCCTCTGCAGCAACTCCATGAGACCAGGATATTCGTCCGACACACGCGCCGGAGAACCGACCTGAAAACCAAACTCGCGATTTGGATCGGGATGCAGGAGGTAATCGCCCGTCTCGTTTACGATGTAGATATGGCTACCTGGGCGTGCGGCCCAGCGAATGCGGTCGAATACCGGCCGCAAGTCGAGATTTGCGATGACAATTCCAAACCGCCGACCATCCGGGGCAAACAGCGGCGCAGCAACGCGCGCGGTCGGAACACGGGGTGTGTCGATCACTCCGCGAGTCGTTTCCAGTTCAATCGGCGAGATGTAAACGTCGCCCGCGGCAAGAGCCATCGTCTTTTGGAAGTAATCCCGATCGCCATCACGTTGGAGTTCCGAGTCGGGCATCGCGCGGATTGCGCCGCCTGCTCCTGACCGGTCCACGCGAATAATTTCGCGGCCGCCATCGGCAATGCCGATGATCCGCAATTCGTCGTACCAGGGCTTCGCCGTAAGTTCCGCCGAAAACCGCGATTCCAGCCGACGCCGCTCGGCCGCCGCGAAGATGTTGGAGCGATCAGCAAGGTCGCCAGAACTTCCAATCACCATCTCATCCACTGCGAAGGCCAGCACGTCAGCCCTCGCACCACGAACGACGGCTTCAAGCTCGCTGGCAAGCAGCCGAACGTGTTGGTCGAGGCGCTCCAACGAACGCGGTACCGCGATGCCCAAGAGATTGCGGTAGGCGAGAATGCCGGTCACCGCGGTCGTGAATAGAACCAGTCCGACCATGGCCAGCGTCAAACGCGTGGACAGCTTCATGACATGGCCTCGCGGCGATCGAACCCAGCGGGGCAAGATGTTGCCGCGTCCCAAAACGGCGGTTCAGGCCGGCGCTCCTGGCGATCCATATCGGTTTCGAGCGGCTGGCACTGCCTGCTCCGAGCCTGAAGGGGGGCGCATACGCCCCTTCGCGACCAATCCGCCGCGCAGCCGCGCGCTCTCATGGCTTTTCGCCTGGCGAACAGGGTATACGACCCTCCGGCCGGGATCTTATTCGTGCCCGTTTGAAACAATGATAGCGCGTCCACTAGGGCCGGCAAACTCCTTGATTCCGCGACCGTCCGAGGGGCAGGCTCGCGGGGCTAAAGGATGCACTCCCGCGCAGCGCCCGTCGTCAGGCTCGAATCGCCTGCGATTCGGTCTCGGGCCGGCCCCCGCACCGAATTAGGGAATGTGCTGGAGCGTGGCCGCACATTAATTTCCCGTTATCTGGAATCTGCGCGTCAAGTCCGTCACGCCTTTGAGACTGTCCGTACGGTTGCAGACAATTAGCCGTTGGAATTTCCTTCCCGGCCCCCCGCCAACTTGCACCCCAAGGGGCAACGTGGCAAATGTCGCCCGCCCGTTAATGCTACCGCAGGGAACCATGCATCCTGGCACCACGTACCTTGTGGTGGGACTTGCCGCACTCGTCGGTGCCTGCGCAAGCCAGTCCGATACCATCCCGCCGACATACGTTTCGCCCTCGACATATGAAAATTTGAACTGTCGTCAGCTCGGCGACGAAGTGAAGCGCGTCACTCGTGCGGAGGCCGCAAGCACGCAGGACGGCAAACCAGCCGATGCCGCCGACGTCGGGCTGTTCAAAGGGACCATGGACGCGCTCGAGCAGGTATCGATCGAGAAAGGCTGTAATATCCAATTTCAGCATGGGTGAACGCGAGTTCTTGCGGCTCGCGCGTCGTTCGCACCTGCGCTAGATTCCGGCAGCCGGAGGTTGCCGTGGCGCGCGTGCAAATGATCAAGCCGGAGGAAGCGGACAGCGATATCCGCACGGTCTACGACGACGTCCTCAAGCAATGGGGGCGGATCAGCAACTTCTCGCAGGTGCTGGCGCATCAGCCGGCCGCGCTCGCGGGCTGGATGCTGCCCAACGAGGCGATCCGCCTGGACAACGTCAAATCCGATCCGGAATATGTGAAGATCCAGCAGCTCGTGATCATCAAGACCTCGGCGCTCAACCGGAGCGCCTATTGCATGTCGCACAACATTCCGCTGGGCAGAAAGATCGGATTGACCGAGTCGCAGATCAAAGCCGCGCAAGGCAGCGACTACCTGCGCTCGTCCGACCTCGACGACCGACAGAAGGCGGCGATCCGCTGGGCGGAAGCCGTCACGCTGCTCACCGCGCGCGATGACGATGACGCGTTCGCGGCAATGCGTCAGCACTTCAGCGAGAAGCAGATCGTGGAGTTGACCGTGTTCTGCGGCATGTGGAACTACTCGAACCGGCTGTGCGAGGCCTTGCATATCGACCTCGAGCGGCCCGACAAGCGAATCGAATTTCAGGACTAGCGGAATCACCGATGGATGCCGCGAACCTTTGCTCGAGCGGCGCGCTTACCCTCTGCCCTTACGGGAGAGGGTATCCGAGTCCGCAGCTCGATTTGCGTTGTTACCGGCAGTCCCGAATCAGGCCTCCACGAAATTAGGGACTAGGCGATATGGCCGGAGCCAAGACCTATACCGGCGGCTGCCATTGCGGCGAGGTGCGGTTCGAGGTGACGACCGACCTCGGCAACGTCATGGCCTGCAACTGCTCGCTTTGCCAGAAGCGCGGCGCGCTCTGGTCGTTCGTGCCAGCGGCAAGCTTCGCGCTGCGTGCCGGCGTGGGAGCGCTCAAAGACTACCAGTTCGGCAAAAAATCCCTCCATCACCTGTTCTGTGCGCAGTGCGGCGTAGGCGCGTTCTCGCGCGGAACGAATCCGAAGGGCGATGATATGGTTGCGGTCAATGTGCGCTGCCTGGACGAGGTCGACGTCGCAGCACTCAAACCTACGCCCTTCGACGGCCGCAGCTTATAGCCGTTCCCCGCCCTCATATGCCTTAGCTTAACCGGTGCAGCTGCGCCTATGTCGGGCTCTATCACACCGGCGCGCGTTCGATGCCGTTGCTGAACTCCTCGCTGCAAAACGGCCCGCCCTGATACCAGTCGCCGACAGGATCGGGCGGAAGCTTCGCCTGCGCCGCGAGCGCGGCGGCGCTGTGCTCCTCGGAGCGGCCCTGTGGGCGATAGCCGAGGCGGAAGGCGGCGCTGTTGTCCCACCAGCCGCGCGCATTGTCGGAGGCGCCATAGAATATCTCGTAGCGAATCTCCGGATGCTCGAGGCCGATACGGATGAGCTGCAGGAGGTCCTGCGGCGCAATCCAGATCGACAGTCGCCGGCGGTCGACCGGCACATCGCCGAAATTGCCGATACGGATGCAGGTGACGCGCAGCCCGTATTTGAACGCATACAGCGCCGCGACCGCCTCGCCGAATGCCTTGCTGACGCCGTAGCGGGAGTCGGGACGCAGCGCAGCATCGACTCCGATGCGCCGCTGCCGCGGGTAAAAGCCGACCACATGATTAGACGATGCAAACACCACCCGCTCGACGCGGTGACGACGCGCGGCCTCGAACAGGTTATAGCAACCGACGATATTGGCTTGCAGGATCGTGTCCCACGGTCCTTCGACCGAGAAACCGCCGAGATGCACGATGCCGTCGACACCGGCCACCGCGGTATCGACCTGTGCCATGCTGGCGAGATCGGCTTCGACGAAGATCTCGTCCGCGGAAAGGTCGGCAGGTCGCCTCATGTCGCTCAGCCGAATATTCGGATAGGCACCTTTGAGCAATTGGCGCAGCCGCGTGCCGATTCCGCCAGCTGCACCCGTGATCAACACCGTCTGCATGATCTACGCGCCGTGGAGCTTGGCGGCGAGCCGCTGGTAGCGCTTGCGGCTATTGACCAGGTGCCGGCGCATTGCCGCGCGCGCCCGCAGAACGCCACCGCTGCGGATGGCCTGCACGATCGCGCGATGCTCGCGTTGGAACGTCTCGCTATACACACGCTTTGGTATCCCCGGCCCGCCGCGAATGGTCTGACGCGGGATGATGAAGCGTCCGAGGTGCTCCAGAAAGCGCCTGAACTGCGGGTTGCCCGTTGCGTCGGCGATGCTGCAATGGAGGGCAAAATCCTGCGCGATGGCGTCCTCGCCGCGCTTGAGTGCGGCGTCGACGGCTTCGAAGCAATCGACGATTTTGCGGATCTGTGATGGCGAGCCGCGGGCGGCGGCCAAGCCGGCGGCTTCGATCTCGATGCCGGTGCGCAACTCCATCACATCGAGCACCGCGCGAAGCGGCGACAGCGGGTCGACGTCGATGCGCAGCGGCCGACGCGCGTTCTCCGGGACGAAAGCGCCCACGCCTTGACGGGTGATTACCAGTCCATCCGCCCGCAAGGCCGCAACCGCTTCGCGCACCACTGTGCGGCTCACACCGGTCGCTGCGATCAATTCCTGCTCGGTCGGCAATCGCGAGCCCGGCGGGATCTTGCCGCTGGTGATGTCGTCGGTGAGACGCGCAACCAGCTCGCTCGTAAGCGAGCGCGGCGCCGGCAGCGGCTGAATGACCGAGAGGCTGGATCTGCTCATGCCCTTGACACCCCCTGCCCGCCAGTCATCATATGATATGACAAGAGCTAGCACGAGCCTGCCGATTGGATCAATGGGTGCGGCCCGCGCCGGCACGCAAGCAAGATCGGCTGAGGAGGAAAATCATGAACCGCCGCACCGTGTTTCGCCTCGGCGTCGCCGGCGCGCTTGGCGCGCTCGCGACCGCCGCTCCAGCCTTTGCCCAGCAAAAGCTTGTGCTCAAGGCAACCGACGTGCACCCGCTGGGCTATCCGACTGTCGAGGCGGTCGTGGCGATGGGCAAAAAACTCGAAGCGGCGAGCAGCGGCCGCATCAGCATTCAGATGTACCCGTCAATGCAGCTCGGCGGGGAGAAGGAGATGATCGAGCAGGCGCAGATCGGCGCGCTCGCCATCGCGCGTATCAGTGTCGGTCCGATGGGGCCGCTGGTTCCGGAACTCAACGTCTTCAATCTGCCCTTCATGTTCCGCGATGACGCGCACATGGAGAAGGTGATCGATGGTGCCATCGGCGACGAACTTCTCAAGAAGCTGTCCGACCATCCCACGGCAGGACTGATCGGGCTGTGCTGGATGAATGCCGGCACCCGCAACGTCTACAACAGCAAGCGACCGGTCAGGTCGATCGACGACCTCAAGGGGCTCAAGATCCGGATGATGGGCAATCCGGTCTTCGTCGACACCATGAACGCGCTCGGCGGCAACGGCGTCGCCATGGGCTTCGACCAGCTTGTCAGCGCGATGCAGACGGGGGTGGTCGACGGCGCCGAGAACAATTATCCGACCTATGCTACCGGGCAGCATTACCGCTATGCCAAGTACTACTCGCTTACCGGGCATCTCATGATCCCGGAGATCCTGGTGTTCTCCAAGAAAACCTGGGACACACTCTCGAAGAACGACCAGGCCCTGATCGCCAAGTTTGCCAAGGAAGCGCAACAAGAGCAGCGTAAGCTCTGGTACGCGATGGAGGAGAAGTCGCGAAGCGAGATCGAGAAAGCGGGCGTGGAAATCATCAATATCGGCGACAAGAAGCCCTTCCAAGAAGCGGTGAAGCCAGTCTGGGACAAATACGCCACGCAACAGACCGAACTGATCAAGCGCATTCAAGACGTGAAGTGAGCCGCAATTCGCTGCGCAGGGGCCGGCCGATCGGGGGATCGGGCCGGCTCTCGTGTTGCTCGCGCGGAGCCAGGCAATGAAGCAGCACTACATCCGGGCGATGGACGCACTTCACGGTGTCTGCCTGTTCATCGCCGGCGCCTGCCTCGTCGTCATCACGATCATCGTTCCCTACGGGGTATTCACCCGCTACGTGCTCAACAGTGCAGCATCGTGGCCCGAGCCGATGGCCGTGCTGCTGATGATCGTGCTCTCATTCCTCTCCGCTGTCGTTTGCTACCGGGAGCATCTGCATATCGGCGTCGGCATCCTGCCGGCCTTTCTCGCCGAACCGGCCAAGTCGGTGCTGGGCGTTTTTCTCGAAATTTGCATCCTCGCGACCAACCTGTTCATGGTGGTCTGGGGCATCAAGCTCGTACAGACGACCTGGTATCAGAGTATCGCGGAATTCCCCATCATCACCGCCGGCATGGCCTATCTGCCGATCCCGGTCGGCGGCGCAATCACCGTCGCCTTCGTCGTCGAGCGCTTTCTGACGGGGCGATTCTTCCAGGAGCCCGAGCCCGATACGGTCAGCCAGATCGCGACCGAGTAGGAGCGGCGCGGCATGGACGTCCTGGTTCTGGTCGGCAGCTTCGCGGTGGTTTGTCTGTTGGGCATGCCCGTCGCCTATGCGCTCGGACTTGCCGCCATCCTCGCCGCGCTGTGGTCCACCATCCCGCTCGAAGCCGTGATGCTCAAGGTCTCGGGCGGGATGAGCGGCTTCTCCCTGCTCGCCATTCCGTTCTTCATTCTCGCCGGCGCGATCATGGCGGTCGGCGGCATGGCGGAGCGCCTAGTCAACCTCGCCAAGGTATTCGTCGGCTTCATTCGCGGCGGGATGGCGCTCGTCAACATCGTCGCCTCAACGATGTTCGGCTGCCTTTCCGGATCTTCCGTGGCCGACACCGCGGCGGTCGGATCAGTGATGATTCCGCAAATGATCAAGCACGGCTATCCGCGCCTGTTCGCCGTCAACGTCACCATCTCGGGCTCGCTGCAGCCGCTGCTGCTGCCGCCCTCGCATAACATGATTATTTATTCGCTCGCCGCCGGCGGAACGATCTCCGTGGCACAACTGTTCATGGGCGGGGTCATCCCGGCGCTGCTGCTCGGCCTCTCGCTGATCGTTCTCGTCCTCATCACCGCGCACCGGCAAAACTTCCCGAAGGGCGAAATGGTCCCGCTGCGCCAGGCGCTCAAGATTGCGCTCGACGCGTTCTGGGGCCTGATCACGATCGTGATCATCCTTGGGGGAATCCTTACTGGCGTCTTCACGCCGACCGAGTCCGCCGCAGTCGCCTGCGTCTACGCGTTCCTCATTACCATGTTCGTCTATCGCGACTGCAAATGGCGCGATCTGCCGCAATTGATCGCGCGCGTGGTGCGTACGGTCGGGATGGTCATGATCATGATCGGCTTCTCGATCGCCTTCGGCTACATGATGGCGATCATGCGCATACCGGCAAAGGCCACGGAGTTTTTCGTCCAGATCTCGAGCGACAAATACACGTTCCTTCTCTACGTCAACGTTCTGCTGTTGTTGCTCGGCACGTTCATGGATCTGGCGCCGATGTTGCTCATATGCACGCCGATCTTCCTGCCCGTGATCAACACTTTTGGAATCGATCCCGTGCACTTCGGGATCATCATGATCCTCAATCTCGGCATCGGCCTGCTCACGCCTCCGGTCGGGCCGACGATGGTGGTGGGATGCGCGATCGGCCGCGTGAGCATGGAGGCGGTATCGCGCAGCATCCTGATCTTCTATGTGCCGATGCTGATCGTGCTCGCACTGGTGACCTATATACCCGCACTGTCGCTTTGGCTGCCGCATTTGCTGCTGAAATAGAATGGCTTGCCCGAGCTGGCCATCCGCGCGCGAGTGTAACCGCGGCTAGAGCGAGTAGCCGCCGTCCACTACCAGCGTCTGCGCCGTCACCATACTGGTGTCGGCGCAAAGAAATACGATCGCGGCGGCGATATCGGCCGGCGTGCAGGCGCGTTTGAGCAGCGAGCGCTCGATGGCCGCTTGCTTGCGCGCCTGCGGCCATGGCCGTGTCCAGTCGGTGTCGACGAAACCCGGCGCGACCGCGTTCGCACGCGCTTCCGGCGCGAGCGCACGGGCCAAATTCTGCGTGAGATTGATAAGGCCGGCCTTGCTCGCACCGTAGGCCATGCTGGAGCCCGCCATGTTGCGGCCGGCGACGGAAGCGGTGTTGCAAACCGCGCCGCGCGCTGCCTTAAGGGCCGTCGCCGCCGCGCGGGTGCAACGGAACGGCCCGAGCAGGTTAGTGGCCAGGATGGTCGCCCAAAATTCCTCGGTCAGCCGGTCGAGATCGGCCGGCGGGATCGGCGCGACCGTGGCGGACGTGCCGGCGTTGTTGGCGAGGAAGTCGAGCCGGCCCAGCGCGTCAATGGCATCGCCTACCATCTTTTCTGCGGCGCCGGCCTCCGAGACATCGCCCGGCGCAGCGATCACGGCAAAGCCGTGGGCGCGCAGCCGCTCTACCGCCGCGGGGCCGCGCGGATCGTCCGGCAGGTGATTGAGGGCAACCTTGGCACCGCGTCGGGCGAACAACTCGACCGTGGCCAGCCCGATGCCCGATGCCGCCCCCGTCACCAGCGCGGTCTTGCCTTCGAGGTCGCCCATGCTCGGCCGAGCCCGGAAAAAGTTTCGCCCGGGCGTGACCGGGCGAAACGCTGGCGGTGGTCCGGCTTAGCGACGCATCTCACTGAACAGAACACCGCCTTTTGCCTTGGCAGTCGGCTCGGATTCCACAATTTCCACCATTACCGCCTCGGCGGGAACGGAGAAATTCTTCACCACGGCGTCGGTAATGTCCTTGATCAGCGCACGTTTCTGATCAAGCGAGCGGCCCTTGACGGCGTGGACATAGATTTCAGGCATGGCGGTCTCCCTCTTGTGCGTCGCACCCGGCCACTATAGCGAGTGCGCCGGACATAGGAAGACGCCGTCGGCAGCAGGAGCGGCTCACCGCATATAGTCGAAGAAGCCCTCGCGGACATATACGCGGCGACCAAAATCGCGCTCGCCGCCGCCATATCCGCGCGCACCCCACCCGTCCGCGCGCACCTCTTCCCGCCAAGGCGCATTATGCCAAACCGGATCGCGCCGTCGGTTCTCCCGCCGGGCGGCCTTCTGCGGCTTCTTGGACGTCGCAGCGGGCCGTGGGGGTGACTCGATTGCCGCCACTGGCGGCACGGATGTGGTCGCTGCCGACGTGGACGGCTCCACCTGCCGCTCAACCGGGTTGCTCGCCGCTTGAGGGTAGTCATGCGCGCTCTGCGACACAGCCGAGGTGTGGCCGAGCGCGATGGCGGCAAGAGCCGGACGATCGGCTGGGAGGCGAACGATTCGTGGCTTGCGTGCTTTGCCCGCGACGCATTTGCCGTCGAGATAGGTCCAGGCGCGCTGGGCGAAATTCTGATGGACCGAATTGTGTTGCTCGCAACGGGTCTTGTCCGGTTCGCTCTGAGCGGCTTCGCTGCGGCTTGGCAAGGCAAGCATGGCCGCCGGGCGAGCATCCTGCGCGCCAATGACAGTGTCCTCGCCGGTCGCTCGCGTCATCGCACTGGGCGGACGATTGCTTGCCCTCAGTACAGCAATTGCAATCACTGCAAGGACTGCACAGGCGACGATAGTCTGCATGCGGCGGCGCAGGCCTGGCGTCGGACAGAGCAAGCCGAACTCTGGATGCATAGAGTGCGTTGCGGGCACGGGCGCCTCCTGCGAACACGCCCCCGCCGATGCTATTCGCAGACCCTAAACACCCGACCTGCCAAGCCGTTCCCGGCCTGCCGCGATCGGACGGATTCTTCTGCAGAAGAATTTTGCGGCGGGCGCTGCACAACAGCGCCAGCGCAGATTTGGAGCGCGGACCTCTTAGGTCAGTGCTTCTGCTTCAACGCGGTGGTGCAATTGCGATAGGATGCTTCTGCGGGAGGGGGAGCATCGCAGAGGATGCGTCATGGAGCTCCGAACCGCGAGCCCCCGGAAGTACGTCCAGACCAGACTGGTCAATCATTGTGCCCAGTGCGGGGAGACGATCTTCCTGCCGGAATGGTCCGAGTACCTGGACCGACACCGGGTCCGGCATTTGTGGGAATGTGAAGCGTGCGGCTATAAGTTCGAGACGCTGGTCACGTTTCCCGACCGCTAGCATCCGCGTTCCGCACGCATTCTGCCAAAAGGAGAGCCTCCGGTTGGCGCCGGGGGCTCTCGCATTTTTAAACGCAACTGCCCTCCGACTTGGCGCCGATGTCGCATCGACCCACGAACGGCGCCAGTTCGCGGTCACCGTTCCTGGTCATGGCAAGCCAGCCGACCGATAGCGCGGCCGGCTAGAGCGAAGTCGAAAGCTCGCGAGGTTGCGGCTCCGCCTTCTCCGCGTCCGCAGGACGCGCGCCGGCCGGTAGCTGCAACACGGTCGCCTGCTGGCCCTCGCACAGCCGCGTGAGCAGCACCACCTGTCCGTCCGGAAATTCCAGCGCGTCGTGATGGGTCACGGCATTGTCCATGTTGATCTGCCGGAAGCGTGCAAGCCGCTGTCCGATCTTCTTGTTCGGCAGGATGCCGATGCCGAAGGACGGCTCGCATTCGACGTTCTGGTCGAATGCGATTTCCGTACCGGGCAACAGGCAGACCGCAACATGCGGCTCACCCACACCCGCGAAACCGCGGGTGATCGAATTGGGGAACCTGGTCGCCACCAGCTTGTCCCCGACCTTGGCGGGTCGGGTCGCGACGTGGTGCAGACTGTAATCACACATCGAAGGGACTCCTTTTCCTGTGAGAAGCCGGATTGCTCCTCAGCCAAGCCGTCAGACCTATGGCAGCGGTCGTTTGTCGGAGCTTGTCGCGACTTGCCGGCATTGCCGCCAATGTCATCACATTAAAGAGAGAGGCTTCATCAGCCACGGACCCCGACCGCTCGCCGCCGATCCAAGCCACAATTCCCTCCTTCGGCTGCTGGGAGGCGAGCGAAGAACGCTGGAATGACGTAACCGGTTCCTCGTTTGGTCGAGCAAAGCAAGACGCTCCCAGCGCAACCGCCTGCTGTCATCGGCTTGGCCGCCCAATGGTGCTCGGATGGGCTTAGCCGCCCAATGGTGGTCGGATGGGGACCCGCGCCTTCGGAGATTCTTTCGCTCAATCAATACCCAGCCGAGAGGTAATGACCCGGCAGGCCGGAATGGGGCATGTCGTTCGAGCGGGCGGCGGACGCCCTCGTCGCGGCTCGTCGGCGTACGCATGAACGAGCCGCAGGCGCGGAATGACAGCAGCCGAGCTTTTGACAAACCGTCATGTGCTCGGCGCATGACTCAGCAAGGGTTGCCGGCCCAACCCAAGCCGATGCCCGTAACTCGCTCGGAGCCGAACCGGAGATCAAGGCGCCGGCGCTCACCCTCCCTACGGCGAGGCCGAGCGAGGCATTCCGCTGCGCCAGGTGGAGGGGGAGCGCGGCGCTTGGTGCCGCCCCCGCTCACTTCGGAATCTGCACCAGCTCCTTCACCTGCTCGGACGTCAACGGCGCTGGTATGAATTTCCCGGCCACCGCGTCCGCCATAATCTGATCGATCCCCTCGACGCGATCAGTGGCCATGGCCTCCTTCGGAATAAGATCGCGCACCCGCAGCACGATTTTCTCCGGCAAGTTGGAGTACTCCCCGTAGATTTTGAGCGCGGCCGGATCGGAATACATCCATGCGACCGTCTCCTGATAGGCGCGATTGAAGCGCACGATCGCGTCGCGTCGGTTCTGCAGCGTGTTCACATTGGTCAGATTGACGCGCACGGTGCGGGTGCGGAGCGAGGCGACGTCCTTGCCGGTAGCAATGATACGGATCTTGCCGTCCTCCGCGAGGTCAAGTCCGAACGGTGCCGCGCCGAAGCCGACGTCGACCTGCCCGGTCATGGTTTGGGTGATGGTCGCCGCGATGGTGCCGGTCGAGGTCGGCTTCGCGGTAAGCTTGTATTGCGCGATGAGCGCCAGCAGCCCCGCATGGCTCGATGAGCCCGTCAACGAGTACGCAACCGTCTTGCCGTTGAAGTCTTCGATGGTCTTGATCGGCGAGTTGGCCGGCACGTACCAGTAAAGATCGGGCGAGCCGATCATTTCGCTGCCGATGATGCGAATCGGCGCGCCCTTGGCGAACGTGCCCACGGCGGCCGACACGCCGGCTGCGGTGGCAATGTCCATGCTGCCGCCGATCACGGCCTGAATCGATTCCGGGCCGGCCTGGACGTAGAGAACTTCCAGATTGAGGCCGTGCTTCTTGAAAATGCCGCCGCGCTGGCCGAGCTCGGCAACGCCAGCGTCCCAGGCTCCGCGCTGCGGGATCGCGACCTTCAGCGTCTCTTGCGACGAGGCGGCTTGGCCTGCCCCCGCGATGATCGCGAGCGCGGCAAGCGTGCTGATCAAGCTGGCCCTCGGCATTGCTGTTCTCCTCCCTGGTCGCGCTCCGCTTGAGCGCCGGCGCGAGCATATGAACCGATCGCGGCAAACGCATCAAGCGATCTCGCGCGAGGGGTCTCGACAGACCGCTGGCGGATGATGCAGATGCGAGGGGAGAGGATCGACTAATGCCGCAGCGCAAGAGGACGCATTCACCCGCTGACGTGCTCGCGGACGAGTTCCGCCAGGAGCGCGCGGCCGCGCTCGGCCGGTTGGGACGCGCGCTTGAAGCAAGACTTGCTGCCTTGGCCCAATTCGATGCCGACGATCACTCACCTGCCGCCTCGATTGCCGAAGGGCGACAATTGCGCGCATCACTGGTTGCCGATGCCAGCGTTGCGCTATGGCATTTCGTCGTTCAGCGCGAGGCCTGCGGGCTGCGTGACCTGCGTTACGTCCTGCGCGATTACCGTGTGCCGCACGAGGTCGCCGCGTGCATGGGGGTGATGCCGCGGGAGCCACGCTCACCACAGCGCAAGCCATAGCGCGCAAGCGCGGCCAGGCGCGGCCGCCCGAGCTTCTCCGATCAGGCCGGCGTCGGTATTGGCGCGCCTCGCTGGCGATCCGAGCCCGGTGCCAGCGCCGCCGAATCCCGCTATGGTTCCCGTTCTAAGCCGATTCTATCCCCAAAGGCTTCATATCGAGAGGAAACACGCATGAACGTTCTCATTAGCGTGCTCATCACCTTCCTTGTGGTCATTCTCGTCCTCTATCTCGTCAACATGCTGCCGCTCGACGGCCGCGCCAAACAGATCGTGCGCGTGATCGTGATCATTCTCGGCGTGATTTCGCTGCTGAAGGTTCTTGCAGTGCTCCCATTCTAGTTCTGCACGGCTGCGGCCGACGCGCGTCATGGCCCTTTCGTGTCGTGACGCCTCGTCACCACTCGCTTTTCGCGCTAAGCTGCTCGACCGGAGCCTTGCGCCAGCGCGTGGCAAAGCCGGAAGGAGAAGTGAGATGAGCATGAGCGTGGGTGTGCTCGACCACTATAACGTGTCGACCCGCAATTTGGGCGAGACGGTGCGCTTCTATGAAGAGGTGCTCGGCTTGGTGAACGGGCCGCGCCCGCCGTTCGATTTCCCCGGCGCCTGGCTCTACAGCGAAGGCCATCCCGTGCTGCATCTCAACGACATCTCGCCCACCGACAAGCCACAACGACCTGATTCGGGAGTGATCGACCATATCGCCTTCGGCAGCCGCGGCTTCGAGGCCATGAAGCAGCACCTATCGGGCAAAGGTGTGCCGTTTCGCGCCAATGAGGTGCCGAACAGCACCCGGCGGCAGATCTTCCTGACCGATCCCAATAACGTCTTGATCGAACTCAACTTCGACGTCGCGAAGGAGACGGCTTCGCGCTGAATTTTCCAGCCGCAGCGCCCGAGCGGCGCTGCGTCGCTTTCGCAACCTTCGCGGCGATGAAGCGCGGGAGCGCGAACGCGGCGACGTGTACTTGCGGAGTCCAGTACTTGGTGGGGAAGCGGCCGGCCCTGTCGTATCGGTCGGCGATGGTCGCGACGGGCAGGTGGCGCAATTTGACGTTGTCGGTGGCCCAGCCCATGGCCAAATGGCCGCCCACGTAAGTCGGAACCGCCGCGATGTAGCAATAGCCGTCGGCAAACAGTTTTCGAAAACCGGCGATGGCTGCGGTGAGTTCGCCCGATTGGAATATCGGTACGCCCCTCTGCGTGACCATCACCGCGCCCTTCCTCATGCAGCGGCTGCAGGCAGCGTAGAATTTTTGACTGAAGAGAACCTTGCCTGGTCCCTGGGGATCGGTGGAATCGACGATGATGACGTCGAAACGGCGATCGGTCTTGGCGACGTATGTCATGCCGTCCGCGATCACAAGATCGAAGCGCTTGTCGGCGAAGACCGGCTTGGTGAATTCCGGAAAATGCCGCTTGGAGAACTCGACCACCGAGGCATCGATCTCCACCTGGGTCAGCCGCTTGACCGATTTGTGCTTGAGCACCTCTTCCGCGACCCCGCAATCGCCGCCGCCGACGATCAGCACCTCCTCGGCACGGCCGTGCGCCAGGATCGGCACATGGCTCATCATCTCGTGGTAGATGAATTCGTCCGCGGTGGTGACTTGAGTCGCCCCGTCGAGCATCAGGATTTTGCCGAAGAACGGATTCTGGAACAGAACGAGATGCTGATGCTCGGTGTGCGACTCGTAGATCATCCGCTCGACCTCGTAGGTCATGCGGAAGCCTAGGTCGTCGAACAGAGTTTCGGGAATCCAGCGTTTTTCGGCCATGGTCGAAATGAGAGGACAGCCCGCGGGCGGCAGTGAACGAAAGAGAGGCCGATCCGCGTTCGGGCCCTCTGACTACGTACCGCGCCCGCGCAAGATCTCGTTGACCTCGACGCGCTTGGCCTTGAAAGCCTTCCGCAGCACCGGGATGCAGGCATCGGGACTGGCCTTGCCGCACATGAACACGTCGAGCGCGGCATAGCCGATGTCGGGCCAGGTATGGATCGAAATGTGGCTTTCGGCCAACACCGCCACGCCCGATACGCCGTTGGGATGAAAATGGTGCACATGGATGTGCAGCAGGGTCGCCTGCGCCGCCTCGACGCAGCGGCGCAGCGTCGCCTCGATCAATTCGATGTCGTCGAGACGCTCAGCGCCGTGCAGATCGACAATCAGATGCACGCCGGCGCAATGCACGCCGTTGCGCACGGCAAAATGTCCTTCGCGGCCCTCGATGAACGCGGGCTTGACGACGGTGACGTGAGAGACGTTCTTGCGGGCGGTGCTTGGCATCGCCAAGCCCTTCCCCGATCGCAAGAGGGCGTTCTGGCGCATTGTCGTCCTCCCCAACCGAGTGGTCCAACCCGAGTGCCGACAGGCGGCGTCAGGCAAGCGAATGCCGCCCGATCAGCCCGTAAGGGGTCAGATCACAGCGGCGTTGCCCCGACATAAGGCTCAACCCCCGGGAGTCAAGAAGATTCTGCAGCGCAGAGGTTTAGAAACCCCTAGCGCGGGCCGCTGCAGCGCTGAGACGGCCGCACCGTCGCTGGCCGAAGTCCGCAAACTCGCGCGAGTGGCCCCGCCCTTTACCGCACGGTAATGGCGAACGCGATTGTCAGCGCCTGCGCGAATCACTCGCGAGACGGTGCTGTTGTTGCTAATGCGGCTCCGGCGCGGCTGACGCTACAGCGGGCTGAGCCTAGAAGGCGGCTTTAGCAGACGCTAAGGTCAGACGAACCGCGAGGAACGCATGAGTGCCAATCGCAAGCGACGCACGTTTTTGCGCTGCAGGTGCTGCGAGCTGCCGCGCATGCCGGCAAACGCTCCGCGCAGAGGCTTCTTGGCCGGGGCGGCTGCCCTCGGCTTGCTGCCGGCCATTGGGCGCCTCACGCCTGCGGCCGCGCAGACTTCGGCCAAGATACGGATCGACGTGCATCACCACTTCCTTCCGAAATTTCACGTCGATGCCATGATGGCGCCGGGACGACGCGCGAGCAGTCCTCCGCCAAAGTGGTCACCCGCATCGTCGCTTGAGGACATGGAAAAGAGCGGCATTGCCACCGCGGTGTTGTCCATCGCTCAGCCGGGGGTCTGGTACGGAGATAATGTCGAGGAGGCGCGCGCTCTGGCGCGGGAACTCAACGAGTATGGCGCTCGGCTCGTGCGAGACCATCCCGGCCGTTTCGGCCTGTTCGCGGCGATCGCGCCACCCGACGTGCAGGGAAGCCTTAAGGAGATCGAGTACGCCTTGGACACGCTTAAGGCGGATGGCATCGGTCTCTTGACCAGCTATCAGGACAAATATCTCGGCGATCCTTCCTTTGCCCCGGTCTACGAGGAACTCAACCGGCGCAAGGCCGTCGTCTATGTCCACCCGACCACGCCTGCTTGTTGCCGCGGCCTCGTTCCGGGCATCCCGCCGGGATCGATCGAATACGCGACCGATTCCACGCGCACCATCGCGCATCTGGTGTTCAGCGGAACGGCGATGAAGTTTCCAGACATTCGCTGGATCTTCTCGCATAGCGGCGGAACGCTGCCGTTCCTGACCAGTCGTTTCATTCGCCTCGCCGAGGAGCGCAAGCCGGCGAACCTCCCCGATGGCCCGCTGCCCGAATTCCGGAAGTTCTATTACGAGCTGGCGCAGGGAAACACGCCGGGCCAGATCGCCGCGCTCTTGAAGATGGTCTCGATCTCACAGGTGCTGTACGGCACCGATTATCCGTTCCGCGATGGCGCCGAGGTCAATCGCGGCATCGCGGACTGGGGTTTCGCAGCGGCCGAGCAGCAAGCGATCGAACGCGAGAACGCGCTCAGGCTGTTGCCGCGGCTGAGGGCGAGCTGAGCCCGCGCGCCCCGCCGTTGCTGCACTCGAATGTCGCCGAGTGCGGGCTCAGCCCGCCACGGTACTCCAATTTGCCGCCAAGTGCTCCGCGCCGCGCAGCGAAAGCGCCAGGATCGTGTAGGTCGGGTTCGAGGCCCCCGCCGTCGCGAAGATGCCAGGCCCCGCGATGTAGAGGTTTTGGATTTCGTGAGTCTGGCCGTAGCTATTGGTGACCGAATCGCCGGCGTGCGTGCCCATAATCGTTCCGCCCATCAGGTGGATGGTCGGCATGTTGCCGCGCCCTGACCAGACTTCCTTGGCGCCGGTGGCTTTGGCGATCTCGAGGCCCTCAGTGAAATTGGCGTTCCACAAGGCGAGCGCATCCTGGTCGTAAGTATGGACGATCTTGGCGAGGGGCATGCCGAACTCATCCTTGTCGCTCACAGGCTCGATGCGGTTTTCGATGTTCGGCAAAGCCTCGCCGAACGCATTGATGCGGGTCAATCCTCGCGCCGCGCGCTTCATAAAGGCCGCGAGATCGGGACCAAACAGATCGAGGCGGGCATTGGCGAAGCCGCCGAGATCGCTGGTCTTGAGCGCGGAGCCTGCGACGATGAACGTGCTGCCGAAGCTGCCTTTATGGCTCGTCTTGCCGTAGCGGTCGTAGGACATGAATTGCGCGCCGGTCGTGCCCCTATGATTCTGGACGTCCTCATCGAACAGTGCCCATGTCCCCGACGCGAAATGCGCCATCACGTATTTGCCGACAAGGCCGCTTGAGTTGGCAAGTCCTTTGGCGTGCTTCTCGGTTGCGGAATTGAAGAGAAGACGCGGATTCTGCGCCGCCCAGGCGGCGAGCACCACCACGCTTGCCTCTTGCACCTGCCGCTCCTTCTTGGCGTCGTAATACTCGACGCCCGTCACCTTGGCACCCTGCGCGTTGCTCAGAACGCGCGTGACGGTCGAAAGCGCGCGCACCTCGGCGCCGGCCTTCTTGGCATCACCGAGATAGGTGACCAATGGATTGGCGAGCGCGCCTGTCGGGCAGCCGACGTGACACCAGCCGTCATGGATGCAAGCCGCGCGACCCTTGTAGTCGACCGAGTTCATGGCGACCGCGGCCGGCACCATGCGGATCCCGGCCGCCTCGAAACCCTTCAGCCAGATTTCGCCGTTTCGGAAGGTCTTCATCGGCGGCATGGGATAAGGTGCCCCCACCGGCCGCCAGATTTCCTCGGCCTTGGCGTCGCCCGACACGCCGACGTCCTGCGCGACCTTGTCGTAGTACGGCGCCACATCGCCGTAGGAGATCGGCCAATCGAGCGCGCGGCCGTGTTCGCTCTTGATCTTGAAGTCGTTCGGCAACAGGCGCGGGAAGTTGGCAAAATAGTGCAGCGCCGCGCCGCCGACGCCCCAGCCGGCGTTGAAGACATAGCCGTACGGATTCTTGCCTTCGCGCAGGAACGGAACGCTGGCGGGCTTGATCCGCCGCCCCCAGAAATCCGAGCTGATGAGATCGGCAAGCTGCCAGTCCGGTCCCTGCTCCAGGACCACGACCTTCTTGCCGGCCTTCGCCAGCACCGCGGCGAAGACGGAGCCCGATGCGCCGGCGCCGACGATGACGGCATCGACTCTTTCGTTTGCCATGTCACCACCTCTTGCTCGGCGCGATGTGAGGCATATAGGGAATGCCGAGGGCCGCGTAGCCGTCCATGGTGCCGTAGACGACGTCGACGGCATCGCTGCGCAACACCAGATAGACGAATGGCCCAGCCGGGCCTTGCCAGCCCTCGACCTTGTTCTGGCGCATATTGTCGACGAAGCTGCGTTGCTCGGCTTCGCTGAGCTCAACAAACGGCCGGCCATTGTTAAGCGCCTGGCTCGCGCGGTCGATCGCGCCCAGCGCGGCGCGATAGAAATTCGCGTAAGGCGGACGCACGTTGAGGATGCGCGCCTCGAGCAGCGCCTCCTCTGCCGGAATCGAGAGCTGTTGATCGACGAAGTGGGATATCCCTGCCTGGCGCGCGCCCGGGACGAGCGTCTCGCCAAGCGCTTCGAGCGTCGCCGCCTGCGCGGCCGTCAACGTCCGCAGTGGAACGCCTTGCGCCCGCGCCGCGGCCGGCGTGAGCAGAACCTCAGCGCCGCCGACCGTGAAGGCGAGCGCGCCCATTGCCGCGCCTTTCACGAAGGCGCGTCGCTCGATGTCGTGCATGATTCTTCCTCCCTAGCGCCGCGGCTCTCGCTCCCGTCGCCGGCAACATTGGCGCGTGGGAGACGGCCGCGGTCTTATGGAATAGTTCCAAAATTCAACGCCGATTTGGGAAGTGAATCAAGCGGCCGAGCCGCGGCAGTCACTTACTCGACTTTGCCGCCGAACAAGCGCTCGGCATTGCCGTGGGCGATGCGCCTCGCCTGCGCTTCGGGAAGCTGCGCGAGCCAGCCGCGATAGGTCTGCATGATGGTGTCGTAACCGAACCAGCGCTCGTTGATCCAGGTGTCGGAGCCGAGGAGGAAGCGATCGGAATGACGGGCGAGGAGCTCTCGCCACTCGCTCGCAAGCTTCCCGTCGCCCTGGGTGATGCCGCCGCGGTAGGAGAGCTCGCCCATCAGCTCAGGATGTGTCTCCAACAGCTCCCTGACCCGCTCGGTCGGCGTCGAAAATCCGGTATGGGCCCAGATGATCTTGGCGCTGCGATTGTGCGCGAGCAGAATTGAGAGGGCCGCCTCGTCGCAATGGGCAAGAAGGTAAAGGTTGCGCGCAGCGGCAAAGTCAACGACCTGCTTGACCAGCGGTCGTTGCGCGGCGTCACCGTAAATGTGAAACTCGCCGACGCCACGAAAATAGCCGCGCTTGTACTCGGCCTCGATCAGATCGTAGATCGCGGGGTCGGTCGACCAATTCTGTACGTCATCGCGCGTGCGATAAGGGCGGATGAACGGCACGACCCAAAGTCCGGGCGCTTTGGCATCGACCAGCTGATGGGTGCCCTTGTTCGGGCGGCTGTTCGCCAGGATACCCGCGACGTTGTTGCGGCGAAAAACATCGAGCACGCGTTCGAGCGGATAAAACGGATTCGGCTCCTGATTGTAGTGCAGATGCGCGTCGAAGATTTTCAACGTTTGCTGTGCAAGAGCCGCAACAGGCATGGTCGCGATAATGACCGCAGCGACGATCGCGCGCGGTATGACACCAAACGGCGACATGGCGAGCCCCTCGATATGCCCAGCCGACGAGCGACATGTTACCGGATGCTGCAGAGCCGTGGGAGAGCTCGGTTGGCACCTCTCGCGCGGCTGCGCTCAACCGCTTTTCTCCGGCAGCGCCAAGCGGATGTGTAGCTCGCGCATCTGTCTCGGCGAGACCTCGGACGGCGCACCCATCATCAAATCTTCGGCGCGCTGGTTCATGGGAAAGAGCACGACCTCGCGCAGGTTCTCTTCCCCGCACAGCAGCATCACGATGCGGTCGATGCCTGGTGCGATGCCGCCGTGCGGCGGCGCGCCGAGCGAAAGCGCGCGCAGCATGCCGCCGAATTTCTGCTCGAGCGTGTGCTCGCCGTAGCCGGCGATGGCAAACGCCTTGCGCATGATGTCGGGGCGATGGTTGCGGATCGCGCCCGACGACAGCTCGACGCCATTACAGACGATATCGTATTGGATCGCCTTGATGGACAAGATCCTGTCGCGGTCGGCGGGGTCGAGGGCAAGGAACTCTTCGGGAGCCATGTTCGGCATGGAGAATGGGTTGTGGGAGAAGTCGATTTTCTTCTCCTCCTCGTTCCACTCGTACATGGGAAAGTCGACGATCCAACAGAATTCAAAGCGGCCCTTGTCAATCAGCCCGAGCTCCTCGCCGATCTTGCTGCGTGCGGCTCCTGCAAGTTTGCTGGCGCCTGCCGGTTTATCGGCGGCGAAGAACACGCAATCGCCCGGCCGCACGCCCGTCTTGGCGCGGAGCCTTTGCTGAACCTCGGCCGGCACCAATTTGGCGATCGGGCCTTTGCCGTCCTCGTCCTCCCATACGATATATCCAAGCCCGCCTGCCCCCATGTCGGAACGCGCCCACTCGTTGAGCTTGTCGAACCAGGAGCGCGGCTGCCTCGCCGCGCCGGGCGCCGGAATCGCGCGAACGACGCCGCCCGCCTTGATGATGTTTTTGAAGGCGTTGAATGTCACAGTCGCGTCGTTGAACTCGTCGGTGACGTCGGCAATGATCAGTGGGTTGCGCAGATCCGGCTTATCCGATCCGTATTTGAGCAGCGCCTGTTGATAGGGAATCTGCGGAAACTTCTTCGTCACCGGCTTTCCGCCGGAAAACTCCTCGAACACGCCGCGCATCACCGGCTCGACCGCCTCGAAGACGTCCTGTTGAGTGACGAAGCTCATTTCCAGATCGAGTTGATAAAACTCGCCGGGGGAGCGGTCGGCGCGCGCATCCTCGTCGCGAAAGCACGGCGCGATCTGAAAGTAGCGATCGAAACCCGCGATCATGATCAGCTGCTTGAATTGCTGCGGCGCCTGCGGCAACGCGTAAAACTTGCCCGGATGCAGCCGCGACGGTACGAGATAGTCGCGCGCACCCTCGGGCGAGGATGCGGTGAGGATCGGCGTCTGGAACTCGAAGAAGCCTTGCTCCTTCATTCGCCGCCGGATGGAATCGATCACCGCGCCGCGCATCATGATGTTTCGGTGCAGCCGCTCGCGGCGCAGATCGAGGAAGCGGTACTTCAGCCGGATGTCTTCCGGGTATTCCTGATCGCCGAAGACCGGCATCGGCAGATCACCGGCCGGGCCCAGCACTTCGATGTCGTTGATATAGACCTCGACGGCACCCGTCGGCAGTTCCGGATTCTCGGTGCCGGCGGGACGACGGCGCACCTTGCCGTCGATCCGCACCACCCATTCCGAACGCAGCGTCTCGGCCGTCTTGAAGGCCGGCGAGTCGGGATCGGCCACCACTTGGGTGATGCCGTAATGGTCGCGCAGGTCGATGAACAATACGCCGCCGTGGTCGCGAATGCGGTGGCACCAGCCGGAAAGGCGCACCTCCTTGCCGATGTCCTCTGCGCGTAGGACGCCGCAGGTATGGGTGCGATAACGATGCATGGCGGCCGCTCAATCCCCTCAATGCCGCGCGGAAAGGCACATGCGCCGGCTCGCTTGTCAAGAACGGGCGGGTTGCGATGGCGTCGGCGGTTGAAGCCGGACCGTGCGCTCCGCGTGGGTCGGGCTACGTCCGTAGCAATGCAAACGGGGGACTCACAGTCCTGGCAGATTCGAGCGAGCCGGCCTCGACAGCGCGGCATCGATCTGCACAAGTTCAGACATCATGAGCGAGGTGAAGCCGCCCAAGACACCCGATGCGACCGTGCGCATGACGACTGCCGAAGCGACGGTGGGCGCGCTCATCGCGCACGGCCTCGACACGATCTACGCGCTGCCGGGTGTGCACAACGATCCCTTGTTCGACGCGCTGTTTCAGGCCGCAGCGCGCATGCGCACCGTCCACACGCGGCACGAGCAAGGCGCAGCCTATTTGGCGCTCGGCGCGGCGCTCGCGACCGGCAAGCCGCAGGTCTATTCCGTGGTGCCCGGACCCGGCTTGCTCAATTCCGCTGCCGCGTTGCTCACCGCCTACGGAATGAACGCGCCGGTGCTCGCGCTGATCGGGCAAATCCCGCAATCGGCGATTGGCCGCGGCCTCGGCCACCTGCACGAGATTCGCGACCAGGCCGGCATCATCGCCCGCCTGGTCGATTTCTCCGCACGCATTCGCGCGCCGATGCAGGCGGCGCCGCTCGTGGCGTGCGCCTTGCGCGCGATGCGCATGGGCCGCCCCGGTCCGGCGGTGCTGGAATGCGCGATCGACGTTTGGGGCCGCAGCGGCGCTATGCCTGCAGCCGCCCCGGTTCTCTCCACGCCGGAGGCGCCGATCGACGAGGAGGAGATTGGCAATGCCGCCAAGCGCCTGGCCGACGCCAAACGGCCGTTGATCGTTGTCGGCGGCGGCGCGCAAGATGCGGCGGCCGAAGTCGCCGATCTGTCGCGGCTGTTGCAAGCGCCGGTGCTCGCCTATCGGCGCGGTCGCGGCGTGCTCGACAGCCGCGATCCGCTGAGCGTGACGCTGCCACTTGGCCGCGAGCTCTGGGGCGAAGCCGACGTGGTGCTCGGAATCGGCACACGCCTTTTTTATGGCTACGCGCAGTGGGGCATCGATGCGAAGCTTGCGGTCATCCGCATTGATGCCGATCCCGATGAGCCGGAACGCTTCGCCCGGCCCGCGGTGGCACTGATCGGCGAAGCCAAGCCGATTTTGCGTCATCTCATCGATGCGCTCGCCGCCCACCGGCCGCCCTCGCGCCGCGCGGAAATGGAGGAGCGGCAGGCCAAGATGCGGCGAAGCCTCGAAAAGCTTGCCCCGCAGATCGCCTTTCTCGAGGCGATTCGCGCGGAGCTTCCCGAGGACGGCATCTTCGTCGACGAGGTCACCCAGGTCGGCTTTGCCGCCCGGCTCCTGTTTCCGGTCTATCGGCCGAGGACCTTCCTTTCCCCCGGCTATCAGGACAACCTCGGCTGGGGCTACGCCACCGCGCTCGGCGCGCAGCACGCGCGCCCCGACGTTCCCGTGCTGTCGATTGCGGGCGACGGCGGCTTTCTGTTCACATCCAACGAGCTTGCCACCGCGGTCCACCATCGCATTCCGCTGACCGTCATCGTGTTCAACGATGGCGCCTTCGGCAATGTGCGGCGCATACAAGAAGAGGAGTTCGGTAACCGCGTGATCGCGAGCGATCTCACCAATCCCGATTTCGTGCGCTATGCGCAGAGCTTCGGCGCCGAGGCCGAGCGTGCCCGCAGTCCGCAACAGCTGCGGGCGGCGCTCAAGCGCGCGTTCAAGCGCCGGGACGGACCGACCCTGATCGAAGTGCCGGTCCCGCAAATGCCCTCGCCCTGGGAATTCATCCACATGCCGCGCGTGCGCGGCGCGAGGTAAGGCGCACGCTTGCTCGGACCTGCCGAGGGCGTCAGCCGGCGCCGCAATCTGCACTGCGGAGTGGACAACGTCGATTCCCTCCGCGGGAGCCTTGCCTCTGCCCCTGACAAAACGAGCGGTCTGCGCTATTTAGCCCTCCATGCAGCCGATCACGACGACCAAAAAACTCGCGGACGCCTGCGCACGGATGGGGCGACACCCCTTCGTCACGGTCGATACCGAATTCTTGCGCGAAAGCACCTACTATCCTCGGCTCTGCGTGGCGCAGATGGCGAGTCTCGAAGAGGCGGTGGTGATCGACGCGCTCGCCGCGGAAATCGATTTAGCTCCATTCTTCGCCCTGATGGCGAACGAGAACGTCATCAAGGTGTTTCACGCCGCACGCCAGGATATTGAAATCTGCTGGCACGAAGCCGGCATCATTCCCTCGCCCATCATCGACACACAGGTTGCCGCGATGGTGCTGGGCTATGGCGATTCCATCTCTTATGACCAGCTGGTGCAGCGCGTCACCGGCGACACTCTCGACAAGTCGCATCGCTTCACCGACTGGACGCGGCGGCCGCTGAGCGACTCGCAGCTCGCCTATGCGATCTCCGACGTCACTCACCTGCGCGACGTCTACCTCAAGCTCTCCGCCGATCTAGAGAAGCGCGGACGCACCGACTGGATGCGTGAAGAGATGAAGCTGCTCACCTCGCCCGGAACCTATCGTTTCGAGCCCGAGCATGCCTGGGAACGCCTCAAGACGCGAGTGCGCAAGCCCAAGGAACTTGCCGTGCTGATCGAGGTCGCCGCGTGGCGTGAGCGCGAGGCGCAGGAGCGCGACGTGCCGCGCGGGCGGGTGCTCAAGGACGACGTCATCGGCGATATCGCGATACAGGCGCCCACCAGCATCGAGCGGCTTGCGGCGCTGCGCTCGCTGCCCAGAGGATTCGAGCGGTCGAAATGGGGCGATGCGATCGTCGAGGCGGTCCGGCGCGGGCTCGCGCGCGATCCGAAGACATTGCCGCGGCTCGAGCGCCCCAAGCCGCCGCTCAATGGGCAGGCGACGGTGGAACTGCTCAAGGTATTGCTGCGCATGACCGCGGAGCGGCACGGGGTCGCCGCGAAGGTGATCGCAACCGTCGACGATCTCGACCGTATCGCCGCGGACGACGATGCCGATGTACCCGCGCTCTCCGGCTGGCGGCGCGAGCTATTCGGCAACAAGGCGCTTGCGCTCAAGCAGGGGCGGCTCTCGCTCGCGATCGAGAAAGGCCGTGTCGTGGCGCTGGAGCGCAACTGATCCCTCTCCCAGTCGGTGCGGCGAGAGCATTATGATGGGTCCACCGCGCCGGGAGAGCACCCATGGCCCCATTCCTTCGCAATCAGTGGTACACCGCCGCGACGTCCGTCGAGCTCGGCGAGAAGCCGCCGGCGCGGCGCACGACACAGTATTTCCGGTCGACAGTGCGCTCTTGGGGGCTCGACGATGCGAACGTGTCCAAATCTACAAGGACATGACCGATCTTGCGTTTGCCGAGGACGCCTGCATGGTCGAGTTGCAGCAGCAGCTGATCGACAGCGATCCTTCCGGCACGCCGCTCGTCAGCCTCGCCTTCGACCGCGCCGCCCTCGCCGCGCGTCGGATCATCAAGCGCAAGCTGAAAGAGGAGGCGCAGGCGGCCGCGGCGCCAGTCAAGTCAGCAGAACGCGTGGCGAGCCACGGTGTCGGCGCCACGGCATGATCGCTATCGGCGCGGGACCGCGCCCATGCCGCTGCCGGACGTCAAAGGGTTCGAGCTGATGCATGCGGGCAAGCGCATCAGGAGCGTCGTTGTGTACTGAAGCTCGCCATGCCCTCGCGAGTGCAGCGCTCGAGCGAGCCCGGCCGCACTACTGTTTCGGGCGAATCCGCTGCAGGAATTCCCACGTCGGAACCGCGCTGACGCCGCCGACGACTCCGCCAAGGTAGCTCGGAATGTCCGAGTTGAAGAGCCAGTGCCAGAGTAGCCCGACGAGATAGCTCGTCAGCAGCATGACCGCTAACGTGATCAACAAGCGCTGCCAAAGCGGCACGGCATCCCCTCCAGTCGTCCGTCGTCCCTGCGCAAAGCAGGGACCCATGATCACCGGCTGCAGACCCTGAAGCCCCGCAGCGGGGTCCCCGCGACGCATAGCGCGTCATAAACGCGCGTAAACGCGCTTTTGCTGTCGCGGGGTGCCCTCTCGCGGTGACCACAGGACATGAAAACCGTGACTCCGAGACGCAATGAGCCGCGCACCGGTGCGGCTGCGTATCACGCGCTCTCCATCACCGGCTCGCGACCGATGAGCCGTGCGAGCTGGCGCAGCCGCACGAATACGCGCTCCCCGGCGAGCGCCTTCAAGCCGTTGTCGAAGCGCAGCGTCAATCGACCGCGCTCGACCACCATCGGCGTTCTCGGCAGCACACCGGTCGTCGAGGCAGAGACGAGATAGGCGACCCGCAGCGCCGCGCCAAGCACGCGGGCCCGATCGAGCAGCCGCGTCGAGGCGAGTTCGCGCAGCCTGGGCGAGAGCTCCTCGTCGACAAGACCGACATGGCGGAAGAACACGGCGAGCGCGATGAAGGTGCGGCCGGGATGATCGACGGCGACGAAGGCGGCATTGGCGATGATATTGAGCGATTGCTCGCCGCGGTAGTCGGGATGCGCCCGCCAGCCGATGTCGGCGAGGAGACACGCCACGTGGCGCAACCGCCGCTCCTCCGCCGTCTCGTCGAGCCCGGAGGAGGCCATGAAGCGGTCGGTCCAAGCCATGAGCTCCTCGCCGTGGGCGGGGGAGCGCGAACGCAGCACGTTGAGCTCGCTGGCGGCCGCAATCAGCGGATCTTTCTCGCGCTCGTTAGGATCGAGCATCGAGTACAACAGGCCTTCGCGCACACCGAGCGCCGAGATCACGATGTCCTTGGGCCGCGCAATCCGCACCACGTTTTCGAGCACCAGCGCAGCATAGGCAAGCAGCGGGCGGCGCGCATCGGTGACGACCTCGATTTGCGAGAGCATCTCGGGATCGACGCGGTGCACGAGACTGGAAAACTCGAACGCCTCCCGCGCCGGCATCACGTAGCCGTGCATGACGTGCAGAGGATACCCCGTCTGCCACATGTGCAGTCGTGCGAGCGCGCGCCAAGTGCCTCCGATGGCGTAGAAGGTGCGACCCTTGCCGGCTTCGAGCAGGTGAGCTTCGTCGAGTTCCGCGCGGACGATCTTTTCCGCTTTCTTGATCGATTTGGACGAAATGTCCTGAAGCGCCAGGCCGCCCAAAGGCAGAGTCAAGCCGGCCTTGATACGATGGCCATGGACTTCGGTCAGTTCGAGCGACCCGCCGCCGAGGTCGCCGACGATGCCGTCCGGCCTGTGGAAACCCGAGACGACGCCGAGTGCGGACAACTCCGCCTCGCGCTTGCCGGAGAGAACGTCGATCTTGGTGGCGCAGATGCCTTCGGCTTCGGCCACGAAAGTCTTGCCGTTTTTAGCCTCTCGGCACGCCGCAGTCGCGATCGCCCACAGATGGGCAACCTGCATGCGGTCGCACAAGGCACGAAAGCGCCGCAGCGCGGCGAGCGCTTTTTCCACCGCGTCCGGGGCGAGCAGACCTTTCGTCTGTACTTCGCGTCCGAGTCCGGCGAGTACTTTTTCGTTGAAAATCGGGGTTGGGCTGCGAGTGAGGCCTTCATAGACGACGAGGCGCACGGAATTCGAGCCGATATCGATCACTGCGACCGGCGGCCCGTAATCGAGACGACCTTGCGCGACATTCATGGCGAGACGACGCCGCTTACGAGCGGTCGAGACGGCGTATAAGGCTTCGCGGGGATGATTCCTTGAGCGATTTGCCACGGCCCGACAGACTCGGATTCGTCATGAAGTATTTGTGAGCGTTGAAGGGCTCCTCACCCTCCGCCGGTTTTATGCGATTCGAGGACCCATCGGGTAGTAATTTCCAACTTTGTTCGTTGTCCTTGAGATTCGCCACCATGATTTGATCGAGCACCTGCTCGTGCACGGTGGGATTGAGGATTGGGCACAATACCTCGACGCGGCGGTCGAGATTGCGCGGCATCATGTCGGCGGAGGAGATGTAAACCGCCGCCTTGGCGTGGGGCAGGCCGTAGCCTGCACCGAAGCAGTAAATGCGGCTGTGCTCGAGAAACCGCCCGACGATCGATTTGACGCTGATGTTCTCCGACAGGAGGGGCAGACCCGGCCGCAAGCAGCAGATGCCGCGCACCACGAGATCGATCGAAACGCCCGCGCGGGAGGCCTCATAGAGCATATCGATGATCTCGGGATCGACCATCGCGTTATCCTTCATCCAGATCGCCGCCGGGCGGCCGCTCTTTGCGTGCGCAATCTCCTGCTCGATGTGCTCGCAGATGCGATCGCGCAGCGTCAGGGGCGAAACCGCCATCCGCTCGAGCGCGGCGGGCTCCGCGTAGCCGGTCACGTAATTGAAAATATGCGCGACGTCGCGCGCGATGACAGGATCGGACGTAAAGAACGAAAGATCGGTATAGATGCGGGCGGTCACCGGGTGATAATTGCCGGTGCCCACGTGAATGTAAGACGCAAGCGCTCCGCCCTCGCGCCGCACCACCATCGACAGCTTGGCGTGGGTCTTGAGCTCGATAAAGCCATAGACGACCTGCGCCCCCGCGCGCTCAAGCGCACGCGACCAGCGGATATTCGCCTCCTCGTCGAAGCGCGCCTTGAGCTCGATGAGCGCGGTCACCGATTTCCCGGCTTCCGCCGCCTCGACGAGCGCGCGCACGATCGGAGATTCGGCCGATGTGCGGTACAGCGTCTGCTTAATCGCCACCACGTCGGGATCGCGCGCGGCCTGCTGCAGGAACTGCACCACCACGTCGAAAGACTCGTAGGGATGGTGGACCACGAGATCCTTCTGCCGAATGGCCGCGAAGCAGTCGCCCGCGTGATCGCGAATGCGTTCGGGATAGCGCGGATTGTACGGCACGAATTCTAGATCGGGTCGGTCCAGGCCCATGAGCTGCGACAGTTCATTGAGCGCTAGAACGCCGTCGACATGGAAGATCTCGTCGTCAGCGCATGCAAGCGCACGCTGTACGAACCGACGCAGTTCCACCGGCATGGCAGCTTCGAGCTCGAGGCGGATGACCGATCCGCGCCGTCTACGCTTGAGCACCGTCTCGAATTCGCGCACCAGGTCCTCGGCCTCCTCCTCGATCTCGACCTCGGAGTCGCGAATGACCCGGAAAGCACCCTGCCCTTTGACCGCGTAGCCCGGGAAGAGGCGGGCGATGAAAAGAGCGATGAGCTGTTCAAGCGTGATCACGCGGGTGCCAGACACTCCGTCGCCGCTTGGCAGGCGCACGAACCGATCGATCTTGTTCGGCATGCGGATGAGCGCGTTCATCGCCTTGCCGTCGCTCGCGCGCGCCAGCTGCAGAGCGATGGTGAAGCCGAGATTGGGAATGAACGGGAACGGATGCGCCGGATCGATGGCGAGCGGCGTGAGCAATGGAAAGATCTGGCGAAGGAAGTGATCTTCGAGCCACGTCCTTTCTTTCTTGGTCACCTCGGGGCCTTCGACCAGCACCATTCCATGCTCGGCCAGCATCTGCCGCAGCTCGCGCCAGCGCTTCTGCTGGTCGCTTGCGAGCGCTTCGACCGCCTCGCCGATGCGGGTGAGCTGTTCGGCCGGGGTGAGCCCATCCGGGCTCTTGATCGCAATGCCGGCGCGCAGCTGAGCTTTGAGCCCGGCCACGCGGACCATGAAGAACTCATCCAGATTGTTGGCGGAAATCGACAGGAACCGAACGCGTTCGAGCAAAGGATGGGCCTCGTTTGCCGCCTCTTCGAGGACCCGCCGGTTGAACTGCAGCCACGACAGCTCACGATTGATAAATCGCTCCGGGCTCGCGATCAGATCGACGGCTGCACTCGGCTCGACCGCGGCCGGCGGCGCTGCCACGCCGACTTCTTCTTTCATAACAACTACTTGGCCGCGGTCAGCCATGGCCGAATGCTCGGATGACGGGTGCAATATCGGGGTCGTCAATGACGACGCCATGACATAAGGCCCCTCCCCCCTGGCCCGTCAAGGCTCGCTCGCGCGCAGCACTTCGGCGGCGAAGGCCCTGGTTAACGGACGCTTGTGGCGCATGGCTTCTAGATCGAGTCGCGCCACCACCGCGCGCGCGGCCGCAAATGAGCGTTCGATCCGCGTCGCCACGTAGCCGATCAAGCCTTCATCCACGGCGAGTTGGCGGTCGGCGAACAGCTTTACCAGCACCGCGCGCAACAGCGCATCGTCGGGCGGCATGATGGCAACCACCGGAAGAGCATTGAGCCGCGAGGCGAGATCGCGAATGGCAAACGTCGCCGGCGCCGCCCGCGCCGTGAGCAGCACGAACGCCGCGTGCTCGCGGGCGAGATTGAGAAGATGGAACAGCGCCCTCTCCTCGAATGCGCCGGCGGCGACGTCCTCGACCACGAGTGCGCCGGTAGCGAGCGCCGACGGCACGTTTGCTTCTTCCAAGGCGCGCGCCGCGATACGCCGCGCGCCCGCCGCCTGCGCCCAGATCGCGGCGAGGTGGCTCTTGCCTGAACCCTCGGGCCCCGTGAGCATGACCATCCGGTTCGACCAGTCCGGCCATGCGTCGATGAGCGCAAGGGCCACCGCGTTCGAGGACCCGCTCAAGAAATCCTCGCGCGCAAAACTCTCCGCATGCGCGAGGGCAAGGGCGAGTTGGCGCGGACGAGCGGACATCACTTGGGTTTGTCTCCCGTGTAGATGGGGCTCGCAAAATATTGGCGCAACCCGAAGCGCAACAGCACGCCGATCGCGGCACCGAGCGGGACCGCGATCAGCAACCCGACGAAACCAAACAGATAGCCAAACGCGAACATGGCGAAGATCAACCAGACCGGATGCAACCCGACCCGCTCGCCGACGAATTTAGGCGAGATGATGTTGCCTTCGATGAACTGACCGACCAGAAAAATTACGATGACGAGCGTGATTCGTTTCCAGTCCGGCCAGAATTGCGCGATCGCCACGCTCGCGGCGATCATCAAACCCGTCATTGAGCCGATATAAGGCACGAACGTGATCACGCCGGCGATGAGACCGATCAGTAGCCCAAACTCCAAGCCCGCCAGCATCAGTCCAATGGCATAGTAACAGCCGAGGAACAGGCAGACGCCGAATTGGCCGCGCAGGAAACCGCCGATGGCGGCATCGACGTCGCGGGCAAGTTGGCGCACAGTCTCCCGCTGGCGCACCGGTATCCAGCTGTCCACTTTGTCGACCATCGGATGCCAGTCGCGAATCAAGTAAAAAGTCACGACCGGCATCACGATCAGGACCGACGCGAATGAGACCAGTGCCTTTCCACCGGTCCACAAGGAATAAGAAAAGCTGAGAAGCCACGTCGCCAGCTGGCCGACGAGATCGGAAAGCGTCTTGTCGGAGTCGCCGGCGCCAAGCCAGTCCAGCCAGGGCAGCTTCAAATCGACGACCAGCTCTCTGACCCGTTTGACATAGCCAGGAATGTGGGAAATCAAAGCGGAGCCCTGCTGCAGCAACAGCGGAACGAGCAGCAAGACCAGCGAGATCAGCGATACGACGAAGATGCCGACGATCAGCAGCGCGGCGACCGTCCGATTCATGCCGAGTCGCTCCCCGCGATCGGCAACCGGCGCCAGGACGTAAGCCAGCGCAATACCGGCCACGAACGGGAGCAGAATGTCGTGCAGCAACCACAGCGCCGCCGCAAGCACGACAAACGTCACGACCCAGAACGCGAGGTGACGGCCGTAGCCCATGCGATCACTCACCCGGAAATCCGCGCGGTCAGGGGCCCATTTCTGCCGCGTTCATGTGGCGCACCCACTCGGCGACATAGAAGGCGATGGAAATCAAGGTCAAGGCCGTGACCAATGCCATGAGCAGGAGCACTGCAATTCTCGCATCGAATTCGAACCCGCGCGCCGCCATGATCACGCAAGCGAGCGCGATCTGCGCAACCGTGTTGAGCTTGGAGACGAGAAGCGGTTTAAGCGCCACCGGCTTGTCCACCAGCCATGACAAGATCACCGCGCTCACGATCATGATGTCGCGCGAGACGACGAGGATGACAAGCCAGCCGGGAACGGCGTCTGCGATGCCGAGCGCGACATAGATGGAAACCAGCATGGCCTTGTCCGCAAGTGGGTCAAGGTAGGCGCCGAGCTCGGTTGTCATGCCGAACCGCTTGGCGAGAAAACCGTCGACGGCATCGCTGATGCCGGCCGCGAGGAACAGCACGAAGGCGACCCGCATCTCGCCTGCAGTGATCGCCCAGACCACGACCGGCACCAGCAGGATGCGCCCCAGCGTAATGAGATTTGGAATGCTCAAATTTGCGCCCCGGCGCGGTCCGCACGCCCGATCGTCACCACCCACCGGTCGTCGCATGCGGCCATGCGAATGTTAGTATATCCGCGATCAAGCCATTGCACAGGCACGGATTCCCAAGTACCCAAACGCGAGCGAAGGCGCGCCATCGGCTCGCGCCTCTGTCATTTTGAGCGTCGGTGTCAAGGGGCGGCCGACGGTCGAACGAATCAAGCTGCTGCGGATAGCTGCCGATGCTTGCTTGTCGCGGAAACCCTCGATCATTGCCGGTGAGCGCATGGCCAAGAAGCGCGTCGGCGTCCTGATCTCCGGTCGCGGTTCGAATATGGCCTCGCTGATCGAGGCGGCGAAGGAGCGCTCCTACCCCGCCGAGATCGCGGTCGTGGTCTCCAACAGACCGCAAGCACCCGGGCTCGCACGCGCCAAGGCGGACGCAATTCCGACTGCCGTGGTCGACCATCGCTCATACGGGAACGATCGCGCCGCCTTTGAGCGTGCGCTGCAAGCCGTACTCGACGCGCATGGCGTCGAGCTTGTTTGCCTCGGCGGTTTCATGCGGCTGTTGACAGCGGACTTCGTACTGCATTGGCAGGGCCGCATGCTCAACATCCATCCTACTCTTTTGCCTTCGTTTCCGGGCCTCGATCCACACGATCAAGCGCTCAAGGCGGGGGTGAAGATATCGGGCGCGACCGTTCACTTCGTCGTATCCGAAGCCGACGCCGGTCCGATCGTTGCGCAGGCCGCGGTGCCGGTCCACGACGACGACACTGCCGAAACGCTCGCTGCCCGCGTGCTCAAGGCCGAGCATCGGATCTATCCGCTGGCGCTCAGGCTCGTGGCGGAAGGGCGCGCCAAGATGATCGGCGGCCGCTGTCTGATCGAGGGAGCGCCTGCGGTGGAAGGCGCGTTGATCGTTCCCCAGGCGGGGCATGAGCGGCGCCGAGAGAGTAAAAGAGATTAGAATTGGCGCTTCGATGTCCTCAGGCCGTCCACCGTCCCTGTAGCGCAAATAAAACCCCCGGCACATGGCCGGGGGCTACGGGAAAACTCGCTGGCCGGATGACCGGCCTTCCCGCCACGTCAGGACACCTTGAGATTCTCCGCCGATGTCTTGCCGCGATTGGTCACGAGCTCGTATTCGACAGTCTGACCTTCGTTGAGCGTGCTGAGACCAGCGCGCTCCACTGCCGAGATATGGACGAATACGTCCTTGTCCCCGCTCGAAGGCCGAATGAACCCGTAGCCTTTAGTTGGATTGAACCATTTGACGGTGCCCTTCTGCATCGTCTGTCTCCTAGTCAGTGAAGTCTCGAGTGCGCGAAACGCGACCGCATCGCTACGGACCGCGCCACAACCCGGGTTTTGGGAAGATCCGAAACGAATGCGGCCGATCGGCACGCAGCGGCCGGAGCGGCCAAAATCCGAATTATGGCGACAAGAAAATACGAAAAATACGGCCTTAGCAAGGCTTCCGAGACGTATTGCCTACCTGTGCCCGTCTTTGCGCCACACAGGATCATGGCCAAGGGGCTGCGGCAAAGAAAGATTTCCGCAATTCAAGTTTTGAGAGTTCCTCGGCATCGAGTCGCCGATTTGGCACCGGCGCTCCATCAAGCAAATGATCTCCGACCTGCGGGGCGCCTTATCGCGCCGCGGAATTCCCCGCAGTCTTTTGTGTTATGATCGATCGGAGGCCGACTCAGGGGGAGACATATGGCCACACTGACCTCAGACCCGCGCGCGCTGCCGGCAGGCGAGCCGAAGCTGATCATTCCACCGCTCGCTTCGTTCTATTCGTATACCCGTGACCTGTCGTGGCTGGTCGTGCGCCTCACGGCGGGTGGAATGCTGCTGGTCCACGGGATCATCAAGGTGATGCCGATGGCGGAGAAGGGCTTTGCCGCCACCATCGACGCTTTCGCGCAGGGCAGCATGGCTCGCCGCGGGATCGAGCCCGCGCTCTACGCCGCCTATGCGGTCTTCTTTCTGGAGACGATCGGCGCAGTAATGATCATGCTCGGGCTCTTCACCCGCTTCATCGCGGCGGCGGCCGCCATCCAATTCGCCGTCATCACGTTCGTGGCGCACTGGCCGCAAGGCTTCGGATGGTCGCGGGGTGGATGGGAATACCCGCTGTTCTGGGGCCTCATCCTCTTCGCCATCGCGCTGCGCGGCGGCGGGCCTTATTCACTCGACCGCAAACTCGGTTGGGAGCTGTAGCCGGTCGAGGGATCGCTCCCTCCCTGCTGCCATCGCTGACCGGCCGACCCGGCGCTATTGCGCCGCGCCCACCTTCTCGGCGTGCCCAGCCAGCTTCGAGCGCCGCCACAACCCGCCCACGATCAGAACCAAGATCGCGCCGAGAAGCGCCGCGAACAGCACGACGTAATGGAAGCCGTCAGGTCCGAGGCGAGGCTCGAGATAGCCGTGGATGACCGGATCGGTGGCGATGACTTCGCCGACGATCCAGCCGAGCAGCGCGGCGCCGGCCCACACCAGAATCGGGAAGCGGTCGAGCAATGCCATGATCAACGCGGAGCCGGCGATGATCAGCGGAATACTGATGCCGAGGCCGATCACCAGCAGCGCCATATTGCCCTTGGCCGCGGCGGCAATTGCAATGACGTTGTCGAGGCTCATGACGATGTCGGCGATGGCGACGATCCGCACCGCCCGCCACAGGTGCTCTGTTGCCTCGGTCTCGTTCTCGTCTGCATGCTCCGGTACCAACAGCTTGGCCGCGATGTAGAACAGCGCGAGCCCGCCCACGATTTTGAGCCAAGGCATCAGCATCAGCGCCGCCACGAAAACGGTGAAGACCACTCGCAGCAACACCGCAACGCCCGCGCCCAGGATCATGCCCCACACCCGCTGCCGGTGAGGCAACCCGCGACATGCCATTGCGATGACGACCGCGTTGTCGCCGGAGAGCAGGATGTTGATCCACATGATCTGCAGCAACGCCACCCAAAACGCGGCGGTGCCGATCTCGCTCCAGCCGCTCGCGAACATGCCGAGCCAAGCGGAAGGATCCATCATCTGTGCGGCCGAACCCACTGCGACGTCCCTTTTTACCGGTGCGCGAGCGGATTTCTCTGATTTGCCCGCGCAAACTCGACCTAATCTACAAGCGAAACCCCGCGCCTGGCCAGCGCGCCAAAACGCTACCCGCGCGTGTCTCCCTCAGCCGACGATTTCATTGCCCGAAAAGAACTGAGCGATTTCCTGTTGCGCCGTCTCGGGCGCATCCGAGCCGTGCACGGAATTCTCGGTGATCGATTTCGCGTGGGTCTTGCGGATCGTGCCGGCGGTCGCCTTGGCCGGGTCGGTCGCGCCCATCACCTCGCGATATTTCGCGATGGCGTTTTCGCCTTCGAGCACTTGCACGACCACCGGTCCAGAAATCATGAATTCGACGAGCTCGCGAAAGAACGGCCGTTCGCGGTGCACTGCATAGAACGTTTCCGCCTGCTCGCGGCTGATGCGCGTGCGCTTTTGCGCAACGATGCGCAAGCCTGCCCGCTCGATCATGTCGTTGATCGCGCCGGTTAAATTGCGGGCTGTGGCGTCGGGTTTGATGATCGAAAAGGTACGCTCGATCGCCATTGCACTGTTCTTCAAGGGAGGAAAAACGAGAGGAGGTTCGGCCGCGGCGGCTTATAGCGATGGCCTCCGAGCACGGCAAGGTACGCTGGCGACCCCGAGAGACCCATGATCCGCAAGACGCTTTGCCGCCGCCACTGCCGCTGCCATCGGCGCAGCCGCGCACATGCGGAAGTCATCGTTCCACTCACCGCAGGAAAGAGCGGCCGATGCGTTTGAGCATGAGATAGTCCCTTTCCATCTGGGAGTAAGCGGCGCGAAGGGACAGCCCTGATTTCGTTCGTCTATTCCGATTGCAGCTTCGTGCCGGCCTTGCCGATCAGAGTTCCACGTGCGAGTGCGGCTCTTTGTCATTGCGCCCATGAAGCCGGATCACTTTTTGTCATTGCGGCCATGAAGCTGGATCACTTTCCAAGGTCCGATGATCCTTGATATACGGAATGGGGAAAAAGCAGAACACGATCGGAGAGACCATGGACGCAAAGACCGACGAGAGCGCGGGCAAATGCCCGTTCACGCACGGACACAGGAACCGGGACTGGTGGCCGGACCAGCTGGACCTTCAGGTTCTCCACCAGCACTCCAGCTTGTCCGATCCGATGGGCAAGGCGTTCGACTACGCCAAAGAATTCAAGAGCCTCGACCTGAATGCCGTGATCAAGGACCTGCACGCCTTGATGACGGACTCGCAGCCCTGGTGGCCGGCTGACTTTGGCCACTACGGGGGGCTGTTCATCCGCATGGCGTGGCACAGCGCGGGCACCTACCGCATCGCCGACGGCCGCGGCGGCGCCGGCGCGGGCCAGCAGCGCTTCGCGCCGCTCAATAGCTGGCCGGACAACGCCAACCTCGACAAGGCGCGCCGGCTGCTGTGGCCGATCAAGCAGAAGTACGGCCGGAAAATCTCCTGGGCCGACCTGATGATTCTCGCGGGCAACGTGGCGCTGGAGTCGATGAGCTTCAAGACGTTCGGTTTCGCCGGCGGCCGGCCCGACGTCTGGGAGCCCGAAGAGCTCTACTGGGGTCCTGAGGGGACGTGGCTGGGGGACGAACGCTATAGCGGCGAACGCGAGCTGCAGAATCCGCTCGGCGCGGTGCAGATGGGCCTAATCTACGTCAATCCGGAAGGGCCGAACGGCAAGCCCGACCCGGTCGCGGCGGCCAAGGACATCCGGGAAACGTTCTTCCGCATGGCGATGAACGACGAGGAGACCGTCGCGCTAATTGCCGGAGGCCACACCTTCGGCAAGACTCACGGTGCCGGCGATCCGTCGCTGATGGGCCCGGTCCCGGAAGGCGCCGCCATCGAGGATCAGGGCCTCGGCTGGAAAAGCAAGTATGGCACCGGCTTCGGGGCCGACGCCATCACCGGCGGCCCCGAAGTCAGCTGGTCGCAGACGCCGACGAAGTGGAGCAA
>Ga0081455_10000370_pt1 | contig 59432 bp, 68 predicted proteins | sample TabmetS3T2R1_FD_70207 | JGI IMG/M metagenome (GOLD analysis project Ga0081455, IMG submission 70207) | Tabebuia heterophylla rhizosphere microbial communities from the University of Puerto Rico - S3T2R1 | ecosystem: Host-associated > Plants > Roots > Rhizosphere ...
GATGGCGGAGATCACGAGGCCGATGCGAAAGATCAGGCGATGGCCGAACAGATCGCCCAGCTTGCCGCACACCAGCATCAGCGAGCCGTAGACCAGCACGTAGCAGATCACGAGCCACTGCACGTCGCCCAGCGCCAGCCGGAAATGGCCGGTGATCGCCGGCAGCGCCACGTTGACGGCGATGTCGAGCGGCGCCAGCGAGGCGCCCAGCCCGACGATCGCGAGGCCGAAGATGGGGTGACGCGTCATGCGGAGCGCGGACCTCCAGGTCCGCATTCATGAATCATGAGCGGACCTGGAGGTCCGCGCTCCGAGCCATCAAAGGTGCTTGCCGAGGAACGCCATCATGCGCTCCCACGCCTGCTTCGCGGAGGGCGCGTCGTAGGCGGCGCTCTTCTCGTTGGCGAACGCGTGCTGGGCGTCGTAGCGATAGACTTCCGGCTTGTTGCCGGCGCCGGCCATCTTCTTCTCGAGCTCGTTCACCACTTGCGGCGTGCACCAGTCGTCCTGGTTGGCGAAGTGGCCCTGGACAGGAATCTTGATCTTTGCCGGATCGGCAAGCTCTCCCGGCGGCACGCCGTAGAAGGGCACGCCGCAGGCGATGCCTGGCACGCGCGCCGCAGCAGCAATGGTGAGCGCCCCACCCATGCAGAAGCCCATGACGCCGACCTTGCGGCTTGTAGCGGCCAGATGCCTGACCGCTCCCGCGATGTCCTGGTCCGACGCGCCGACGAAATCGAGGCCGCTCATCATGTGATTGGCTTCGTCCGGGCTTTGCGTCACGCGACCCTTGTAAAGGTCGGGCGCCAGCGCATTGTAGCCCGCGGCGGCAAAGCGATCGGCCACGCCCTTGATCTGGTCGTTCAGGCCCCACCATTCCTGGATGACGACGATGCCGGGCTTGCCTTGGCCGGCCTCGGCCACATAGCCCTTGCAGGTCGAGCCGTCGGGACGTTTGAAATCGATCATGCTGCCCATGGTTTCTCCTCCTCTTCAGCACGTCGAAAGCATGTCCCGATGGGATGGACTCATGTCAAGGGAGCGGTGGCAGCATGTGAGGGTTGCGATGCGGAAGCAGCAGCCGACCGGCCGAGGTCCTGACGCTGCGTTTCCGGCATGAACCAGATGGCCAGAAGGCTGACGAGCGCGGCTACGGCGAGATAGCCGCCAACCCACCCGATACCGCCCTGCACGACCAGCACCTGCGCAATGTAGGGTGCAAACGAGCCGCCGAGGATACCACCCATGTTGTAGGCGATCGACGCACCCGTGTAGCGCAGATGTGTCGGGAACAGCTCCGGCAGGAGGGCGCCCATCGGGCCGAAGATGATGCCCATCAGGAAAAGCGCCACCGAGAGAACCAGCGCAATCGACAGGATCGAGCCGCTGTCCAGCATGGGTCCCAGGAAGGCGCCCGACAGCGCAGTGATCAGCAGGCCGACGATCAGAACAGGCCGGCGACCGAACCGATCGGACAAGAAGGCCGAAAGCGGTATCCCGACCAGCATCATCAGAATCGCGATGCATTGGAGGCCGAGAAAGACCGGGCGCGAGATCAGGAGCACCGTCGTGCCGTAGCCGAGAGAGAAGACGGTCGAGAGGTAGAAGAGGGCATAGCATCCCACCATCGACAGGGTGCCGAGCACGACAGGCCGTGGGCGCTGCAAAAGCACGTCCCTCAGGGGCACGCGAGCGATCTCCTGTCGCTTCATCGCCCGCCGGAAAAAAGGCGTCTCGACAAGCTTAAGCCGGACATAAAGCCCGACAGCAAGCAGGACTGCACTGAGCAGGAAGGGGATGCGCCAGCCCCAGCTTCGGAATTGCTCATCCGACAACGCAAAGGCCAGCAACAGGAACAAGCCGTTTGCGGCGATGAAGCCGATCGGAGCGCCAAGCTGGGGGAACATGCCGTACCACGCGCGGCGGTCAGAGGGCGCACTTTCCACCGCAAGCAAAGCCGCTCCGCCCCATTCGCCGCCAATACCGATCCCCTGGCCGAACCGCAGCAGGCAGAGGAGCACAGGCGCCAGCGCGCCGATCTGGTTATGCCCGGGAAGCAGGCCGGTCAACGTCGTCGACAGGCCCATGATCAACAGGGATGCAACGAGCGTCGCCTTGCGCCCGATCCGGTCGCCGAAGTGACCGAACAGCGCGGCACCGATGGGGCGGGCGATGAAGGCGATGCTGAAGGTCGCGAAAGCACTGAGACTCTGCGCCGTCGCAGAGGCCGACGGAAAGAAGATCGGCCCCAGCACGAGGGCCGCCGCCGTGGCGTAGATGTAGAAATCGTAGAACTCGATGGCGGTGCCGATGAAGCTCGCGACAATCACACGTCGCTTGGTGTTGCCGATGCCCGCGGACATGGGAGCGTTCTCGCGTGGAGGATGCCTTCGACAGGTATCGGCTGCTTACGCCCCGTTCTCCATCATACGTAAGTTTGCCGGACCGCAGACCTAAAGCAGCTTCCGGAGCTCCGTCTTGAGGATCTTGCCGTAGTTGTTCTTGGGCAGGGCGTCGATGAACCTGTAGTCCTTGGGCCGCTTGAAGCGGGCGATGTTGTCGAGGCAGAGCTGGTCGAGATCGGCCGGCGTCAGCGTCTTGCCCTGGCGCGCCACCACGAAGGCCACCACCTCCTCGCCCCATTCGGGATGAGGCCGGCCGACGACCGAGCACTCGGCGACGGCGGGATGGAGGCTCAGCACATCCTCGATCTCGCGCGGATAGATGTTGGAGCCGCCGGAGATGATCATGTCCTTGGAGCGGTCCTTCAAGGTGAGCAGTCCTTCGTCGTCGAAGGCGCCGACATCGCCGGTCCACAGCCAGCCTTCGCGCAGCGACTTCGCCGTTGCTTCGGGATTGGCCCAGTAACCCGACATCACGGTATCGCCCTTGACGATGATCTCGCCCACCTCGCCCGCGGGCAGCGAGCGCCCCTCCTCGTCGACCACCTTCACCGCGACGCAGGAATCCGGCCGGCCGGCCGAAGCCAGCCGCTGCTCCCAGCGCGGATGGCTGCGATCGGCATGCATCTCGCGCGACAGATGGGTGATGGTCATGGGACTCTCGCCCTGGCCATAGAGTTGGGCAAGCTTGTCGCCCAGAAGGTCGAGGGCGCGCTTGAGGTCGGCGACATACATCGGCGCGCCGCCATAGGTGATCAGGCGCAGCGCCTCGGGCTTGAGGTCGGCCAATGCGGGATGCTCGATCAGCCGCTTCACCATGGTCGGCGCCAGGAAGATGCTGCAGTCGGGCCAGCGATTCATCAGCTCGACCGTTTCCGGCACCTCGTACTTGCCGCTCTCGGGGAAGACCTGCACCACGCCGCGCGTCAGCATGGGGAAGTTCCACAGGCCCGAGCCGTGGCTGATCGGGGCGGCATGCACCATCGACCCGCCCGGCAGCGGCCGATCGACGTCGGCGAAGTAGTTCAGGGTCATCGCCAGAAGATTGCGATGCGTGAGGGTGGCGCCCTTGGGTCGCCCGGTCGTGCCGGAGGTATAGAACAGCCACGCCGGATCGGTCGGCTCGGCTTCAGCCATGGCGACGGGATCGCCCACCTCCATGAAGCTGTAGGAGCGCGTCGTGATGTCGACGATCTCCTTCAAGGCAGGCGCCTCCTTGGCCGCTTCGCTGATGGTTGCCGCAAGATCGGGCGTGACGAAGCAGAGCCTGGCCCCTGAATTCTCCAGGATGAAGGCGAACTCCTTGGCGTGCAGCTTGGCATTCATCGGCACGGCGCAGAGGCCGGCGTGCCAGATCGCGTACATCACCTCGATCGCCTCGGCGCAATTGGTCATGGCGAAGGCTACGCGATCGCCGCGCTCCAGGCCGAAGCGGCCCCTGAGGTGCATGCTCATCACCGAGACCTTGCGCCAGAGCTCGCGGTAGGTGAGGTGGGGCGCAGTCCCGCGCGCAAGCGCCGTGCAGTCGCGAAACTCGCGGGCCGATCCCAGCAGCAGGTTGGCGATGTTCATGATGTTCCCGATCCCGTGAAGCCGACTATTGCAGGCCCTCTGACGACCTTGCAATGTGGGCCGCATGCAGGATTTCGATTTCGCCATCATCGGCGCCGGCATCGCCGGGGTTTCCGCCGCCTATCATCTCGCGCCGCGCGCCAAGGTCATCGTGCTGGAGCGGGAATCCGTTGCTGCCTATCACACGACAGGCCGCTCGGCGGCCCTGCACTCGGAGACCTACGGCAGCCTGGAGATCCGCGCCATCACCGTGGCGTCGGGCCATTTCTATCGGAAGCCGCCGGCCGGCTTCACCGATCATCCGCTGCTCACACCGCGCGGCGCGCTGATCGCCGGTCGCGCCGAGCAGCAAGCCGACATGCAGAAGGCGGCTGCCGACTTCGCCCGGCTGGTGCCCAGCGTGCACTGGCTCGATGCCGCCGAGACGCTCCGTCGCCAGCCCCTGCTCAAGCCCGAAGCGGCAGCCGGCGGCGCGATCTTCGAGGAGGCGGAAGACATGGATGTCGCGGCGATCCATGGCGGCTTCCTGAAGGGCGCCCGCGCCGCCGGCGGCGTGCTGCACCTCGACGCCGAGGTGACGACACTCGAGCGCAAGCACGGCCACTGGCGGATCGGCCTGCGCGGCCGCGAGACGATCCTTGCCAGCACCATCATCAATGCGTCCGGGGCCTGGGCCGACGCGGTGGCGGAATTGGCCGGGGCGGCTCCGGTCGGCCTCGTGCCCAAGCGGCGCACGGCCTTCACTTTCGACGCTCCTGCGGGCCTCGATCTTGCACGCCTGCCGATGGCCATCGACTTCGACGAGACCTGGTACATCAAGCCGGAGGTCGGGCAGTTCCTGGGCTCGCCGGCCGATGAGACCCCTTCCTCGCCCTGCGATGCCCAACCGGAAGAGCTGGACATCGCCATCGCGGTCGACCGTATCGAGACGGCGACGACGCTCAAGATCGGGCGCATCAAGAACAAATGGGCGGGGCTCAGAAGCTTCGTTGCCGACAAGAACCTGGTCATGGGTTACGACACTGCGGTCGAAGGCTTCTTCTGGCTGGCCGGCCAGGGCGGCTATGGCATCCAGACGGGTGAAGCCGCAGGGCGAACGGCAGCGAGCTTGGCCCTGGGCAAGGGAGTGCCGTCGGACATTGCCTCCCTGGGTGTCGCCGAAGCGGCTCTCTCCCCGGGTCGTTTCACGCAGCGGTGATCAAAAGATCACATTGCTTCCCCAACGACTGACTTCCGGTTGATCTTGCTGCGCGGCATGGTTTCCGGGTGGAGTGGCCTCTGACGCTTCACGAGATCCAACGAGGGAGCAAGCCGATGACCAGAAAGACCCTTATTGCGACGGCAACAGCGATCTTCGCCGCGGGCAGTCTCGCCACCTCCGCCGATGCCGCCGGCGTGAAGTGCAGCGGCGTGAACTCCTGCAAGGGCACCAGCGCCTGCAAGACCGCATCGTCATCCTGCAAAGGCCAGAACGCCTGCAAGGGCCAGGGCTGGACGGAGACGACCGATGTCGTGAGCTGCACCCAGCAGGGCGGCAAGGTGATCCAGTAGCCACAACCGAAGATCACAACAGCGGGGGTGCTGTCAGCGATGACGGCACCCTTTTCATTTTGCGACCCTGGTGTTCATCGTTGCTGCATCTCTGCTGCAACTCTGACGCGTCTTGAGGAAAAGCGCCCGCAAACTCGCGGACTTCACACTTCAGAGAAACTGTAGGTGCATTGCATCAACACTTTCTGTTGAGGCGCAAGCGCAGTGGCGACGTCTTCTACCTATCGCTGCAATCGATCAGTGTCCGTGCACGGATGCTGGAGCATCCGCTGCGCCGCACCGTACGGCGCTGATCACTTTCGAGGGAGTACTGCATGAAGAAGTCGCTTGTTGTCGCCGCGGCGTCGGTGTTCGCGGCCGGCACGCTTGCCGTGGGGCAGGCACAGGCCCAGACCACCAACCACTGCGCCGGCGTCAACGCCTGCAAGGGTCAGAGCGCCTGCAAAGGCGCCAATAACGAGTGCAAGGGCCAGAACGCCTGCAAGGGCCAAGGCTGGATCCAGACCGGGACCACGCTCGAGTGCACCGCGATCGGCGGCAAGCCGCTCATGTAAGGCGCGGCTGGAAGACAGACCGATATCCAAAGGCATCGCGGGGAACCGTGGTGCCTTTGCTCACCAAAGCGTGACCTCCCTGGGTTGATCGGAGGTGCTGCGGTCCGCGTAGGCGAGATGCGGGCTGAGCCTCGCCGCATCGGTGTCCTGCCGTTGCGCCGCAACCAGGGAGACTTTCCAGATGACCAAGCGTACCGTTTTTGCCGCGGCCGCGGCCGCCTTCGCCGTCGGCACCTTCGCTGCCGCCGCGCGTGCAGATGTCGCCTGCCCTGGCGCCAATGCCTGCAAAGGCCAAAGCGCCTGCAAGACCGCCGCCTCCTCGTGCAAAGGACAGAATGCCTGCAAGGGCCAGGGCTTCATCATGACCAGCAGCTCGTTCGAGTGCACTGTCGTCAAGTCCAAGTAACGGCCGGTCAAACGGCGGCCTCAGCGGGCGCTCTGAGCCAGTGCGGGCGCCCGCAGCCCTTCTGCATTTTCACCTATTGTGCCATTCCGAATCGCGGTCCATAGTTTCTCCGCCGCGCAAACAAAAACCAGCGGTGTCTACACAGGGAGACTTCGATGTCCAAACGCACCATGTTGGCGACGGCCGCCATGGCCTTTGCCGTCAGCACGCTCGCGACTGCTGCTTCAGCCGGCGTCGTGTGCCCCGGCGCCAATGCCTGCAAAGGGCAAAGCGCCTGCAAAAGCGCGAACAATGCCTGCAAGGGGCAGAACGCCTGCAAGGGTAAGGGCTTCGTCGAGACCGGCAGCACGATCGAGTGCACCGTGATCAAGTCGAAGTAGCACCTTCTTGCTGGCATGGCAGCGGGCGTCCCGAGAAATCGCGGACGCCCGCGCTGTTTACGGAGTAGACTAGCCACATGTGCGCCGCCGACATCGGCTTCGGGCTGGGGCTCCGGTCCGAGCATTACGAGGAGATCGCCGCCAATCCCGGCCAGGTGAGCTGGTTCGAGGCACTGTCAGAGAACTACATGGTGCCGGGCGGACGCCCGCTTTACTGGCTCGATACGTTCCGGCGCGACTATCCGATGGCGCTGCACGGCGTGTCGCTGTCGATCGGTTCCATCGCTCCGCTCGATGAAGCCTATCTCGGCGCGCTGAAGGCGTTGGTGGCACGGGTGCAGCCGATGTGGGTGTCCGACCATCTCTGCTTCACCGGCCTGCGCGGCATCAACATGCACGACCTGCTGCCGCTGCCCTATACCGAGGAGGCGCTGGACCACGTCGCCGAACGCGTGTTGCGGGTGCAGGATCGGCTCGGGCAGCGGCTGGTGCTGGAGAATGTGTCGAGCTACGTCACCTACGCCGCGTCCGAGCTCGCCGAGTGGGAGTTCGTCGCCGAGCTCAGCCGACGCGCCGACTGCGACATCCTGCTCGACGTCAACAACGTCTATGTCAGCGCCTTCAACCACGAATTCGACGCCATGACGTTCCTGCGCGCGATGCCGCGCGAGCGTGTGCGGCAGTTCCATCTCGCCGGCCACACCCACAAGGGCAGCCATATCATCGACACGCACGATCATCCGATCGCGGCCGACGTCTGGTCGCTCTATGCCGAGGCGGTACGACTCTTTCCGGGCGTTCCCACCATGATCGAGCGCGATGCCGACATCCCGCCCTATGCCGAGCTCCTGGCCGAGCTCGACATCGCCCGTGGCATCGCCGCCGATGCCACGCGCCAAGCGGCATGAGCAGACCAGGCGGCGCCAATGCGGGATCGCTCGGCGACCTGCAGCGCGCCTTCCAGGACTATCTCTTAGCCAAGAGCGAGTCGTTTCAGGCGGCGGTGCGCGACACCTCCAAGGCCGACCGCGTCACGCTGCTCGATGTCTATCGCGACGGCTACGCGCTACGCCTGATCGAGGTCTTGACCAACGACTATCCCGGCCTGATGGCTATGGCGGGCCCAGTCGACTTCGATCACATGGCGCGAGCCTACATCGCGGCGCACCCCTCGCATCATCCGTCGGTGCGCTGGTATGGCAAGGACGTCGCCGACTTTCTGGCCAGCACGCCGCCCTACCGCGGCACGCCGGCGGCCGCCGAGATGGCGCGCTTCGAATGGGCGTTGAGCGAAGCCTTCGACTCGCCGGACATCACGCCCATCACGGCCGAGGGTCTGATGGCGCTGGCGCCCGAAGCGTGGGAGACGCTCAGCTTCACGACCGTACCCTCGCTGCGGCTGCTGACACTCGCCTTCGAGGTGCCGCAGGCTTGGCAACGGCGAGAAGAGGTCGAGCCCGGCAATCTCGAGGTCGGGTGCGCGCCACAAGCCGTCGTGTGGGCGATCTGGCGGCCGCAGTTCGTCGCGAACTTTCGTTCACTCGATCCCGACGAGGCGGCGATGCTCGAAGCGCTGAGGGCGGGCAAGCCGTTTCCCGATCTATGCGAAGCGATTGCCGCCTTCACCGGCGAGGACGAGGCCCCTGCCCGCGCCGCCAGCCTTCTGCGTGCCATGGTCGAAGGCGGCATGATCGCCGGGTTCAGCTGCTAGCTTCCCTTTCGCGGGCGCTCTGAATAAGGTCCGCCGGCGCGCCCGCTTGATGGAATGGTAGACATACGGGACTTAAAATCCCGAGGCTGAAAGGCCGTGCCGGTTCGAGTCCGGCAGCGGGCACCAGTTGTTTGAGAGGAGTATCGTCCATGGCTCTACCGGCAATCGTCGACTCGCTTGCGGTCGATGTCATCTCCGACAATGTCAGCGATACCTATGTCAGCAAGACGACGTTCGCCGTGTCGGAGTTCGCCAATATCCTGCAGGCCGGCGCCACCGAGATCTCCGGCGAGACCCTGCTCGCTGCCAATCTCGGCTATGGGCTCAGGCTGCGAACCCGGCTGGGATCGACGCAGCATGTCCTGCTGTTCGACACCGGCACCGAAGGGACGATCTTCATCCGCAACTGCCGCAACCTCGGGCTCGACTTGGGCGAGGTCGAGGACATCGCCGTCACCCACGGCCATTGGGACCATATGGGCGCTCTGCCGGCGGCGATCGACGCCATCGTGCGGCGGCGCGGCCGCGGCTCGGTGACGGTGCACGTCAATCCCGACATGTTCAACGAGCGTGGCGTGCTGCTGAAGAGCGGCATGGTGTTCCCGGCCGCCCGCGTGCCGACGCCCGTCGACATGGAGGCGCGCGGCGCCAAGGTGATCAACGATGGCCAAGCCCGCCTGCTGCTCGATGGCCACTTCTACTACAGCGGCGAAATTCCACGCGTGAGCGCCTTCGAGACCGGCCGCCAGGACCATCTCTGCCGGCGCGACAACTCGGAGGAATGGCGGCCCGACCCCTACCTGATGGACGAGCGCATGCTGGTGGTGAATGTGCGCGAGCTCGGCCTCGTCGTGTTCAGCGCCTGCTCCCACGCTGGCATCGTCAATGTGTGCACCGAGGTGCGGCGCCTGTTCCCCGATCTGCCGATCCATGCCGTGATGGGCGGGCTTCACCTGGGCGGCGTGATGGAGCACCTGATCCCGCAGACGGTCGAGGCGCTCCGGCCCTTCGATATCCGCTATCTTATCGCCGGGCACTGCACCGGCTGGCGCGCCCTGCACGCGCTGGCCGACGCCTACGGCGAGCGTGTCAGCCAGTCGGCCGTCGGCACCAGCTACCTGTTCGACGCCCACGCCCCTGCCGCCGAAGGATGATTCCGGCGCTCGCCACCTTCTCGCCGTTCCGCCGTGACGGCGACCGGCTGCCGGTGACCCTGGTCACCGGCTTCCTGGGAAGCGGCAAGACGACGCTCGTCAACCATATCCTCACCAATCGCAGCGGCGTGCGCGCTGCGGTGCTGGTCAACGAGCTGGGCGAGATCGGCATCGACAACGAGCTGATCGTCGGCACCGACGGCGGGATGATCGAGCTCAGCAATGGCTGCATCTGCTGCTCGACCAACAACGATCTCGTTGACGCCGTCGTGCGGGTGCTGAGCCGGCCCGATCCGGTCGAGCATATCCTGGTCGAGACGACCGGCGTCGCCGACCCGCTGCCGGTGGCGCTGACCTTCCAGCGACCCGAATTCCGCGGCGTGCTGCGTCTCGACGCCATCGTCGCCCTTGCCGATGCCGAGCAGTTCAGCCTCGACCTCTTCGACGGCATCGCCGCGCACAACCAGCTGCGCCATGCCGATGCGATCCTGGTCAACAAATGCGACAGGGTTGGTGAAGAGCGCGTTTCGGCGGTCGAGCAGGCGATCCGGACGCTCAATCCGCAAGCGCGTCTGCTGCGCACGGTGCATAGCAAGGTGCCTTTGCCCCTGATCCTCGACGTCGATCTGTTCCGCGCACCCGCAGACTCGCCCGTGCACGGGCATATGGCAAACGATGGCTTCGTATCTTTCTCCTTCGAAAGCGACCGGCCTTTTTCAGCCCCGAAGTTTCAAACGTTTCTCGAAGCAACGCGGCCGGCGGGGATCTTTCGCGGCAAAGGCTTCCTTTGGTTCGCTGAAACGAGCAAACGCTACATGTTCCATCTCGTCGGAAGCCGCTTTGCGCTGGAGGAAGATACGCGATCTGCCGCCGGCAGGAACCGGTTGGTTCTGATCGGCCGAGACCTCGACCAGAATGCCTTGAAAGCGGCGCTTTCGCGATGTCTCGCCGGGTTTGAAGAGTGAAACGAGGGCGCGCCATCCTATTTGCAACCCTGCGATTTGCGCGCATGCTCGGGATGGCTTGAGGAGGATTCCTGCATGAAGTTCGGCATTTTCTACGAGTTGCAGCTGCCGCGGCCTTGGAAAGAGGGTGACGAGCATCGGCTCTACCAGAACGCGCTCAGCCAGCTCGAGCTCGCCGACAAGCTGGGTTACGACTACGCCTGGGAAGTCGAGCACCATTTCCTCGAGGAATATTCGCACTCGCCTTCGCCCGAATCGTTCCTGGCAGCCGCCAGCCAGCGCACCAAGCAGATCCGCCTCGGCCACGGCATCCTGCAGCTGACGACCAACCATCCGGCGCGCGTCGCCGAGCGCGTCGCCTGTCTCGACCTGCTGTCGAGCGGCCGCTGCGAGTTCGGCATGGGCGAGAGCGCCTCGATCACCGAGCTCGAGCCGTTCGGCGTCGACATGGCGAACAAGCGCGAGATCTTCGAGGAGGCCGTGCGAGCCATCATCCCGATGTTCAAGGCTGGGCCCAGCGAGCATCGCGGCAAGTACTTCAACATGCCGCTGCGCCATGTGTTGCCCAAGCCGATGCAGAAGCCGCACCCGCCGTTATGGGTCGCCTGCTCGCAGCTCGAGACGCTGGCCAAGTGCGGCGAATGGGGCATGGGCGCGCTGGGCTTCCAGTTCGTGTCCGCCGACGCCGCGCACGCCTGGGTGCACGCCTACTACAACGCCTTCGTGAAGCGACAGAAGAAGCTTGCCGATTACAAGGCCAATCCGAACATCGCCCTGGTCTCGTTCTTCATGTGCGCCAAGACCGACGAGGAGGCCCGCGCACGGGCCGACGGCGACACGTTCTTCCAGTTCTCGCTGCGCTTCTACGGCCAGTCGACGGACCGCCGACGGCCGCCGGCCGGCACGGTCAATATGTGGGAAGAGTACCAGAAGTGGAAGAAAGCTAATCCGCAGGCCCATGAAGCGGCGCTGCACGGCGGGCTGATCGGCTCGCCGGAAACGATCCGCCGCAAGCTGCGCAAGTTCCAGTCGTCCAACATCGATCAGGTCGTGCTGTTGAACCAGGCCGGCAAGAACACGCACGAGCATATCTGCGAATCGCTGGAGCTGTTCGCCAAGGAAGTGATGCCCGAGTTCCACGAGGCTCACCCCGAGCTGCTGAAATGGAAGGAGCGGGTGCTGGGCCACGAGATCGAGCTCGAGGAGATCGACACCTCCGCCTTCACCGATCGCTACGGCGGCACCATGAAGGCGATCACTCCGAAGGCGCAGGCCGCAGAATAGAGACGCGCTTATCCGCTGATCGTCCGACGCGCCCTGTCGATGCTCTCCGCCTGGATCACCTTCACCAATCCGTGCAAGCGTTCCTTGTCGGCAGCGCTGTTTACCGGGATCGAGAACTCGCAATGGGTCACCACGCCGCCGTAGCGATCGCAAAGCTTGCGCGCAATCTCGTCGTACGTGCCTATGGTGACGTAGGTATGCAGCACCTCGTCGGTGATGTGCTGAGGCATCTCCTCCCAGCGCTGCGCGCGGGATAACAGCTTCAGCCGGTCGGCCAGCTCGCCCAAACCGTGGTGGTCGAAGGCCGCGCGATATTGCGGCGTCGAAGCATAGAAGGCGATGCGCGCCCGCACGTCGCGCACTTTCGGGGAAAGCTCCTTCTCGTTGGCCGCCGTCGCCACCAGCGGCTTCATGCAGACCTGGCACTCGTTCAGCGAGCGGCCGGTCCTGGCGGCGCCGGCCCGCACGGCCGGCAGCATCACCTTCTCGATGTAGGACGGCGTGCAGACCGGGTGGGGCCGCAGCCCGTCGGCGACCTCGCCTGCGACCTGGCACATCACGGAATTCACTGCGGCGAGCTGGATCGGGATCCCGGGATGCTCGATGGGGCCGGGATCGAATAGCGGCACCATGAGATTGATCTTGTAGTGGCTGCCCTCGACATGGAGCGGTACGCCGTTTTGCCAGCAGTCCCAGATCGCGCGCACCGCGCCGACATACTCGCGCATCCACGGCCCGGCAGGCGACCAGGCAAGGCCGTAGCGCCGCTCGATATGCGCCCTGACCTGCGTCCCCAAGCCCAGGGTGAAGCGCCCGCGCGAGAGCTTCTGCAAGGTCCACGCGCTCATGGCCGTCACTGCCGGGCTGCGTGGAAAGGCGATGGCGACCGACGTGCCAAGCCGGAGGCGGCTCGTCGCCTGCGCCGCCAGCGCGAGCAGGATGAAAGGATCGTCCTTGGTCTCCTCGACGACCAGGCCGTCGTAGTCGATCTCCTGCAGGAGCTGCGCATCGCGGCCGATGGCGGCGAGCTCGAGCGGAGTTTCCGGAGCGCGCAGGCCGGGATCGACCTTGCCGAGAGGGAGGAGTGTTTCCAGGAGCACTGTGCTAGGGAGGATAGGATGACACGGGAGGAGGAAGCGACATGAAAGATTTCGCAGGCAGGATCGCTGTCATCACCGGCGGCGGCACGGGCATGGGCCGCGAGCTCGCCCGGCAGCTGGTGGCCGAGGGCTGCAACATTGCGATGTGCGATGTCTCCGCCGCCAACATGGCGGAGACCAAGCGGCTCTGCGAGCAGGATCGGCTGCCACAGGGTCTGCGCATCACGACGCATGTCGCCGACGTGTCGGACGAAAGCCAAGTGAAGCGTTTCGCCGACGAGGTCGCGCGCGACCAGGAGACCGACCGCATCCACCTGCTGTTCAACAACGCCGGCATCGGCGGCGGCGGCAGCATGATCGTGCACGAGCGCGGCGAATGGGAGCGGACCTTCAATGTCTGCTGGTTCGGCGTCTACCACTGCACGCGCGCCTTCCTGCCGATGATGCTCAAGGCCGATAGCGGCCATATCGTCAACACCAGCAGCGTGAATGGTTTCTGGGCCTCGGTCGGCCCCAGCATCCCGCACACCGCCTACAGTGCGGCCAAGTTCGCGGTGAAAGGATTCAGCGAAGCGCTGCAGACCGACCTGCGCATGAACGCGCCACACATCAAATGCTCCGTCGTCATGCCAGGCCACATCGGCACATCGATCGTGAGCAATTCGCGCAAGGTCCAGAGCGGCAACGATTCAGATACGATGAATGCCAAGGAGATCGCGCAGATGCGGGCGCGCGTCGCGTCCATGGGTATCGATGTCACGAAATTATCGGATTCCGACATCGCCAAGCTTGCCGAGGAACGAGCGCGGCGCTTCCTCGAGGACGCGCCGACCAGCGCCGCCCAGGCCGCGATGATCATCCTGGACGGTGTGAAGGCCGACCGCTGGCGCATCCTGGTCGGTCGCGACGCCGAGCTCATAGACAAGCGCGTGCGGGAGGCACCCGAGCGGGCCTATGACCTCGACTTCTTCCAGACCTTCGCCAAGGAGGCGGGCTGGAAGGTCGGAACCTAGACCTTCGGGAACCCGCTGCGCCGACAGCTCGTTTTCTCCCGACAGGGGAAAAGGAGCCAGCCATGTTCACACCCTCCGGCCGACGTGCGCTTTTGCACCTTGGGGCGGCGAGCGCGCTCGTTGTCGCCGCCCCGGCATTCGCCCGCGACGCCAAGAAAAAGACGGACGAGTCGATCTCGCCACCCGAGGACCTGATGCGCGAGCATGCGATCCTGGATCGCGTTCTTTTGATCTACGAGAGTGGCCTGCGGCGCGCCAGCCAAGGCGAGGACATCGATCCTGCGGTGTTCGTGCAGTCCGCAACCATCGTCCGCGACTTCATCCACGACTACCACGAGAAGTCGGAGGAGGAGCTGGTCTTCCCGCGCTTCAAGAAAGCCGGACGCATGGTCGAGCTTGTGAACGTCCTGGTGACGCAGCATGGCGCTGGCCGCAAGCTCACCGAGCGCATCCTCGCCGCCGCGCCACAGGCTGGCTCTCGCGATCCACGCGAAGCGATGGGCCGGGACATCCAGGCATTCATTGCCATGTACCGCCCGCATGCCGCGCGCGAGGAGACCGACCTCTTCCCCACCCTGCGCCAGCTCGTGACCGGCGAGGAGTACGAGGAGATCGCCGATGAGATGGAGAAGCGGGAGAAACAGGCTTTCGGCAGCGACGGGTTCGAGAAGGTCGCCAAGAAGGTGGCCGAGGTCGAGAAGGTGATCGGCATCTACGATCTCGACGTCTTCACGCCGAAGAGCTGATCACCCCCTGTAGTGGCACGACACCCAGTGGCCAGGGCGGCTTTCACGCAGCTCGGGGACGCGCTGGGCGCAATCGGGCTTGGCGATCGGGCAGCGGGTGTGGAAGTGGCAGCCCGAAGGCGGGCGGATCGGGTTGGGCACGTCGCCCTGCAGCATGATGCGCTGGCGCTTCACCGTTGGATCGGGGATCGGCACGGCCGATAGCAGCGCCTCGGTGTAAGGATGCAACGGGTTGTCGTAGAGCTCGCGCGAGGGCGCGACCTCGACGACACGGCCGAGATACATCACCGCGACACGTGTCGAGATATGCTCGACCACGCTGAGATCATGGGCGATGAAGAGATAGGTGAGCCCGAACTGCTCCTGCAGATCCTCCAGGAGATTGATCACCTGGGCCTGGATCGACACGTCGAGCGCCGACACCGGCTCGTCGCACACCACCAGCTTGGGCTCGACGGCGAGCGCGCGCGCGATGCCGATCCGCTGGCGCTGGCCGCCTGAGAACTCGTGCGGGAAGCGGCGCATGTGATCGGGCTGCAGACCCACCGTCTCCAGCAGCTGCACGACGCGGTCCTCGAGCGCACGGCGCGACTTGGCGAGATCGTGGATGGTGAGCGCCTCGCCGATGATGGCGCCCACCGTCAGACGCGGATTGAGCGACGCATAGGGATCCTGGAAGATGATCTGCATATCACGGCGCAACGCACGTAGCGCGGTGCCGCTCATGCGCCGGACATCGGTGCCCTGGAAGCGGATCTCGCCCGAGCTGGGCTCGATCAGGCGCAGGATGCAGCGGCCGGTCGTCGACTTGCCGCAGCCCGACTCTCCCACCAAGCCCAGCGTCTCGCCGGCGGCGATGTCGAAGCTCACGCCGTCGACGGCGTGCACGCGATCGATCTCGCGCGAGAAGACCCCGCCCTTGATGGCGAAGTGCTTGCGCAGATCGCGCACGGACAGAAGCTCTGCCCCGCTCACAGCACGCACCGCACGAAATGACCCGGCGAAACCTCTTTCAAGGGCGGCATGCCACGCACGCAGATGTCCGTCGCATGGCGGCAGCGCGCAGCAAAGCGGCAGCCGGGCGGCGGCTCCAGCAGGCTAGGCACGGTGCCGGGGATGGCTTCCAGCCGCTCCTTGCGCTTGGCGGCGCGATCGACACGCGGGATCGAGCGGATCAGGCCCTGTGTATAAGGGTGGCGCGGGCTGCCGAACAGCTCGCGCACCGGCGCTTCCTCGACCACCTTGCCGGCATACATCACCACGACTCGCTGGCAGGTCTCGGCGACCACGCCCATGGCATGGGTGATCAGCATGATGGCCATGCCGAAGCGCTCCTTCATCTCCTGCATCAGCTCCAGGATCTGCGCCTGGATGGTGACGTCGAGCGCCGTGGTGGGCTCGTCGGCGATCAGGAGCTTGGGCCGGCACGACAGCGCCATGGCGATCATGACGCGCTGGCGCATGCCGCCGGAGAACTGGTGCGGGTAGTCGTGGATGCGGCGCTGCGGGTTGGGGATGTTGACCAGGCGCAACATCTCCGCGGCGCCCTCCAGCGCTTGCTTCCTGTTGAGCTTCTGGTGCAGCGCCATCACCTCGGCGATCTGCTCGCCGACCGTGTAGACCGGATTGAGCGAGGTCATCGGCTCCTGGAAGACGATGGCGATCTCGCGCGCCCGCACCTGGTTCATCTCGTCCTGATCGAGCGGGATCAGGTCGCGGCCCTGCCACAAGATCTGGCCGTCCTCGAAACGGCCGGGCGGCATGTCGATCAGCTTCAGCACCGAGCGCGCGGTGACGGTCTTGCCGCAGCCCGATTCGCCCACTACACCGACGGTCTCGCCGCGCTCGATGTGCAAGTCCACGCCATCGACGGCGCGGACCATGCCGTCGTCGGTCTTGAACCAGGTTTTCAGCCCACGGATGTCGAGAAGCGTTTCAGCCATTCTGCCTCAGAGGACGCGGCGCGGATCGAGCGCATCGCGCAGCCCATCGCCGATGAAGTTGATGGAGAGCACGGCGAGGAAGATCGCGGCGCCGGAAGCCAACGCCCAATGCGGTGCGATGTCGAGATAGTCCTTGGCATCGGAGAGGAGCCGCCCCCAGGTCGGGATGTCGGGCGGGAACCCCAGGCCCAGGAAGGACAGCGTCGATTCGGCGATGATGGCGGCGGCGACGTCGATGGTGGCGGCGACGATGACCGGCCCGAGCGCGTTGGGCAGGATGTGCTGGACGACCTGACGGACCTTGGATGCACCAAGCGCCCGGGCGGCCTCGACGAACTCCTTCTCGCGGATCGACAGGAACTGGGCACGCACCAGGCGTGCCGCCGGCATCCAGCGCAGACCGCCGATCACCACAACGATCATGACGAAGATGCCGCCCTCCGGACCGAACACGGCCTTGAGCGAATCACGGAAGAGATAGATCACCAACAGCAACAGCGGCAGCTGCGGCAGCGACAGGAAGAGGTCGGCGAGCCACATCAGCACGGCATCGAGCCGGCCGCTCGACATGCCGGAAACAGCGCCGACCAGCACCCCGACGAAGATCGCGACGAACATGGCGGCGAGCCCGACGGCGAGCGAGATACGCCCGCCATAGAGCACACGCGCCAGCACGTCCTGGCCGAGATCGTCGGTGCCTAGGGGATGCGCCCACGAAGGCCCCTGCAGCTTGGCGGCGAAGTCGATCTCGTTGATCGGCACCGTCCAGAGGAAGGGGCCGATGACGATGGCCGCCACCATGATCAGCAGCACGACGGCACTGGCGACGGCAAGCTTGTGGCGACGGAACCGGCGCCAGGCTTCCTGCCATGGAGAAAAACGCTGCCGTTTGCGCGCTGCCGTAGCCGTCGGCGTGGCGACGGCGTCGGGCACCACGACCGCGGCCGGTGCTTCAGCGGAAAGCGATGCGGGGGTCGAGCCAGGCATAGAGGATGTCGGCGATGAGGTTGCAGAGGACGACCAGGCAGGCGAAGACAAAGGTGACGGCCATGATCACTGGGGTGTCGTTGGCCAGCATGGCGGAGATCAGGAGCGAGCCGATGCCGGGCACGCGGAAGATCTGCTCGGTGACGATGGCGCCGCCGAACACGACCGGCATCTGCAGCGCCACCAGGGTGACGACGGGAATCAGCGCATTACGCACCACGTGCCGGGTGATGACCTTGCGCTCACCGATGCCCTTGGCGCGCGCTGTCGTCACGTAATCCAGCCGCACCACGTCGAGCACCGAGGAACGCACGTAACGCACCAGCGAGGCGCCCTGGAACAGGCCGAGCACCATCACCGGCATGATCGACTGTTTGATGTGCTCCCAGTAGAAGCGCCAACCGGTGGCATCGATATCGGCGCGATAGACGAACGGCAACCAGTCGAGCTGGATGGAGAAGACCAGGATCAGCAGCAGGCCGGTGAAGAAAGTCGGCAGCGAGAAGCCGACAAAGGCCAGGGTGTTGGCGACCTGGTCGAACACCGAGTAGGGCCGCGTGCCGGCCAGCACGCCGACCGGCAGCGCCACCAGGATGGCCAGCAGCTGAGCGGCGCCAATGACAAGCAGCGTGGTCGGCAGACGCTGCAGGATCAGTCGATCGACGTCCATGCGGCTCACGAAGGAGAAGCCCCAGTCGCCGTGCAGCATGGCGCTGAGCCAGCGCACGTAGCGGATCCACACCGGGTCATCGAGCCCGAACTTGGCACGCAGCGCCGCTGCAACTTCGGGAGGTACCGAGGGGTTGGTCGCCAGCTCGCCGAACGGATCGCCCGGTGCCAGCGCCAGCACCGTGTACAGCACCAGGCTGATCCCGAGCATCGCCGGAATGACGAGCAGCAAGCGCCGGATCAGGTACTGACGGCTCATGCAATGCCTCGTGCGAAGACACTGTCATCCCGAGCGCAGCGAGGGGCCTTTCGCGTTGCCGTAAAGGTCCCTCGGCCTTCGGCCTCGGGATGACAGCAACCGTTCATCAGCCTTCCTTGTACCAGTTCTGGATGTCCCAGGTGTTGTTGTCCCAGCCGCTCATCTGCGCGACGAGCTTGCTGTTCATGGCCTGCACGGCGTGCCGAGCGATGACAGGAATGACGACCTGGTCGTTCACCACCATGTCGTTCAGCTTGATGAACATGGCAGCCCGCTTGACAGGATCGAGCTCGACCTGCGCTGCCTTGTGGATGTCGTCGTACTCCTTGTTCCGCCAGCGGGTGATGTTGCGGCCCTGCCACTTGTTCTCGCGGGTCGCTGCCTCTTCCGTGAGGAACTGCTTCATGAACAGCTCCGGATCCGGCTGCGTCATGGTGACAGTGTACATCTGCAGGTCGCTGTAGAACTTGGTGTAGGTGTCGGGGTTGGCGACGTCGGAGGAGAAGAACACCGACGCCGTCACTGCCTTGACCTCGATGTCTATGCCGGCCTTCTGGCAGGCCTGCTTGACGATGGCCTGCGTCTTCTGGCGCGGCTGGTTGATCGAGGTCTGGTAGACGAACTTCAGCTTCTTGCCGTCCTTGGCGCGGATACCATCCGAGCCCTTCTTCCAGCCCGCCTTCTCCAGGATGTCGTTGGCCTTGTCGACGTTGAACTCGTACTTGGTGTTCTTCGACCGGAACTTCTCCGGGTTGTTGATGAAGTTCGGCGTCGCGCTGCCAGTGCGGCCGTAGATGAACTTCTCGACCGAGTCCTTGTCGACCAGGACCGCCAACGCCTGCCGAACTGCGGGGTCGCTCAAGGTCGGGTGCTTGGTCTTGAGGCTGGAACGTTCGCCGTCGACCTCCGTCCAGGGGTCGGTGGTGTTGAGCTGAATATGCTCGATATTGCCACCCGGCGAGATGCTGACCTTGCCCTTGCCGCCCTTTTCCAGGCGTTGAAGGATCTCGTCCTCGACCTGCATGTTCCAGGCAAAGTCGAACTCGCCGGTCTGCAGCACCGCACGGGCGGCCGAGACGGCATCGCCGCCGCCCTTCATTTCAAAGGCATCGAAATATGGGCGGTTGTCCATGTGGTAGTTGGGATTGATCTCGCCCGACACCATGTCGCCCGGCTTGAAATCCTTGAACTTGTATGGGCCGGTGCCGACCGGCTTCAAGTTCGTCGGCGCATCGCGCGACTTGTCGCCGACGAAATCGGCGAACAGGTGCTTGGGGATGATCATGCCCTGGGCGCCGACGAAGGCAAGCGCCCAGAACGGTGTCGGCTTGTCGAACGTCACCTTGACGGTGAACTGATCGATCTTCTCGGCCTTGACGTCCTTGTAGACGGCGTTGGTGGTCGCAGCAGTCGCCGGATCGGCGGCATATTGCCAGTTGAAGACCACGTCGTCGGCCGTGAAGGGCTTGCCGTCGTGCCACGTCACACCCGGCTTGAGCTTCCAGATCACGGACTTGCCGTCGGCGGCGAGCGTGCCGTCCTCTCGCCCCGGAATCGAGGCCGCCAGGACGGGCTGCAGGTTGCCGTCGGCATCCCAGCCGGCCAGCGGCTCGTAGAAGAAACGCGAGCCGTCCTGGTCCTTGGTACCGACGGCAAAGTGTGGATTGAGCAAGGTGGCGCCCTGCCACCACAACACCTTCAAGAGGCCTCCGCCGCCGCGCTTGGTCGGCTTGTAGGCCGGCCTGGATTGCGCCATAGCCACCCCCGCATGAGCCAGCAGCTGGGTCGCCATCGGCGCCGTCAACCCCACTGCCGCCACGCGCTGCACGAAGCCGCGGCGCGACAGCCGGCCCGCCTTCACGCTACCGATCAGGCGTCGCAATTCACGTTCGTTCATGACACGCTCCCATCACCCATCTTGAGCCTTTCCCGGACGACGCTCTCGCTATCCTGCAAGATGCGTGCAACCCTCAATCAGAACAGGCCAACAGGCCGGCGTCAACGAGAGTGCGGCGCAGCATCGTGTTTAATGGACGCGGAGTGATGATGGCTTGGCTTTATCTTGTATTGGCAGGAATTTGCGAGATCGGCTGGCCGCCCGGCCTCAAGCTCGGCTGGACGCACGCAGGCATGCACCCCTGGTGGATCGTTTTCGCGATTGTCGCCATGACGGCCAGCGGAGCGCTGCTTTTGTGGGCACAGCGCTTTATTCCCATGGGCACCGCCCATGCCGTATGGACTGGCATCGGCGCCGTCGGCGCCTTCGCGGTCGGCATCATGACGTTTGGAGATTCCGCATCGACGGTGCGCATGGTCTCGATCGCCTAGGTCGTGGCCGGCATCGTTGGCCTCAAGGTCGCCTGAGAAAGGAGCATGGATCATGCGCATGAAGGATAAGGTCGCCCTGATCAGCGGTGCGGCGAGCGGCATGGGTGCCGCCACCGCCCGCCTGTTCGCCCGTGAAGGCGCAAAGGCCGTCGTCGTGGCCGACGTCCTGGACAAGGAGGGCGAGGCGGTCGTCGGCGATATCAAGAAAGCCGGCGGCACGGCGAGCTACATCCATCTCGATGTCACCGACGAAGCCGGATGGAAGGCCGCGATCGACAAGACCGTCTCCAACCACGGCGGGCTCGACGTGCTCGTGAACAATGCCGGCATATCGGGCTCAGCGGAGCAGGATCTGTACGACACGGCGGCCTGGAATCGGCTGATGGGCATCAACGCCACGGGGGTCTTCCTCGGTATGAAGCACGGCATCGCGGCGATGAAGAAGGACGGCCGCCGCGGTTCGGTGATCAACCTCTCATCGGTCTCCGGCATCGTCGGCCAAGGCTATATCCATGTCGGCTACAACGCGTCGAAGGGCGCGGTGCGTCTGATCACCAAGGCCGCCGCCGCGCAGCACGGGCGCGACGGCATCCGGGTCAATTCGGTCCATCCCGGCCTGATGCCGCCCATGCGCACCTCGGGCCGCACCGCCGATCCCGAGACGCGCGCCAAGACCTTGAAGGGCGTGCCGCTTGGCCGTGCCGGCGAGGTCGACGAGGTGGCCTACGCCATCCTGTTCCTGGCTTCCGACGAATCGTCCTATGTCACCGGCACGGAGCTGGTGGTCGATGGCGGCTGGACAGCGGTGTGATGGACGACAACGAGAAGCTTGGCCCGACGATCGAGCCGTGGCAGGTCTTGGAGTCCAAGTATTCGTATCGCGACCGCTGGCTCGCGGTGCGCAGCGACACGGTCCGGGTGCCCAACGGCACGATCCTCTCGCCCTATCACACGATCGAGTTCCCCGAATGGGTGTGCGCGATCGCGCTCACGCCCGAGGATGAGATCCTTCTGGTCGAGGAATATCGTCACGGCGTCGGACGCCCCTCGTTCGAATTGCCGTGCGGGGCGCCCGAGGACGAGCGCGAGGATGTGCTCGCAGCGATGAAACGCGAGCTGCTCGAGGAGACCGGCTACGCCGCCGAGGAATGGCACGCATTGGGCTCCTCGACCGCCAACACCGCGCGGCAGAACAACCGCGTGCATGCGTTCCTGGCATGCGATGCGCACAAGGTCGCCGAGCAGGCGCTGGACGCCGGCGAGATCATCCGCACACATGCGCTGCCCTGGCGGCAGTTCGTTGACGACCTCGCCGAAGGCCGGCTCGAGATTCCCGGCCTGCATCTCGCCGCGCTATGGCAGCTCCGGACATTCGCCAGGAGGACACGCGATCCCAGGCTGCTGGCGCTGATCGCCTAGCCAACTAAGCGCGATAGCGGACAGCCGGCTCCGAATTCCGGAAATTGGGCAGCATGGCGACGCGTGCCTTGGCGAAGGCGTCCCATTGTGACTCATCGGGAAGCGGTGGAATCGTGACGGGCTCACGCCGGTCGAATCCCACGAGCGCGGCGTCGACCATCCGGTCCACTTCCATCATGCCCGGAATGCTGTCGACGTCTCGACCAGCATGCCCCCAGATGGCGGTGCGCGTCGCACCCGGCAGCACGGCTTGGACGTAGACGCCGCGCGGCCCGAGCTCAGCCTGCAGCGACTGCGAGAGCGTGAGCACGAAGGCTTTGGTCGCAGGATAGACGCCCGGGAAAGCTTCCGGTGCAAGCGCCAGCACGGACGCGATATTGACGATCGCGCCGCCTCCTTCGGACAGAAAGCGTGGCGCAACGGCGGCAGCGAGGCGCGTGACGGCCGTGACGTTGAGATCGATCAGCTTTTCCAGGGTGTCGAGGTCGGCGTTGCCCAGGCCACCTGGCACCGTCGTGCCGGCATTGTTGATCAGGATTCCGATGTTTCGATCCTCGCGTAGGCGCTGCTCGACACGGGCGCGGTCGGCTGTGTTGGTCAAGTCCGCGGGGAACACCTCCACCGTGGCGCCGCTTTCGGCCTTCAGATGCGCCGCAAGCTTTTCCAATCGCGCGGTGTCGCGCGCGACCAGCACGACATCGTGGCCGCGCCGGGCCAGCCGATCGGCATAGACCGCGCCGATACCCGCGGAAGCGCCCGTGACCAGGGCTGAACGTTCTTTCATGAAAGACTCCATCCTTTATAAATGACGAACGTCATCTATATTGATAGATGATGATCGTCATGTATGATGTCAAGCGTGAGGAGGCAGGAATGCGCGTCACTCGTGAAAAAGCGGCGGAAAATCGCGAGCGGATCGTGGACGCCGCGGCGCGACTGTTCCGCGACAAGGGATTCGACGGGATCGGCGTCGACGCCATCATGAAAGAGGCAGGTCTTACCCACGGCGGCTTCTACGGTCATTTCAATTCCAAGGACGCGTTGATGGCCGAGGCCATCGATTGCGCCTTCAGGCGCAACGCCGAACGACAAGATCAGGCGGGGACTTTCGGCGACCTTGTGTCGGGCTACCTGTCGGAGCAGCACCGGGAGGATCGTGCCAATGGATGCGCCTTGTCCGCCTTGGGGGCTGATCTTGGGCGTCAAGGTCCCGTGGTACGCAAGAGCGTCACTGCGAGCGTGCGCCGCCAGGTCGACCGACTGGCGTCATTGCTGAAAGGCGGGAGCGCAGCGGCGCGCCGCCGTCGGGCGATCGGTACCCTGGCCGGCATGGTCGGCGCGCTGACCCTGGCTCGCGCGGTCGACGATGCTGCGTTATCCAAAGAAATTCTCGCCGCTGCGCGCGAGGTCTTCGCCAAGAAGTCGGCTGCGTAGTTCGGCCACAACCACGCCTCTTCCGTGGCAAGCCCCTTCGTGGCTAAAGTTGGGCCATGGATCGCAAACACTCTGTGGCTGGCTGGCGGGCGGCGACTTTCGCCGCGGCCCTGTTTGCGATCACACTGAACTTCCTGCAACCGCTTGCTCATGCGGCCATGATGCGCGCCGGCGGCATGGACGCCGCGGCGAGCCTGTGGGGCGCGTTCTGCATGCCGGCCGCAGGCGAGGACGATACCCAGAGCTCGGCGCCGGCAGCGACCAAGATCCACGAATGCTGCCTGGGGCTGGCGCAAGCGCCGGCCCTTGCCGAGCCGCCCGGCGCCTTTGTCCTTGTCGAACCCATTGCCGTCGTCGTGCGCTTCACGGCTGCCGTCGACGCCCTTGCCGCCGTCGGCATTCGCGACGGACCCAGCCAACCGCGCGGCCCACCCTCCCTCGTCTGACGTCCGAAGTCGCGACGCGTCCCGTTGGCGCGTCGCGTTTGCATGTCTGATCAGGGAGAGATTTCATGTTGTCAGGTCGCGCGGCCGCCTGGGCCGCCTGCGCGGGCGTTGCCGCCATCCTATCGGAAGCAAGGGCGCAAACAGCTGATCCGGCTGCGCCGCCGGTCAGCCTGCCGCCGGTGACGGTGAGCGCCGGGCGCGGATCGGAGCTCGACAAGCTCGACGTCAGCACTACCGTGATGACGCGCCAGGAGATCGAGGCTCGCCCCGAAACAGGCGTCGACCAGTTGGTCAATCGCATTCCCGGCGTCTGGTCCTTCACCGTTCCGACCGGCCAGCTTCACCCGACCGGCCAGCCCTTCAGCATCCGCGGCTTCGGCAGCAGCACGACCATCAACACGCTGGTCATGGTGGACGGCGTGCCGATCAACGATCCCTACTTCAGGACGGTCGATTGGAGCCGCATCGCCAAGAGCTCGATCGAGCGCATCGAGGTCATCCGCGGCGGCGGCGCCACCAGCCTGTGGGGCAACATGGCGATGGGCGGCGTGGTCAACATCGTCACGCGCCAACCCGCGGGCACCGGCTTCTCGTCCGATGTCAGCTACGGCAGCTTCAACACCGTCAGCACCAATGTCGGCGGCACGGTGGCCGTGAACGACAAGGTCAATGTCGGCCTGAACTACAACCATGCTCAGAGCTCGGGCTACAACCTGACGCCGGGGCGATACCTGAACGCCAACCTGGTGCCGACGGCTTCGAAAGCCGACAATGTCGACTTCTCGACCTACTTCACCCCCAGCGACAAGCTCAAGCTGTTCGCCAAGGCCTATCTCCATCAGGCCTACGAGGACGGGCTGGTATGGCAGTTTGCCCACAACAGCTGGTCCGCCTACCGCATGCTCCTCGGAGCCTCGTACCAGCTCGACGACAGGTCATCGATCAATGCCAGCCTGTGGGCCGGCGGCGGCTCGTTCGGCACCATCAACGTCAGCAATGGCAGCTACACCCTGAACAACATCTCGGCCACCAACCAGTTCGTCAGCCAGATCGAATCGACGCCCAATGTCGACCAGGGCGGCTCGGTGTTTTATCAGGCCGAGCTCGGACCGGTGAAAGACATCAAGATCGGCGTCGATGCCCGGCGCATGGTCATCAACGACAACAACAACCTCTATTCCAGCGCGACGTCGCCTGCGACCACGTTCCTCACAAACGGCGAGCATCGCCTGCAAGGCGTGTTCGGCCAGGGCACCTACCGTTTCATAGGCATGCCGATCGATATCACGGTCGGGCTGCGCGGCGACTTCTACCAGGCGCTGAACGCCAACGTGCTCACGGTGAATTCCAACACCAACCTGCCGGTGGCCAACTCGAGCGCCAGCAGCTTCGACCCGCGCGTCGGGCTGAAGTTCTACGCAACGGACGAGTTCGTGCTGCGCGGCGCCATCTATCGGAACTTCTCGGCGCCGGGCATGAACCAGATGTATCGCAGCTTCGCCAGCGGCACGAGCTACACGGCGATCAATCCCAACCTGCAGCCGATGACCAATTTCGGCCAGGAAGTCGGCTTCGACTTCACCTGGCGCGAGTTCAACGTCTCGCTCACATACTTCAACAACAACCTCGACAACTTCATCGACTTCGTGACGGTGTGCAACGCCAATGCCGCCTGCGCCGCCCCCTTCATCACGGCGGCGGGCCTCAGCCCATCTTTCACGACCGTGCGCCAGTACAACAATGTCGGCAACGCGACCTTCAGGGGCATCGAGATCATCGCCGGCTGGCAGCCGTTCAACGAGCTGCGGCTGACGGGATCCTTCACCAGCACCACGGCCTATCTCACCAGCTCCAACTATCCGACACTGGAGCGGACCGGCGTGCAGCTGGGCCAGGTGCCGATCTACATGATCACCGCGGGCGCCGAATGGCGGCCGATTGCCGAGCTTGTCTTCACTGCCACGCTCAAATCGTTTCCGCCCTACTGGAACGATACCGGACACACCCAGCGCAACGACGGTGCGACGCTGCTCGATATCGGCGTGACCTATTCGCCGGCGAAGGCCGTGGACCTCTTCGCCAGCGTGCAGAACCTTACCAATGTGCAGTATCTGGCGACCGGATACACGCGGACCTCGTTCGAAGGCTCGACGGTCAATCCGTCGGCCATTCCAACTCTCGGCATGCCGCTCACGGCCATCGCGGGCCTGAGGGTCAAATTCTAGGAGGATGTGATGCGCAGAGTCCTGCTTGGCCTTGGCCTCCTGCTCCTGCTCGGCGGCAGCGCCGTCGCGCAACATCACGGCGGCGGATCGGCCGAAGCCTTCACGGCGACGCCGGCCTTCGGCCCCGATGGAGCCCTCTGGCTTGCACGGGCGATGAAGGACCGCATCGTGGTCGTCAAATCCGCGGATCTCGGCCGGACCTTCGGCCCTCCTGTCGCGGTTACGCCCGAACCGATGACACTTGATTGGGGCCCCGACGCACGTCCGCACATTGTCGTCGATGCTGGCGGCAACCCGATCGTCACGTTCGCCATCTTCCAGGATCAGCGTTTCAACGGCCGCGCCTTTTCCGCGCGCTCGACCGACCAGGGTGCTTCCTTCAGCAAGCCGCAACCGTTGACTGCCAATACGACCAGCCAGCGCTTCGAGACCGTGGCCATCGATCCTGCCGGCCGCGTTTTCGCGGTATGGCTCGACAAGCGCAATGTCGCCGCGGCGCGCACCAAAGGGCAGGATTATCCTGGAGCGGCGCTGGGCTATGCCTGGTCGGACAACGGCGGCGGCTCCTTCGGCGATACGAGCATCGCGCTCGACAACACCTGCGAATGCTGCCGCCTGGGCGTCGCCTTTGCCGGCCCCGGCCGGCCCGCCATCGTCTTCCGCAACATCTTCGAAGGCTCGATCCGAGACCATGCCGTCGTCACCTTCAAGGACGCCACGACGCCGGGACCCCTGCGCCGCGTCAGCGTCGACGACTGGAAGCTGGAGGCGTGCCCGCATCATGGGCCGAGCCTCGCGGTCGCGCCCGACGGTTCCTATCACGTTGCCTGGTTCACCGACGGCGCGGCTCGCAAGGGACTCTTTTACGCACGCGCGGACTCCGCAGACGCCGCCTTCTCCGCACCGCGAGCACTCTCGTCGCCCGACCGCCAGCCGGCACGGCCCTATCTGCTGGCCAATGGCAAGGCGATGCACCTTGTATGGAAGGAGTTCGACGGCACCAAGGTGGAGGTGCGCTGGCAGGCCAGCCACGACAGCGGCCGCACCTGGAGCGAGGTGCGCACCGTTGCAGCCACCGCGGACGCCTCGGATCATCCGCTGCTGGTGGCCCATGGCAACCGCGCCTATCTCTCCTGGCTGACCAAGGCCGAGGGTTATCGTCTGATCGCGCTGGAGGACCAACCGTGAGACTGTCGATCCTCGTCGCCCTGTTGCTGGCGCTGGTGGCCATCCGGCACGCGGAGGCCGCCGATCCCCTGCCGTTCGAGCGTGGAAGCTGGGCCAGGCTGCGCGCCAGCCATGCCGGCGAGCCGACGGTGATCCATTTCTGGGGCCTCACCTGCGGCCCCTGCCTCGTCGAGCTGCCGCACTGGGGCAAGCTTCTGGCCGAGCGGCCCGACCTCAGGCTCGTGCTGGTCGCGGCCGACCCGCTGCCGCAGGATCCCGAGCGCGTGGCCACTACCCTGAGAGGCGCAGGCCTGGACGGCCGCGAAAGCTGGAGCTTCATAGACCGTTTCTACGAACGCCTGCGCTACGAGATCGATCCGGCATGGGCCGGCGAGCTGCCGCGCACCGTCATGATCGACCGCGACGGCAAGGCGACCGTGCTGCCGGGCGTCGCCGATCTCAACCGCGTACGAGCCTGGCTCGATGCGCAGCCCAAATCCACTCACCAGGAGTAGCTTCGATGTCCGTCCGCACCGCCCTTGTCGCCTTGCTTGCCCTGGTCGCCTTCCCGGTGATGGCCGCTGACTACAAGCTCGGCACGATCGAGATCCGCCAGCCCTGGGCGCGTGCAACGCCGCCGACGGCGCAGGCTGGCGGCGGCTTTCTCGTGCTCACCAACACGGGCACGACCGCCGACCGCCTGGTCGCCGTCAAAAGCCCAGCCTCCGACAAGGTCGAGATCCATGAAATGAAAATGGACGGCAATGTCATGCGTATGCGCGAGCTCGACAAAGGCATCGAGATCGCGCCCGGCGCCAGCGTCGAGCTGAAGCCCGGCGGCTATCACCTCATGTTCACGGGGCTGAAGTCACCGTTTGCCAAGGGGACCAAGGTGCCGCTCACCCTGGTCTTCGAGAAGGCCGGCAGCATCGATGTCGAGCTCGCGGTCGAGGCGATGGGCGCAAGCGCGCCGCAAAAGCAGTCGCCGTAACGGGCTCAGGCCTGCAGCAGCACCCAGGTGATCATGGCCATGCCGACCACCGCCACGAACCAGGCGAGCGTGCGTAGCCACGGGATACCGATCAGGTAGATCACCGTGTAGGCAAGCCGGCCCCAGAAGAAGATCATGGCACCCGTGGCCGTCGTTGCGTTGGCCTTGCCGGCTGCCGCCGCGATCAGCACCAGTGCCGCGAACAGCACCAGGTTCTCGATCATGTTGAGGTGGGCGCGGCGGGCTCGCCCGGCCCAGCCGACGATATCAGGCAGGCCCTCGCGGTTGCCGGCGAGCTTCGGCAAGCCAACTTGGCTGTTCGCGCCTGCGGCAGCAATCAACACCTGCACAAAGCAAAGGACTACCGAGTACAGCAGATAGGTGAGATCGGGTGACATGGGTGCTCTCCCCAATTGTCATTTGGTCCCGAAGAGACGGTCGCCCGCGTCTCCCAGGCCGGGGACAATATAGCCGTGATCGTTGAGCTTCGCATCGATCGCCGCCGTGAACACCGGCACGTCGGGATGAACCTCGGCGAAGGCGCGCGCGCCGGCCTCGGAGCCCAGGATGCAGATGAACTTGATCCGCTTGGCACCCGACTCTTTCAAGCGATCGACGGCCGCAATGGCCGAATGCGCCGTGGCCAGCATGGGATCGCAGACGATGACGTCGCGGTCGGAGATGTCCTGCGGAATCTTGAAGTAGTATTCGACGGCCTGCAGCGTGCGCGGGTCGCGATAAAGCCCGACATGGCCCATGCGCGCGAGCGGCACGAGATCGATGATGCCTTCGGCGAGGCCGAGACCAGCTCGCAGGATAGGGACCACCACCAGCTTCTTGCCCTCGAGCAGCGGCGCCTCCGTGGCCTCGAGCGGCGTCTCGATGCGTGTCTTCACGAGCGGCAGGTCACGTGTTGCATCGTATCCCAGCAGCAGGCCCATCTCGCGCAGCAGCCGGCGGAAGTTCGTGCTGGAGGTCTGCTGGTCGCGCATCTTGGTGAGCTTGTGCTGCACCAGAGGATGGCTGACGACATGGATCGAGTGTGGCAACGACATGCGAAGTCTCCCCAAAGTCTCAGAACACGGTGCCGTCGCTGGCGACGGTGATCGGCGGCCCACCCCCAGGCCGACGTTCGGCCGCCAGCATGCGGCCGGCGAACCAGGTTCCTGCTTCCAGCACCTTGACCAGCGGCAGCCGCTCCACGTCGAGGTCGAGATGGAGGCGCACATGGCTGGCGATACGGTCAAGCAGCGCCACAGTGAGCGCGCGCCATTCGACGATGGGCTCGTCGCCTGCGGCAAAGGTCTCTTGCAGAATCGCCCGCTGCTTGGGCCGAAGCGCGCCGGCGTCGATCAGCAAACCCCCGTTGCGATATTCGGGAAGGCCCGTGAGCTGGTCCAAGTCGACGACTGCCAAGCCCGCGCCCTGCAGCGGCTCGACCAGGGAATAGGACAGCCACTGCGAGAGCTTGTGGAACGGCACCATCCCGATCGCAGGGTGCTTCCACACATCGCCCATCGGCAATGGCCAAATTGGCGAAAGCTTGTCCAGCACGGCGGCAAGGATCGCGGCCGCCTTGACCTCGCCGCCAGCCGCCAGAAGATCGAACAAGGCGCCCGGCCGCTCGAGGCCGATGCTGCCCAACTTGCGGAGCAGCTCGGCCCGCCCCTCCAATCCCAGCAACGGATTGTGGGCGCGCACCTGGAAGCCCATGGCGATGTCGGCCGGTGACAATGCCGCAAGGCGCTCGGCATCGACGCGCATAGGATCACTGTTGGGGTCTCGGCTGAAGGCGCCATTGGCGAACATATGGAAGCTCGCCACGCCCAGGCCTTCCGAACGGGCGTAGGTTTCGCCCGTGCCAGGCTCGCGATAGGACCACGCGGCGCCCGCCCCTGCATCGAGCAGCACCGAGACCACGGCAAGATCCATGCGCCGGCGTGCGATCTCTTCCTTTGGCAGGCCCTTCAGCCGGTCAGCCAGCGTCGACCAGCGATCGCGCCCGCCTGCCTCGAAATGGCGCCACCGCGAATGGAAGGGGATTTCGGTCGGATTGGGAAAGCGCCGGCGCGTGACCTCGAGCGTCGCCTGCACGGCCGCCTCCAGCCCATTGGCATCGAGCGCAAACCACGCTGACCGGCCATCCTCGACATATTTCAGCGTCGCCTCCGCCCGCTCGCGGATGGCCGCGGGCGAACGCAGGTACGCAAGCTCGGCTGGGTTCACTCGTCGAGGCCTCGTCCCTTGGGCTTGGCGAGGTCGATGATCTCCGGCTTCTTGGAGGAGAAGTAGCCGGCCGCCTTCTTGGCATCCATCTCGACCTGAGCGTCGGCAGGAATCAGCTCCTCGGGAATCGGCACCTGCTCGACGATGTCGATCCCCTGCTCGCGCAAGGCGTCCGACTTCATGTTGCTCATCGACGCGAAACGGTCGATGCGGGCGATGCCCAGCCAATGGAACACGTCCGGCATCAGCTCCTGGAAGCGCATGTCCTGAACGCCTGCCACGCATTCGGTGCGATTGAAGTATTGCGCCGCTGAATCACCGCCCGGCTGGCGCTTGCGTGCGTTGTAGACCAGGAACTTGGTGACCTCGCCCAGCGCGCGGCCTTCCTTGCGATTGTAGATGACGACGCCCACGCCGCCTTTCTGTGCCATCTCGATGCAGATCTCGATGCCGTGCGCGAGATAGGGCCGGCAGGTGCAGATGTCCGAGCCGAACACATCCGAACCGTTGCACTCGTCATGGAGGCGACACGCGATCCTCGTCTCCGGCTTGCCCAGCTGCTGGACGTCGCCGAAGAAATAGATCGTCGAGCCGCCGATCGGCGGCAGGAACAGCTCGAGGTCGGACCGCGTGACCAGCTCGGTATACATGCCGCCAGTGTGCTCGAAGAGCGTACGGCGCAGGTCGGCCTCTTTCACGCCGAAGCGCTCGGCGATGCCGGGCAGCCACCAGACCGGCTCGACGGCGGCCTTGGTCACGCGAACGTCGCCGTTGGGCATCAGCAGATCGTTGTCGGGCTTGAGCCTGCCCGCGGCGATGGCGTCGCGAATCTCGGGCATCTGAACATGCGCCTTGGTGACGGCGATGGTCGGACGAATATCCCAGCCGGCGGCGAGCTTGTCGGCGAACACCTCAGCCACCATGTGGCCCCACGGATCGAGCGAAACGATCTTCTTGGGATCGAACCAGCTTTCGAACGGGCCGATCGGCTCGGCCGGCGAAGTGTTGGTGAAGTCGGGACGATGACCGGGCTTGAGCTCCTGCGCGGCGATGGCGAGCGCTCGGTAGATGCCGTAGCTGCCGGAATGGACGCCGATGGCATTGCGCTTGGCGGGGTCGGCCACGGTGCCGACCACCGGCCCCCTGAGCTTGGGATCGCGCGCGCCCCAGATCACTGGCGGAGCCGCTTGGCCGCCCTGGCTGGGGTGGGTGTTCAGTCTGATATGAGCCATATGCTTTCCAGGTGCCAATCGGCGGGAAAGCGAGGCATTCTAAGGCCTGTAGGTGACAAAGGGAAGATACGGCGAAATCCGCCGAATGTCGCAACGACGGCCGGTTCCACCTCAGGTCTTGCGCCGCCGGGCAGGACGATTCTCGAGGCTGGCTGCGAACATCTCCCTGGTGGTTACGGGCCGATGGTGCTTCTTCAGAAGGTCGTCCAGCGCCTCGTCCACCAGATCCTGCAGGCTAACCTTGCGGTCGGCGGCCAGCCGTTCCAGTGCGTCCAGCTTGGCCGTGCCGATGTTCAGCATCTTGCGCATGGGTATCTCCATTGCGGCATGGGCCGCAGTCTCATTCCTCGCTTAAGCCCTGTTGACCATCGCTTCGATATCGGCTTGCCCAGCCTGCGTCGCGCCGTCTCCTGACCAGGAAGGTTGAACGGCGCCGAACGCCGGGCGATCGTTTGATGGCCATGAAACACGTCTTCGCCCCCTGCATCATGCTGATTCTGTTGTCGGTTCTGAGCGGACCTGCGCGGCCGCAACCGGCCGCGCCGCCGTCGATCTCTCCCATCACCTTTGCGCCAGGCTCGCCCGTGTCGACCGTGAACGGCCAGATGGTGCTGGGTGGACGTGATCTTTACTCTCTATCGGCCAAGCCAGGGCAAACACTGCTGGTGTTCGTCGCTTCGGAGGGCGAGGTCACCTTCGAGGTCTATCGGCCCGACGCGACCATTGCCAAAGCGGCCGATGGCAAGGTGCTGATCCAAGGCAAGACGCTGCCAAACGCCGGCTCCGACGACCATGCCAAGGCCTGGGTCGGCACTATTCCGCGTAGCGGTAATTATCTCATTGCTGTCGGCATGCCCGAGAACGGTCCAGTCCTCAGTCCATACAGTCTCAGCGTATCACTGCAGTAGGGCCAAAATTTTGATTGCGCCTCCGCTGCAATTATCTCATAAAGCAACCGTTGCTTGAACGGCAGCGGCGGGCTCAGCCTTGGGGAGAGTCTGGAGCGCCGTCCAACGACACTGTCAGGTGGAGTGCCGGCCGTCCGGGGTGAACGGCCGGCACCTCATTCACCCAATATCTTCCGCCGGAATTCTGTCGTGATGAGATGCCGGGTGGCAGGCATTCAACTGTCATTTTTTCACGGCAGATTTACCGGCGGCTTCATCGATTCCCGCGTCACACCGTGTAAACTCCGAGCCATCACGAGTTCACGCCCAAATTTGAGCGATGTCCAAGAGTTCGAGTCAGGGCAAAAAAGTAGTTGCCGTCACGCCGCGCATGTTACGGGCAGGCGCCCTTGCGCTGGCCACAATGGGCGGCGATGTGAGCGACTATGAGCTGGTCGGCACGGTCTATCGCGCTATGGCTGCCGTCGCCCCACAGACGAAATCGGCAGACGCTGTGCCACCCGCCAACTTCCTGGAAGTCATGCGGCTCATGAGCCTCGGTCGCCGCGACGTTTAATCGACGAAGCAACAGACCCGGCCACAGCGCCGGAAGTCGCTACGACGTTTGCGCCTGAATTTCGCGGCGACTGAATTTCGCGACAAGCGGAGCGCAAGATCGCTATGCTGCATCATGCAGTTTGGTTGGCTTACCCTTGCTCTCTCGCCGTCGCCCTCCGAGGACGCCGTGCGAATCGACCAGTTGATCGAACAGGCTTGCGCCGCCGAGCATCTGGGATTTTCAGACATATGGCTGACCGAGCATTATTTCACCGGTGAAAGCGTCTACAATGATTCGTTGATGTTTGCCGCCGCGCTCGCGATGAGGACCGAGAAGGTCCGCATCGGCTTTGCCGTGGTGCAGGTGCCCTTCCACCATCCGGTCCGCCTCGCGGTTCAGCTCGCGCTGCTCGACAATCTCAGCAAGGGCCGCATCGACGTCGGCATCGGCAAAGGGACTGTCTACAACGAGTACGAATTCGTGGGCCACGGGCTGCGTAGCCACGACAGCCGCGAACGCATGGAAGAAGCCGTCGATATCCTCGAGCGCGCCTGGCGCGAGGCGCCCCTCACCTATGACGGCAAGTTCCACAAGGTCCATATTCCCGCCATCCGACCAAGGCCGATCCAGCTTCCCGGTCCGCCGCTGTGGCGCAGCGTGATCTCGCCGGGCTCGTTCAAGGAATGCGGAAGGCTCGGCGTGCCCATCCTGACCGCACGTCTGCCGGTAGCGCGCATCAAGGAGCGCTGGGCGACCTATGCCGCGGGTATCGAGGAGGGCGGCCACGACGAGGCGACGCGATCGCGGCTGCTGGCGCAAAGCGCGCTGTGGCGCAACGTATACGTGGCCGATTCGGATGCCCAGGCCGAGGACGAGCTGGTTGCCCTGTTGACCGATACGCGCGCCCATATGATGCACGTGCGCGAGGCTTATAATCCCACCGATTTCGAGCCCGACCCCGCCGTGCTGAACGCGTGGACCGACCCCAAGGTGCCCGATTCGGAAGCGATACCTTTCGCCTTGGCGACCGGGTCGATCTATGGCGCGCCGTCACGGGTGCGCGAGCAGGTGGCGGAGTTGCGCGATGCCGGCGTCAAGCACCTGCTCTGCCAGACCGGCTTTGGCGCCATGAGCCACGCCCAGAACATGGCCTCGATGCACCGCTTCGGCGAACAGGTGATGCCGGCCTTCGTTTGACGGCTGCGGCGACGCCTCAGCGGCGGAGGTAGCGAGCCTCCTCAAGGCCGGGGCCGACGCACCAGTTGAGCTGCTGGAGCGGCAGCCGCTGTGCCGCGGCCACCATGGCGACGGCGCCACGGTCAATGCAGTGGCCGTTGCTGCGGTCATAGACCGGCGCCATCAAATGACCATGCGCATCGTGGCCTGCACCCAGCACGTGGCCAAGCTCATGCAGCGTCACCGCTGTGAGGTCGCGCTGGCCGAAACGATCGGCTACCACGAAGACGAAGCCGCCGCCTGCGCTGCCCAGCCGGCCGACGCCGCCAACCGTAAGCGCGAGTGCCGTGCGCTCGCGCGCAGCCGGATGGTGGCTGTCCACCTTGGCCACGATCCAGGCGCCCGATCGGCGCAACCGCGCCAGGCTCTGTTCGGAGGGATCCGGCGGCAGGAGAACGGCGCGAAAGGCCACAAAACCGTTCAGCACGTGGTTCCACTGACGAAACGCCAGTCCAATGCGCTCGCGCTCCGCGGGATCGAAATCCTGGTCGATGTAGAGGGTGATGGCGCGGGTGCCGGCGATGGCGGCAGCCGTCGGCTTGTCGGTATAGCGGTAGGCCGACGTGTCGGTCGCGCCACTGGCAGCACCATTCGCCGCACGGACGGGGGTGATGGACAGAAGGATGCCCGCCACCAGGAGCGCAAGGCCCGACACCACAAGACCTGCCACAACCCGCGCCAGCCGCACCGCCCTCTCCCACGTTACAGTGGCTTTACGGGCCGGTCGCGCGGGCCATCCCTGTCTAAATTAAGGTCTTCTTGCGGCTAAATCAGCAATCGCCGACACGCTTGCCGCTGAGGACAGAACTGCCCTTGATCGTCGTGCCGGCCTTGTCCTTCACGAGAAGCTGGCCTGCGCCTTCGTAGCTGTCGGGCTTGTAATTGATCTCGGCGTTGGCGGTGACGCTCGGCGTCTGGTCCGTGGCTGGACAAAAGGTGGCGGCCTTGAAGACGCCGGCCTGCTTGTCACCCGGCGTGAAAGTGCAGCCATGCTTGGCAAAGTCATCGGGGGTCGGATAGAGCAACCGTTCCAGGATCGCTTCCCCACCCTTGACGCAGACGCGCTTGGATGTGGCGGGCATCGGCTGCACGCCCTCCAGCGACGTCTTCTCGGTGACCTCCCACAGGCCTGGCTGGATGGCTGTCTGGGCTGCAGCGGAGACGGCGGCAAGCGACAAGCTGACGGCCATCCAGGGAAGCAATTTCATCGGCGATCCTCGATAGTTGGATCGCCGGCCTAGCATGATCTGCCGCTCGCCAATAGCTCGTTACCAATAGGTCGGGGCGTTGTAGTACTTGTCCACTCGGCGGCCATACTCCGGCGTCCACAGGAAATCTTCGTCCATGGCGTAGCTCGGCGCGTTCTCGAGCTTGCTCTTGTCGAGATCGACGACATAGCCGCCCTTCGCCTCGTCGTACCTCAGCGTCGACCATGGCAGCGGATGATATTTCTCGCCGATGCCGAGAAACCCACCAAAGGACATGATCGCGTAGATCGCCTTGCCGCTGATCTTGTCGATCAAGATGTCGTCGATCGTGCCGAGCTTCTCGCCCTGCATGTTATAAACGTTCGTGCCTTCCACCTGGCCTGCAGCAATGAGGCTGCCGGATGTGATCTTCGCTACATCGACCATCTGTCGCTCCTCCGATGGGCATGAAGCTGCCGCAGGTTTCAGTCGCGGCCGTGGCGACGCAACAACGCCAATGCAATCAAGCAGTTGCCCAGAGCCGGCCGAAGCGCAAGATGGTCCTTCGCCAGCCTTCGCCCGTTCCCTGAGAACTTCATGCGGGTTCAAGCGTTAAATAGGAGATTGCTTCACCAGCATCCGGAGTGGCCCGTTGCGCGACCGCCGTCCTTGGCGTGGCCGTCCTTGGCAAGGAGGTAGGATTCTCGTCGCCGAGGACAATTTCCTGCTTGGTGAGGTCGTGTGCGATTTCCTATGCCAGTACGGCTTGGAGCCGATCGGTCCACTCACCACGCTGGAACACGCAGCCGTGGTGGCCTGCGACGACACGCTCGACGGCGCCATCCTGGATCTCAAGCTTGGCGGCAATCTTTGTTTCCCCGTCTGCTCGATTCTGGACGCACGCGGGGTTCCCTTCATCTTCCTGACCGGTTACGCCGATCTTTCCATGATCCCTGCAGAGTTCCGTGCGGTTCCGCTGATCTGCAAGCCGTTCGAGACGACCGAGATGAAATCTGCCCTTGCCGCCATGCTGCATCTTGACGAGGACTTGCGGCTGTCGAAGCCGATTCTTCCGCTACGCAATTGATTGTTCGATCAACTGACCAAGTCCGTCTGGCGTGCGGGCGTCGGAATATCCGGATGCGAAAGCGAGTTGAGGATCGGGCAGGCGTCGAGACCGCCGTGACGCGGGCAGGACTCTACCAGCGGGGCCAGCGCGCTCTCCATTCGCGCAAGCTCGGTCATCCGGCGCCGAATGTCGGCAAGGTGGCGACTGGCAATTTCATGAACATCGGCGCAGGCTTTCAGCTTCTTGCTCGCCAAGCCCAGCAGCTCGCGTACCGCCTCGACCGAAAAGCCGAGGCCAATGGCCCGCCGGATGAAGACGAGGCGCTCGATATCGTCAGTTCGGTAGAGAAGGAGATCGTTCGGTACGCGTTGCGGCTTGGGGACCAAGCCCGACCGCTGATAGGCGTGGATGGTTTCTATGTCGACGCCGGATTTCTTGGCCAAGACGTCGATGGTGATGGTGGCAAGCGCGGGCATGGCAGCTTTGCTTTCAAATCGTGTGCTGAACACGTCTCCCGAACCGGGAAGGCGGCTTTAGTCTAACCGAGGACGAACGGCTTGTCCTTTGCCTACATTGGAACCTTTCGCATCCCTTTGACGTTATGTGCCTTAATGTCGATGCTGACAGAAAGCGATACCGCGCATCTCCTCGAGGGTCGCAAGATCCTTGTTGTCGAGGATGAAGGACCGATCGCTCTCAATCTTGCCAATGCGGTCGCACAGGCTGGCGGCATTGTGATCGGACCGACGGCCACAGTGGCGGCCTCCTTCGCGCTCATGGCGGATCATACGCTGGACGGCGCCCTGCTCGATATCAGGCTGCGCGGTGAGACGTCCTTCCCGCTGGCTGATGTGCTTGCCGTGCTCGACATCCCTTTCGTGTTCGTGAGCGGCCTGTCGAGCGCGTTGATGCCTTATCCTCACCGTGACCGGCCGCTCTTCGACAAGCCCTACGATGCGCGCGACGTCATCGTGACCTTGGCGCGTCTGGTCGAGCCAACGTCAACCTGATCCAAGTCAACCTGACCCACGTCAACCGTGCGAGTCCGCAACCTCGGCCAGTACGCCTGCGTTGCCCTTCCGGAGGTCCATCCCTCTCGGCCCCAGTCGGGTTCCGTGAGCCTGACGTCGGGCTGACCGTCGCCCGCCCGACTCTCCCCCGTTGGGCGGGCGTTTTTCCACCGCGTTTCGGGTGGTCAGTGATGAACAGAAAACATGTTGTACAGCTTGGCGCTCAGGAGCACGAGCTTCTGCGCGCCATCGCCAGATCTCCGACGTTCCCGCTCTCCTCCACGCAACGGCTGCGCTTCGAAATGCTGGGGCTGATCATAGACCGCGCCAAGGGCATCTGCCTCACCGACCTTGGCCGCCGATTGGCGGTGGAGCCAATTCCTCCTTCGCCGGCCCCCCACACAACGCAGGACATCCATCGTCAGGCGCCGCGCGACAAGCGGGGACGGCGTCTGGGACACCAACGTCACACACCCTTCTAGAGGCGGTGATGGGGGATAGAAGCAGGCGTTTGTCACGATAAGTTCACCCGTTGCCCTTGGATCCGTAACTTGGCCTGCCGATGGTGCGCCGCAACGGCGAACCCATCCATGTCTCCAATGATCCCGTCCAGCGCCGATGTCCGGCGGCGCCAGCGATGGCTTTCGCTATTGGCGAAAGCGTCGCCTGAGCGCCTCGAAGCCCTGTGGAAGTCACTGGGATCGACGCCAGCCTGTACCAGCCTGCGCCGGCCCGAGACTGGTCTCGTCATGGTGCAAGGCCGCGTTTCAGGCAGCGGTGGCGCCTTCTGCGTCGGTGAGATGACGGCTACTCGCGCTGCCGTGCGGCTGCAGACCGGTGAGATCGGTATCGGCTACGTCAGTGGCCGCGCGCCGCGCCAAGCCGAAATCGCTGCGGCCGTCGATGCGCTCGGCCAGCGGCCCGAGTGGCGGGAGCGGCTGGAGGCCCAGATCGTCGCTCCGCTGGCCGCCGAGATGCAGGCGCGCCGGCTCCAGATTGCCTCCCGCGCAGCGCCCACCAAGGTCGAATTCTTCACCGTCGCACGAGAGGCCGGCACATGACCGGGCTTGCCGCAGGCTTCGTCGACCCTGCCCATGACGCTCAACGCCTGTTTCGCGCCATCCTTGATGCTTTCTCGCAGCCAGGCCGTATCCTGCACTTGCCGGGCGCGCCTGGCGGACCGGGCACGATCAGCCCGGCAACAGCCGCATGCCTTCTGACATTGGCTGATCGCGATACACCGCTCTGGTTGGCGCCAGAGCTCGAGACGGCTGCTGTACGCGACTTCATCCGCTTCCATGTCGGTTCGCCACGAGCAGCCGAGCGTGCCGACGCCACCTTCGCCGTGCTGACGCAAGGTGTGACCTCGTTCGAAGGCTTCACCATTGGCACTGACAGCTATCCCGACCGCTCCGCCACGCTGCTGATCGAGGTGCGGGCCTTGGGCGAAGGCAGGCCCCGGACGTGGCGCGGACCTGGCATCGATGGTGCCGCACAGGTCGCCGTTGACGGGCCCGCGGAAGCCTTCTGGCGGGCCTGCTCCGAAAATCATGCGCTCTTTCCTTGCGGCGTCGACGTCGTGTTTGCCGCCGGATCGCAACTGCTGGCGCTGCCGCGCAGCATCGCCGTGGAGGGTTGATCATGTACGTCGCGGTCAAGGGCGGCGAGACGGCCATCGCTCATTCGCTCGAGCTCCTGGCCGACAAGCGCCGAGGCGAACGCAGCGTTCCGGAGCTATCCCTGGAGCAGATCGACCAGCAGCTCAGCCTGGCGGTCGATCGGGTGATGACCGAGGGATCCTGCTATGACCGCTCCCTGGCCGCTCTCGCGATCAAGCAGGCGCGCGGTGATCTGATCGAGGCGATCTTCCTGCTGCGCGCCTATCGCACGACGCTGCCGCGTTTCGGCAACAGCCTGCCGATCGATACCTCGACAATGGTGGTGGAGCGCCGCATCTCGGCGACATTCAAGGACATTCCGGGCGGCCAAGTGCTTGGGCCAACCTTCGACTACACGCATCGGCTGCTCGATTTTTCCCTGGCTGCCGCTAGCGAACGGCCGCCGGCGCCGACCGGCGAGGTCGATGACATGCAGGCCCTGCCGCGCGTCGGCGACATATTGGAGCGCGGCGGCTTGCTCGAACCACCGCCACAGGGAGGGACGTCGGAAGATCTGACGCGTCAGCCGTTGACCTTGCCTGCCGCACGGCCGCTCCGGCTACAGAACCTGGCGCGCGGCGACGAAGGTTTCCTGCTCGCGCTGGGCTACTCGACGCAGCGCGGCTACGGTAACAACCATCCTTTTGTCGGCGAGATCCGCTACGGCCACGTGGCCGTTTCCTTCGTGCCCGAGGAGCTGGGCTTCGCCATCGAGATCGCCGATATCGAGATCACCGAATGCGACATGGTCAACCAGTTCGCGGGTTCGCATGACGTGCCGCCGCAGTTCACGCGCGGCTATGGCCTCGCTTTCGGCCACGCCGAGCGCAAGGCGATCGCCATGGCCTTGGTCGATCGAGCCCTGCGGGCGCAGGAGCTGTCGGAGACCGTGAGCTCGCCGGCGCAGGACGAGGAATTCGTGCTGGCGCATTCCGACAACGTCGAGGCGTCCGGCTTCGTCCAGCATCTCAAGCTGCCGCACTACGTCGACTTCCAGTCCGAGCTGGTGACGGTGCGGGCCCTGCGCGAGGAGGTCGAAGAACGCAACCGTAGAGCGGCCGAGGGCGGCGCAGCGCTCGACCAGGCCGCGGAGTGAGCGATGCCCGACTCCAATAGTCAGGCGGGGGCCTATAACTACGCCTACCTCGACGAACAGACCAAGCGCATGATTCGCCGCGCCATCCTGAAGGCGGTGGCGGTGCCGGGCTATCAGGTGCCGTTTGGCGGCCGGGAGATGCCCCTGCCCTACGGTTGGGGCACCGGCGGCATCCAGGTGACGGCGGCCATCATCGGCCGCGACGACACCTTGAAGGTGATCGACCAGGGCGCCGACGACACCACCAACGCCGTCTCCATCCGCCACTTCTTCGCCAAGGTGGCTGACGTCGCGACCACGACCAGCACCGAGCAGGCGACGATCATCCAGACGCGCCATCGTGTGCCCGAGACTCCACTGCGCGAAGGCCAGATCATCGTCTTCCAGGTGCCGATCCCCGAGCCGCTGCGCATGCTCGAGCCGCGCGAGACGGAGACACGCACGCTGCATGCGCTGGCCGAATACGGCGTCATGCAGGTGAGCCTCTACGAGAGCATCGCTCGCCACGGCCGCATCGCCAAGACCTACAACTATCCGGTGATGGTCAACGGGCGCTACATCATGAGTCCTTCACCGATCCCGAAGTTCGACAACCCCAAGCTCGATCGCAGCCCGGCGCTGCAGCTCTACGGCGCGGGCCGGGAGAAGCGCATCTATGCCGTGCCGCCCTACACACCGGTCAAGAGCCTCGACTTCGACGACCATCCTTTCGAGGTCGAGCGCTGGGACGAATGTTGTGCGCTCTGCGGCTCACGCGAGAGCTTTCTCGATGAGGTGATCGTCGACGACGCCGGCCAGCGCATGTTCGTCTGCTCGGACACCGACTGGTGCGAGCGGCGGCGATGAAGCCCATCCTGTCCGTCCGCGGCCTCACCAAGAGCTTCGGCCGCCGCGTGGCCTGCCGCGATGTGGCCTTCGAGCTGTGGCCCGGTGAAGTGCTGGGCATCGTGGGCGAATCGGGCTCCGGCAAGACGACGCTTCTCAATTGCCTGGCCGGCCGGCTCACGCCCGATGCTGGCTCGGTCGACTACGACTCCGCCGCGTATGGCCCGATCGATGTGCATGGCCTCAGCGAGGCGCGCCGTCGTTTCCTGTCTCGCACCGAATGGGGCTTCGTGAACCAGGACGCACGCGACGGCCTGCGCATGGGGGTGAGCGCCGGGGCCAATATCGGCGAGCGGCTGATGGCGGTCGGGGCACGCCACTATGGCGAGATTCGCCACACCGCGTCGGAGTGGCTGGGACGGGTCGAGATCGAGCAGGACCGCCTGGACGATCGGCCGACGACCTATTCCGGCGGCATGCGTCAGCGCCTGCAGATCGCCCGCAACCTCGTGAGCAACCCCAGGCTGGTCTTCATGGACGAGCCGACCGGCGGTCTCGATGTCTCGGTGCAGGCGCGCATCCTCGATCTGCTGCGCAGCCTGGTGCAGACGCTGCATCTGTCGGCGGTGCTGGTCACGCACGATCTCGGCGTCGCCCGCCTGCTCACGCACCGGCTGATGGTGATGCAGGGCGGCCGGGTGGTCGAAGATGGCCTGACCGACCAAGTGCTCGATGACCCACAGCACGCCTACACCCAGATGCTTGTCGCTTCGATCCTGCCGGTTTGACCATGTTGCCTGCGCTTTGCGTCTCCGGTCTCACCAAATCCTTCGTCATTCATGCCCAAGGGGACCTCGCCCTGCCTGTCCTACGCGATGTGGCGCTCACCGTGTCGCCGGGCGAATGCCTGGCCCTGGTCGGCCCGTCGGGCGCCGGCAAGAGCACGCTGCTGCGATCGCTGTACGGCAACTATCGCGCCGACACGGGCTCGATCCGCATCCGGCACGATGGCCATTGGGTCGAGCTGGTGCGGGCCGAGCCTCGCAGGGTGCTCGACGTTCGCCGCCGAACCATGGGCTTCGTCAGCCAGTTCCTGCGCGTGATCCCGCGCGTGCCCGCCGTCGATGTCGTGGCCGAACCCGCAGTTCGGCTGGGTGTTGGCGCGGACGACGCGCGCCGGCGTGCCGAGTCCCTGCTGGAAGTATTGGGCATTCCCGCCAAGCTCTGGTCGCTTCCGCCGGCTACCTTTTCCGGAGGTGAGCAGCAGCGGATCAACATCGCGCGCTCACTGATCGTCGACTACCCGGTGCTGCTGCTGGACGAGCCGACTGCTTCGCTCGATGCCGACAATCGCGCCGGCGTGGTCAAGCTGATTCACCAGCGGCGTGAAGCAGGTGCTGCGATCGTCGGCATCTTTCACGACGTGTCGGTGCGCGACGCGCTGGCCACGCGCATCCACGATGTCGCCCTTCCCGGAACCTCCGTCGGAGTCCTCGCATGAGCGTCGAAACCATCCTGACCAATGCTCGGGTCGTCACCGCAGAAGCCGAGTTCGACGGCACGGTGGTCATTCGCGGCGGGACGATCGCCGAGGTGAGCGACGGTCGGTCCCAGACTGCCGGCGCCCTCGACCTCGACGGCGACTATCTCCTCCCCGGCCTGATCGAGCTGCATACCGACAACATGGAGAAGCATTTCTCGCCGCGTCCTGGAGTCAAATGGCCGAGCCTTTCAGCGGTGATGGCGCATGACACGCAGATCGCCGCCGCCGGCATCACCACGGTGTTCGATTCGCTGTCGCTGGGCGATGTGCGCGGCGATACCGACCGGGTGAAGAACCGGACTCGCATGATCGAGGCGATCTGCGAGGTCACGAAGCGACGCATGGGCCGCGCCGATCATCGGCTCCACCTGCGCTGCGAGATCACGCCGGACGACGCCGTCGATGCCGTCGACCAGTGGATCGACCTGCCCCTGGTCGGCCTGGTGTCGATCAACGATCACACGCCCGGCCAGCGCCAGTTCCTCGATCCCGAGAAGCTCAGGCAGTACTACATGGGCAAGTATCTCATGACTGCGCCCCAGTTCGAGGAATTCCAGGCGCGTGCCCTCGACCTGCATGCGCGCAACGCAGTCCGCCATCGCCAGGAGATCGTGTCGCGCGCCCAGGCGCGTGCGCTGCCTCTGGCCAGCCACGACGACGCGACGCGCGAGCACGTTCAGGAGGCCGTGCAGGACGGCATGACGATCGCCGAGTTCCCGACCACGAGGGAGGCCGCCGAAGCCTCCCGCGAAGCGGGACTGGCGGTGCTCGTCGGCGCACCGAACCTGGTGCTGGGCGGTTCGCACTCCGGCAACATTGCCGCCCTCGATCTCTTGCGCGACGGCCAGGCAGACATCCTGTCGTCCGACTACGTCCCGGCAAGCCTGATGGAAAGTATCTTCAAGCTGAGCGCCGCCGGAGTCGGCATCTCACTGCCGCAGGCCGTCCGCTTGGCTTCGTTCAACCCGGCGCGCGCCGTGGCATTGTGCGACCGCGGCGAGATCGCTGCGCAATGCCGTGCCGACCTGGTACGGGTGCATCCAAGCGAAGGTGCTCCCGTGATACGCGCTGTATGGCGCGCCGGCGAGCGCGTCGTCTGACATGACCGGCCCCCTGGTCTACGTCATGGGCCCTTCCGGGGCGGGCAAGGACTCGGTGATGGAGCGCGCCCGGGCGCTCCTTTCGTCCGATCAAATGGTCGTCTTCGCCCATCGCTACATCACTCGACCGGCGGCAACAGGCGGCGAGAATCATGTGGCGCTGAGCGCAGATGAATTTGCCTCGCGCCGCTCCCATGGCTTGTTCGCCTTCCATTGGCAGGCGCACGGCAACGACTACGGCATTGGCGTGGAGATCTACACCTGGCGCCAGGCCGGCCTTACCGTCGTCGTGAGCGGCTCGCGGGAGCATTTCCAGAAGTCGGGGGGCATCGACAACAACACCGTGCCGGTGATGATCACGGCGCCCGCGGAACGGCTGCAGGAACGCCTGCTCAAGCGCGGCCGCGAGGATGCCGCCGCCGCGAGCGAGCGCCTGCGGCGTGGGTTGACCCACGACGTCGCAGGCTCCAACCTTGTCACGATCGTGAACGATGGATTGCTCGACGATGCCGCTCAGGCGTTCGTCAGGCTGCTCGCCACGCTTCGACACTCACGCGTTGGCCTCCGCCGAGCCTGAACCGCGCCTGAACCAGGAACGGCCGGCCGGGAGCGGACTGCCGGAAGACGCAGAGATCGGCAATCATCAACGATCGGTCGATGAAGCCAGCGAAGCGCTGGCGCAGCACCGTAGCGATCGCCTCGCGCTCCGGGGCCTGAGGCAGCCGACCCGTCAAGGTGAGATGGAACCGCCACTGCTCCAGGACATAGGGATAACCCCAGCGCAGCAGCAGCTCGTCCTGACGCGGCGTAAGGCCAGAAGCGCGGCGGCGCGCCAGTTCCGTCTTATCGGCCGGCCGGCGGTACTCGTCGAACTCCACGACGCAGCGGTCTGCGAGATCGTGCAGAGGCTCACAGGGTGTTGACGGCACGAGCGCAAGGAAACCCGAAAGCTCGGCGAGCTCGAGCGATGGCACGGAAAAGGCATGTCCGGCCGCAGCGAACCGACCGACGGCGTCGAGAAAATCGCGTTCGCTGACGTCGTCCGCGAGCACGATCGGCGCCTTGAGCGTGCCGTGAAATCCGTAGAGCCGCGGCTCCGCCGTGATCTCGGCCAGGCGATCTGCGGCGATGCCGGGAACCGGTCGCACCGCCCGGGCCTGGCCGGTTTCGGGATCGCGGCCAAGCCATTGCGCGGCCGTCACCGCGAGCGCATCGACTGGTCGCGGGGCGTAGTAAAGGGCGTAGCGTGACGGATCGTTCATGGCACTCACGTCGTTGCTCGTCGTCCGATCACGGCAAAGCGCAATTGACCCGAGACGAAGTCGATAAGCGCCACGGCGATCAGGATCATCACGATGATGAAGGAAGTCTGCTGCAGTTCCAGCGTGCGAATCGCCTCGGCGAGGTGCAGGCCGATGCCGCCGGCACCCACGATGCCGATGATGCTGGCCGAGCGGACGTTCGATTCGAAGTAGTACAGAACCTGGCTTGCGAGCATGGGGAAGACCTCAGGCAGAATGCCGAAGCGGATGGCGAACAGATGGCTGCCGCCGGTCGAGACGATGCCTTCAACCGGCTTGCGATCGGCCGCCTCGATCGCCTCCGAGAACAGCTTGCCGAAGGAGCCAATATCGGCCGTCATGATGGCGAGCGCGCCGGCGAACGGTCCCAGCCCCACGACATTCACCCAGATCAGCGCCCATACCAGGATGTCGACGCTGCGAATGGTGTCGAACGAGCGGCGCGACAGGAAACGTACGACTCGGGCGGCTATGACGTTGCGCGCCGCCAGCAGCGACACCGGCAAGGCCAGGACTGCTGCGGCAAGCGTGCCGAGAAACGCGATTGCAATCGTCTCGAGCAGCGCCACGGCGAAGGTGCGGACGTGGGGCCAGCTTCCCGGATCAGGCGGCAGCATCAGGCCCAGGATATCGAGCAGGCGCTCGCCACCGCTCAGCAGCTTGCCGCTGAAGAAGTCGAGCTGGACCATGCCGAACACCAGCACCACAAACGCGGCCACGCCTGCCAGCACGGCCACCAGATGCTGGCGACCGAAACGCGCAAAATGCTGGGGATAGCGGCCACGGACGGCCGCGAGGTCGACCGGCTGGCGCATCAGCGGCCCTCCTCGAGCCCGATCAGGTAGTGCCTGATCCTGGACGTGATGGTGTCGATGATCGCCACCGTGACCAAGATCAGAACCAGGATGGCCGAGACGTCGGAATAGTAGAACTTGCGGATCGCCTCGATCAGATCCTGGCCGATGCCGCCCGCGCCGACGAAGCCCATCACCGCCGACTCGCGCACGTTGATCTCGAAACGCAGCAGACTGTAGCTCACGAAGTTCGAGGTAACCTGCGGGAGAGCGCCGTAGCGCATGGCCACGTGCCACGGCGCGCCGGTCGACGCCACGCCCTCGACCGGCTTCATGTCGATGTTCTCCACCGCTTCAGCAAACAGCTTGCCGAGCGCACCCACAGTATGGATGGCGACCGCCAGCACGCCACCCAGCGGACCCAAGCCGAAGGCGATCACGAAAACAAGGGCAAAGACCAGCAACGGCACGGTACGACAAAGCTCGCAGAAACGTCGCACGAAGAAGCGCAGCCAACGGTTCGGGCCGACATTGGCCGCCGCCAGGAAGGCCAGACCGAACCCACCGACGGCGCCGAGCAGCGTCCCGACATAAGCCATCAGCAGGGTCTCGCCGAGCAACCGCAGCCAGCGCGGCAGGCCCCAAAACCATTCAGCGACATCGGTCCAGACCGGCTGCCCGCTCTCGAGCTGGAACAGCCGAATGATGTAGCTCGGGAAGCGATCGATGTTGTCGATGAAACGGGTGAGCGACACCTCGGCTGTTCGTGACGCCACCGCCATCGCCACCACGATGCAGGCAAGCACGAAAAGTGTATGCCAGCGACGCGCCCGGATGGACGCGTCGTAGGCAGCGAGCAACGGCTGAAGCTGCGCCTGCGGCAGCTGGACGACAGGTGAGCTCAAGTGCGCGACGCGCTTCAGCTCTTCTGCTTGCGCAATGAGTCGATGAACTTGATGAGCTCGACGACGGGCTCGTAGTACTGAGCGTCGACGGCCTTGAATTCGCGGTCCTTGCCATCCGAGAGCTTGTCGAAGGCGGCCTTGGCCTTGGTCGGCGCCTCGTCGAAGGCCTTGGCGATGGCGGCCTTCAGGTCCGGCGGCAGGTCGGCAAGATAGGCAAAGGGCGAATTGGGGATCAGGTCCGACTTGGCGATGATGCGGAAATCCTCCTTCTTCACCAGCCCTTTGTTGACCATGCGCGTGAGGTTCGAATCGTCGTCGGAGTTCCACCAGTTGGCCGCGACATCGACGGTCTTCTGCTGCACCGCGATCACCGCGTTCTCGTGGCTGCCCGTGTACGTAACATGCGCAAAGTAGGTCTCCGGCACGATCTTGAGCTTGTTCAGGATGAAGCGCGGCACGTTGTTGCCGGACGTCGAGTTGGGATCGACCAGTCCCAGGTTCTTGCCCTTGAGATCCTCGATCGACTTGTAGGGGCTGTCGGCGCGGACGTAGAAGACCGAGTAGTAGCCGATCGTGCCGTCATTGTTGACGGTGGTGCGGAAAGGCTCGACCTTCACGCCCGTCACCACGGCGCGCGCATACGAAGCAGGCCCATAGCCGGCAATGTGGATGGAGCCGTTGCGCTGGCCTTCGATCACCGCGGCGTAGTCGTTGGCGACACGCAGCGTCACCTTCGTGCCAAGCTCCTTGGATAGATACTCGATGAAAGGCGCATAGCGTTCGCTCACGCCCGAGGCGTTCTCGGCCGGAACGACGGCCAATACCAGCTCCGGATATTTGCCCTTCCAGGATTGCGCGTAAGCATTGCCGGCGACAGCGAGTGCGCCAGCAGCGAGCGTCGTGCCGAGGATCAGTCGACGGGTGTACATGGGAACGATCTCCTTGTTGCGAGGGAGCAAGGTGGTCAGGAACCGGCCAGAGCGAGACCCGGCTGGGCGCCAGGCACGAAATCGGGGGAAGCCGCTTTGCCCAGCACTTCGGCAGATTCGAGACCGTAGAGATCGCGGGCCGCGTGATCGGTGAGAGCAGCCGGCGCACCATCGAACACCAGCTTGCCCGCTGCCAGGCCCACAAGGCGGTCGCAGTATTTGCGCGCAAGGTCGAGGCTGTGCAGGTTACAGATCACGGTGATGCCGAAGTGCCGGTTGATGTGCTGCAGCGCGTCCATCACCACCTGGGTATTGCGTGGATCGAGGGAGGCGATCGGCTCGTCGGCCAGGATGATGTCGGGCTGCTGAACCAGGGCGCGGGCGATGGCGACGCGCTGCTGCTGGCCACCCGACAAGGTGTCGGCGCGCTGGCCGGCCAGGCGCGCCATGTCGAGCCCTTCGAGCGCCGACAGGCCGAGCGCCTTCTCCTCGTCGCTCCACAGTTTCAGCAGCGCCCGCACAAGCGGCACATGGAAGGCGCGGCCCATCATGACATTTGTCAGCACGTCGAGCCGGCCGGCCAGGTTGAATTGCTGGAAGATCATGGCGCAACGCGCTCGCCATTGCCGCAACGCGCGGCCACGCAGCGCCGTGACGTCAGTGTCGCCGAAGCAGATACGGCCGGCCGTCGGATCGCCCAGCCGGTTGATCATGCGCAGCAGCGTCGACTTGCCGGAGCCCGACTGGCCGATCACGCCCAGTAGCTGGCCGGTCGGCACGACGAGCGAAACCTGGTCGACGGCGCGCTTGTCGCCGAAGCTCTTGATCACACTTTCCAGCCGCAGCATCGAACCCCTCGATGGTTCCTAAGGCTGTAATGGCGGGATGCTGCGGAAAGGCGACTGTTTGGTTACAGGATCAAGAAGCGCTGTGGGGCATTACGTAGCGGCTGAAAGATCAGGCCAGCGCTTGCGCAAGGCAGCGACCATGTCGTCGACACGCGCCGCCACGATGCGTTCGCCCTTGAAGGCGGTGGCGCGGGACGGATCGCCGGTGGCACCAGTCCGCTCGAACGGTCCGTCAAACGCCAGCTTGTCGATGCGCACACCGCGCGGATCCAGGGCCAGCATGACCGACGTCTCGCGCTCGTCGGCATGCCCGCCCCCCGGCGCATCAAGCAGCGCGTCGGCCGCGGTCCCCAGCCCGCGCATGTGCAGAGCCACCAGGCCATCAGCGCCGGAAACGATCTCGTCGATCGGCTTTTCGGTCGAGACGCCGGTGTTCAAAAGCACGATGCGTTGGACGCCGTCGCGACGCAGGTTGCCGACAAGCTCCGCCAGCAGCGCCTTGAATGTGTCCGCAGACAAATGCTGGCTGCCGGCAAACGACGTGAAGGCCGGATAGAAGCCGAAGCCGACAACCGGTGCTGCAATCACGGGCAAGCGCTCGATCAGCTTTTGTGCCAGGGCGCGGGCAGTCACTGCATCGGTCTTGAGCGGCAGGTGCGGCCCATGCGCCTTGGCAGCGGCGCCGATCGGGACCACGACGACAGGATCATTGGCAAAACGGGCCTGCGCTTCAGGCCAGGTGAGATCTTCGAGCCAGACGCCGGTGTCGGTAGTCATGGCACCACGCTAGCATAGATGGCGAAGGAGACAGTCATGAAACGCCCTGCCCTTGCCGCCGCCTTGCTCATCGTCGGTGCCCTGCCCGCCTTCGCCGACGCAGAAGCCAACAAGAAGGCCGTGCTCGAGTTCTACGACAAGGCGCTGAACCAGAAGGACTTCGACGCCGCATCACAGTATTTCGGGCCACGCTACATCCAGCATAATCCAGGCGCGCCCGACGGCATCGAGGGCTTCAAGGCCTTCATCGCCATGCGCAAGGAAAAATTCCCCAACGCCAAGAGCGAGATCAAGCGCGTCTTCGCGGATGGCGACCACGTGATCCTGCATGTCCATTCCGTGCGCGAACCTGGCGAACGCGGTGTGGCCATCGTCGACATCTTCCGGCTGGAGAATGGCAAGATCGTCGAGCACTGGGATGTCGTGCAGCCGATTCCCGAGAAGACGGCGAACAACAACGGCATGTTCTAGCCGAAGTCGAATTTCTGCGCCGCATGGAGCGCAGAAATTTGCCCATCCGGACGGGCCGGGCGCCGACTGCGAACTGCGCCGCCGGCGAGCCGCGTGGAGCACTTGAGTGGAGTGCACCCGGTGCACTCCACGCCACCTAACAGGAGATTGCGCTACCGAGCGGTGCGCTTGCTGCTTCAGCTTTCCCAGGGAAGCTTCACCCGCCTGGATGGATGGCTGCCCGGCACGATCATCTTGCGCCACGGCGCGCCGGGAGCGCTGTCGTCAAGCACGATGCGGCCTGCGACCAGTGAAACGCCGAGCTCCTTCCACAGCGCCGCGAGGTCGACCGGCTCGGCCTTGTTGAAATGGCGCTCGATCAGGGTGCTCATGGCGGTAGTCCCGGTGGCGCGATCGCAGGCCGCTCCATACTCGGCGAGACCCGTTCGCTGCGTGCCATCGAGGCCGCTCCACAGGACCCCGCCAAGGCAATCATCGAGGCCCTTTGCCCCGTTGCTGGCGCGGCGGATGGCGAGGTCGGCCAGCAGCATGAAGGTGGCGCCGCCCCAGTAGTTCTGCCGCCCCGACGCATTGGCCATGCCGTTCGAGAAGGCCTGCACGCCTTGCGGCATGTTGTCGACCCACTCGCGCCACACCTCCTCCTCGCTTTTCCAGCCGGCGCGGGCGCGGATGATCGGCTCGACATAGGTAGCGGCACCTTCCATGAACCAGGTGCCACGGCCGCGGATGAACGGCATGCCGGTGTGGATCAGCTCGTGCACCAGCACCCAATCGTTGAACAGGCGACGGCGATCGACGTCGGCGCCGACCTCGACCATCACGGTGGCGCCGCCGCCCGACACGCTGCGGCCATAGCCGACGCCGCGGCGGCTCGTGGTCGGGACCAGGCCCAGCAGCGCCTGCTTGGCCGTGAAGCCTTGCCAGTAGTTGGATTCGGCTTCGGCGGTGCGCTCGACCCAGTCCAGGAGATCGGCGCGGCCACCCTCACTGATCCCATCCAGGATCGCCACACGCAGCACGCCGTCCGCTCGCAGCTGGCCCGGCCGCAGGCTGCCCGGCGCGGCAACGACAAGCTCGCGATAGTAGGCCACGTGCCCGAGGGCGGTGTAGCCGGCAAAACGAACGGTCGTGCCCGCCAGGCGCCACGCGTCGCCGACCTTGGGCAGGCCTGCGGCAAACACCAGTCCGGGGCTTGCGGTCATGCGGATGTCGATGACGGGCGTGCGATCATAGCCGCGCGGCTCGAGCAGCCAGCCGCCCAATACCGAAAGCACGCCGTCGCCCCGAAGCACGCCCACCGAGGTCGAATCGACGTCGCGCGCGAATGCCGACAGATCGAACCGATAGTGTGCCTCGGCGACCCCTCCTGCCTGATCGATCTTGAGGTCGGAGACATATTGCGCGGTTCGATCCTCGACCGGCTGGAAGGAGATCGGGACGGGCGACCGGCAGCGATAAGTGATCTCGAGCTTCAAGCCGCTGCTGTCGGTCAGCCGGCCGTCGACCGTGCAGTCCGGTGCCATGACTGGCTGCGCAAAGGCGGGGCTCGCCGCAACCAGGGCAGCGATCAAGGTTCGCCGGAACATGGCCGACGCTACCATGAGCAAAGTTCCCCGGAAGGGCGACGGCTGTTCACGTTTTCCGGCGCAGCGTCACTTTCGGGCGGAGCGTCACCGGGGCGACCACTGGGGCGGATCAGGCCATCTCTTCTGCGGGCCGCGCGCGCTTTCGAACCAGCGGGCCAGCCGCATCACGCCAAGATCGTCGAAGCGGCGGCCCGCGACCTGCAGGCCGATCGGCTTGCCCTCCTGCGTGTAGCCGCAATTGATCGACGCGGCCGGTTGCTCGCTCATGTTGTAAGGCATGGTGAACGAGATGTGCTCCAGCGGCCGGCTCACGTCGTTGGTCGGCGTCTCCCATTCGGCACGATAGGTCGGCACCGGCGATACCGGCGACAGCACATAGTCGAAGGCATGGGTGGCTTTCACCGTCGCTGCCCGGATCGTCATGTAGTTGTTGACGGCCTTGATCACCATGGCGCCCGACACGTCGGCGCCGCCGCGGCACCAATCGGCGATGAACGGCAGCACGCTCGCTTGGCGCGCATGGCTGAGCGCCGAGAAATCGACCCAGCTGCGCACGCGCCAGAACAGATCCTGCAGGTGCAGCATGTCGGGCGACAGGAACGCCGCGACAGGCTCGATCACGGCGCCCGCATCGGCAAACAGCTTGGCGGCGGCTTCGATCGCGGCTTTCACCTCGGGCTCGACCGGCAGGCCCGAGCCGGGATCGAGATGCAGGCCGATCTTCAGTCCCTTGGGCTCGAGTGGTCCCGCGTGCCAGTCGATGGTGGCGGGCGGCAGGCTCATATGGTCCCGCCAGTCGGGCTTGGCGAGCTCGGCCATCAGGAGCGCGGAGTCGGCGACTGTGCGCGTCATCGGCCCGACGATCCGGCCGAAATAGGGCGGGTCGACAGGCACGCGACCGAGGCTGGGCTTCACGGTGAAGATGCCGTTCCAGGTGGCAGGCAAGCGCACCGAGCCACCGATATCCGTGCCCAGATGCAAGGGGCCATAACCTGCTGCCGCCGCAGCACCCGCGCCGGCGCTCGAGCCGCCGGGGTTCCAGGCGAGATTCCAGGGATTGCGCGTCAACGCATGGAAGGAGCTCCTGCCCGACGACAGCATGCCGTAGTCGGGCATGGTGGTCTTGGCCAGGATCAGCGCCCCCGCTTCGCGCACGCGCGCCGCGGCCGGCGCGTCGGCGGCGGCCGGCACCAGCTCGGTTGCCGCCGTGCCGAGCGGCACCGGCACCCCCTTGGTGGCGATATTCTCCTTGATCGTGATGGGTACGCCGTCCAACGCCCCGATCGGCTCGCTCTTCTGCCAGCGTTGTTCGGAGGCTTTCGCCGCGCGCCTGGCGCCTTCGAAATCCGGCGCATAGAGCGCTTTCAGCTTCGGTTCCCAGGCTTCGATGCGGTTGATGACGGCGTCGGTTACTTCGACGGGAGAAAGCTTTCGGCTCTTGTAGGCGGACAGCAGCTCGACTGCGGTCATGTCATGGAGGGCGGTCATTGCCCCACCTTAAACGTTCGGCGATGAATTTGGTCAAGAAAGGCGCGAGGAACAGGACAGCGATCATGCGGACCGTCTGCATCGCCATCACGAAGGAGACATCGACATTGGTCGAGGCCGCGATGATGGCGATGGAATCGGAGCCGCCGGGACTGGTCGCAAGATAGGCGGTCAGCGGATCGACACCGGCGCCATAGACCAGCATCACGGCGACAAGGCCGCACAGGGCGATCAGCAGGACGGTGCAGCCGATGATGCGCGGCAGGGCACGCGCCGCGTGGATCAGCAGCGAGCGCGTGAAACGCAGTCCGATGTTCCAGCCGACCAGGGCGTAGCTTGCGGCGAGCAGCCAGGTCGGCAGCTCGATGGTCATGAGGCCGAAATGCGTGAGCACGATGCCGGCCACCATGGGCACCAGGAATGCCCCCGCCGGAATGCGCAGGGCGCGCGCGACCAGCGGGCCCACGATGGCCAGGCCGATCGTCTCGAAGAACGGCAGCCACGCGATCGGCGGAAACCACACGAGCGGCGCGGCTCCGTGCGACGAGCTGACGCCAAAGACCTTTGCCACCAAGGCCGCGATCGCCGCCACCAGCACGACCCGCAGATACTGCATGACGGCGACCAGCCGGATGTCGGCGCCATAGGACTCGGCCATGATCGTCATCACCGATGCGGCGCCGGGGCTGGTGCCCCACAACGCCGTCGTGCCCGGCAGCATCTGCAGGCGTGTCATCAGCCATCCCAGGAAGCTGCTGACCACAACCACAAACAGGACGCCGGCCGTGAACAGGGCCCAGTGCTGCAGGATGTCGCCCATGATGGTGAGCGGCACCATCTTCGCGATCATGCTGCCGATGATGCCCTGGGCGAAGACGAAGGCCGGCACAGGAAAGCGCACTTTTGTGCCGCGGGCGGCCAGCACCATCGCTGCGATCAGTGGACCCAGCATCAAGGCCGCCGGTGCATGCAGCCAGAGCAGGAAGGCGGCGATGGCTGCCGACAAGGCGATGAGCCACGTCCACTGTAGCCACGTCCACTGGCGCGCCGGGGCAAGCCACTTCATGGATTACTGGGAAAACTCCTCCGCCTCGCCGTTCATCTTGCGGATCGTGTCCAACAGCTCGATCACCGCGGCTGCGAGGCGTGCATCATCCGTGCCACGCAGCACCAGCGAGACGCTGGGCTTGCCGTTGCGAAAAGCCGGATAGCTGCCGATGTCGAGATCATCGTAACGCTTCTGCAGGTCGCCAAGAGGCTCGGCGATGATGCCCTCGGGCAGGTTCGTGCGGACGGTGCGCGACAAGACCGGATCGCCGCCGACCAGCCGGTGCTTCATCGACTGGAACATCGCTTCGGCGACCTTGGGAATACCGGCGAAGGTGAAGACATTCTCCATCTGGAAGCCGGGCGCCACCGAGATTGGATTGTCGACCAGCGTGCCGCCGTGCGGCACCCGAGCCATGCGCCGGCGCGCCGGGGTGAACAGCGCCGGATCGCCGTAGTGCCGCGTCATGCGCGCGATCGCCTCGGGATGCTCGGAGATGCCGACGCCGAAGGCTTTGGCGATCGACTCGGCGGTGATGTCGTCGTGCGTCGGGCCGATACCGCCGGTCGTGAAGACATAGTCGAATTTCTTACGCACCTCGTTGATCGTGGCCACGATCGTGGCCTCTATATCGGGGATGATGCGGCATTCCAGGACCCGCACCCCCAGCGAGCCGAGCTCGCCGGCCAGATACTGGATGTTGGAATCACGCGTCCGTCCGCTCAGGATCTCGTTGCCAATGACGACGATGCAGGCGGTCACGGTTTTTCCCGACGGGGGCATGGCACTCTTTTTCCTTTTCTTTCAGGACATTAGCGGAGGTCTGCCGGGGCGCCAAGCGATGCACGGCCTTGTTACAGTCGATATCGCATGCCAAATATGGCGCATGAGCAGTCCCCGCGATTTCATCGACGACAGCGACGACTATTGGCGGCGCGATGAGCGCACGATCAAGATCCATGGCCCCGAGGGGTTCGAGGGCATGCGCCGGGCTGGCCGCCTTGCGGCCGAAACGCTCGACTTCATCACGCCCCACGTCCAGCCTGGCATCAGCACAGGCGAGCTCGACAAGCTCTGCCACGACTTCATCCGTGATCATCAGGCGATCCCGGCCCCTCTCGGCTACCGCGGCTATCCGAAATCGATCTGCACCTCGATCAACCATGTCGTCTGTCATGGCATTCCCTCCGAGAAGCGCCTGCAGGACGGCGACATCATCAACATCGACGTCACCGTGATCCTCGACGGCTGGTACGGCGACACCAGCCGCATGTTCTTCGCCGGCAATGTCGGCGTGAAGGCCCGCCGGCTGTGCGACATCACCTACGAGGCCATGATGCGCGGCATCGCGGCAGCCAAGCCTGGCGGCCGGATCGGCGATATCGGCCATGCCATCCAGAGCTATGTCGAGGCGCAGCGCTTCTCCGTGGTGCGCGACTTCTCGGGCCACGGGCTTGGCCGCATTTTCCATGATGCGCCCAATATCCTGCACTACGGCAAGCCTGGGACCGGACCGATGCTCAAGCCCGGCATGTTCTTCACCGTCGAGCCGATGGTGAATGCCGGCACATGGCACGTGAAGGTGCTGAGCGACGGCTGGACAGCGGTGACGCGCGACAAGCAGCTATCCGCCCAGTTCGAGCACTCCGTCGGCGTCACCGAGACAGGCATCGAGTTCTTCACGCTCTCGCCCCTGGGGTTGACCAAGCCACCCTACGATCTCGGCTCTGCCAAGAACGCCGACCAGCACCAGGCCGCGACGGCCTGAAGTCGATGGCGCGGCGCAAGGCGGAGGCTCCTCCAGCCGAGGAGCATCAAGCCGATGACGACGCGCTCCTGACGTTGGTGGAGGCTGGCCTGCGCATCCAGGCCAGCGATGGCCGCTGGCGCGTCAGCGGCAACACCCTGCCGCATCGCCTGCTGATGCGCGACGCTGGCGGCAGCTGGAACAAGCTCGACCAGTGCTGGGAATTTGCGGGCGAGGATCCGACGACCCGGCTTGCCGCTGCGCTGGACACGGCGCCTCCTGCCACTGGCCACAACAGCGGCCAGGCCAATGCCGAGAAGCCGCACTATTGGGGCCATCGCAGCCGTGTGCGCGAGCGCGTGCTGAAGACCGGCACCGAGCCGCTCGCCGACTACGAGCTGCTGGAGTTGCTGCTGTTCTATTCCATCGAACGCATCGACACCAAGCCGTTGGCCAAGAAGCTGCTGGATCGCTTCGGCACGTTGGGCGACGTGCTCGCGGCAGAGCCTGCCCAGTTGCGCGAGTTCGAGATCGATCAACGCACGCTCGTCTTGTTCAAGACATTGCGTGAGGTCGGCCGGCGTCTGGCCGAACGCAAGGTCAAGGACATGCCGGTGCTGACCAACTGGCAGCAGCTCATCGATTACTGCCACACGGCGTTGGCCCATGAGAAGACGGAGCAGTTCCGCATCCTCTTCCTCGATCGCAAGAACGTGCTCATCGCCGACGAGGTGCAGCAGCGCGGCACGATCGACCACACGCCAGTCTATCCACGCGAGGTCGTGAAACGCGCGCTGGCGCTGAACGCCGCCGCCCTGATCCTGGTCCACAATCATCCGTCCGGCGATCCCAAGCCGTCGCGTGACGACATCGAGATGACGCGCGAGATCAAGGCGGCGGCCGAGGCGCTGGGCATCGCCATCCACGACCACCTGGTGATCGGCCGCAAGGGGCACGCGAGCTTCCGGAGCCTGGGGCTCCTGTCGTAGCACTCTCGATGCGGGCGACGCTCGGCTGAGCCCTTCATTGTTGCCAATGAAGGCATGCATAGTCACATTCTACCCTTGGTAGGCTCAACCGCTCCTGCATCGCCACGCGCCCATGCCCAAGTTCCTTCGCATCGGAGTCCATCAGTCGAACGTTTCCGGATACACGTCGAAGGCATGGTGGATTCGCCGAGTTGGCTCGACGGTTTTCCTGAAGTGGGGCGCCGTCGAGGTCCATGGTGTGGGAGATGGACGAAAGATCTACTGGACGGTTCCACCGCGCGAGAAAGTAATTCGTTGCCGCACGGTGCAGCCTGCCAGGGACTACGTAAAAAGCGCAATCGCACGGCGACGCAGCCATCGCTACGAGCCGCTGGCTGGCAATATTGCGATCCGGCGCCGACCTGCCAGTCGTGGCGGCGAGCTCGAACAAGCGCTCGCCACGATCCTGTTCGTCGATATCGTCCGATCCACCGAAAAAGCCGCGCGGCTGGGCGATTCGCGCTGGACACAGGTGATGAATCACTACTACGCCGCCGTCCGTAGAGAGCTGAAGACTCTGCGCGGGAAAGAAGTCGTGACGACGGGAGACGGGCTGCTCGCGACATTCGACGCGCCGGCGGCTGGGGTCCGTTGCGCGACCGCAATCCGCGAGGCAGTGCGCACATTGGGGCTGGAGATCAGGGTCGGGCTGCACGCGGGCGAATACAAGGTGAGCGGGGCCGACGTGTTCGGTCTCGCGTTTCACATCGGTGCGCGCGTCGCCGCAAAAGCGCGCGCCGGCGAGGTCCTGGTCTCGAGCGCGGTCAAGGATCTGATGTCGCAGTCTGAAATCCGCTTCAAGGATCACGGCGTTCACCAGCTCAAAGGCGTCCCGAAGCGGTGGCGCCTGTACCGCGTCGATCATTGAGCGCTTCTCGCAATAGCGGATGATGGCTTTGCGGCCCTTCGCCGAGCGGTTCTCGGCAGCGATGCGCCATGCTGGCGATGAGCGGTCGGCTGCTCTACCATGCGATCGGCGGGGGCGAGACCGTCCCCGCCGATGCCGGTCCAGCGAGGTGAAGCGACGACGGTCATGACGGCTTCCGGTTCCCCGAGCAGGGGGCGCGCACCATCGGTGACGGCCGAGCAGATCCTCGACCTCGCCGAGACGCTGATCCAGACGCGCAGCTACAGCGCCTTCAGCTATCAGGACATCTCGGACGCGCTCGGTCTCACCAAGGCCAGCATCCACTATCACTTCCCGTCGAAGGCGGACCTCGGCGTGGCGGTCGTCGATCGCTATGCCGCCCGCTTCGGCGCCGTGCTCGCGGCGCTCGAGCAGGACGAGGCGAAATCGTCGATGGCGCTGCTCGACTTCTACGTCCGGCCCTATCTCCAATTCGCCAAGACACCGGACCGCGTCTGCCTCTGCGGTGCGCTGGCCGGCGAGATGCTGACGCTGCCGCCCGAAATGCGCATGCGCGTCGAGCGCTTCTTCAAGACGCACCATGCCTGGCTTGCCGGCATCCTCGAGCGCGGGGTGCGGCGCGGCGAGTTCGCCCTGCCGGCGCCGGCCGCCAAGACCGCGCGGCTCGTCCTCAGCGCCTTGCAAGGCGCGCTCCTCGTCAAGCGCACCACCGGCGACATGGCGCAAGTCAAGGACGTCATCGCCGTCCTCAAGGCGGAGCTGACGCCGCCCGCCACTCCCTAGTCCCCGCTTTCACGGCCCAGGACGATAATGCCTGCGGCGACGGCCTGAAGCACCGCGCCCGCGAGAAACGCCTCGGGATAGGCGCCGGTGGCATCGCGCAATCCGCCGAAGATGACAGGAGCGAAAGCGAACACCGCCTGGTTGATCGCCGTGACGAGGGCGACCACGGTGCCGACGTCGGCCGGCCGGAATTCGTGCTGCGCGATCAGCGGCGGCAGCGACGTGAGATTACCCACCCCCAAGCCGAACAGCACACAGCCCAGCGCCTGGGGCGCCATTCCTTCGCCGAACGCCAGCAGCAACGTGCCGACGGCCTGCACCAGGAAGTTTGCCGCCGCTGCAAGCCGGCGATCATGCCCACCCAAGAGGCGACCCATCAGGCTGCGCCCCAGCACGGCGCAGAGCGTGGCGAGACTGATCGCGAACGCCGCGATCGTGGAGCCAAAGGCAGGTTCGAGCCTGGCGATCAGATGCGCGAACAGGCCGATCTGCACGAACATTCCGAGCGCGAAGGCCGCCGACAGC